>VFQT010001378.1_pt1 | contig 29549 bp, 26 predicted proteins | sample 3512381 | NCBI WGS metagenome assembly VFQT01 (sample SAMN10412376, study PRJNA504923) | tailings metagenome | isolation source: Relicate 2 Philex TSF3 active mining site | place: Philippines: Tuba, Benguet | collected 2017-08-29
ACAGCTTTGACTGGTTCAACAGAAGAAGAGCAGTTCCACTAAGAAGTCATTAACTCTGGCGTATCACGCCTTAGTTGATCAGCCCGGCCACAAGCCGGGCTTTTTTATTGCGTAAAAATTAAAGTGAGCGAAAATAACGCCATGAATGCAAATTGCCCTTTATGTACAGCAGATGGTGGCGAGCTCATTTGGAAAAATGATGAGCTTCGAGTAATTTTGGCCAATGAGCCAGAGTACCCAGGTTTTTGTCGAGTAATTTGGAATACCCATGTTGCGGAGATGACAAACCTTGCAATTGCTAATCGTTCAACCTTGATGCAAACAGTGATGAAGGTAGAGCAGGCGATTATTGAAGTGATGCAACCAGATAAGGTTAATTTAGCAGCTCTAGGTAATATGGTGCCGCATTTACATTGGCATGTGATTCCTCGGTATCAGCAAGATAAAACATTCCCAGGTTCAGTATGGTCAAACCCTCTAAGAGATTCTGATGCGCAACATTTAGCAAAGCAGTTCGCAAAAGTTCCAGCACTGAAACAAAAGCTTATTGACGTTTTGGGTGCGCATTAAATTGGCGATGAATCCTGAAAAACGCCGAGCTTTTTTTGAGGCGCTAAAGAGTAATAACCCCAAGCCCACCACGGAGCTTGAGTACAGTACCCCATTTGAACTACTGGCTGCAGTCTTACTATCTGCGCAAGCAACCGATGTTTCTGTAAATAAAGGGACGCGCGTTTTATTTCCAATCGCTAATACCCCAAAAGCCATTTATGAGTTGGGTGAAAAAGGTTTAATTCCTTACATACAGCACATTGGCCTATATAAAACAAAAGCAAAACACCTGATTGAAACTTGCCTGTTGTTAATGGAGCGCCATGATGGTGAGGTGCCTAAGGATCGTGAAGCCTTAGAGGCTTTACCTGGGGTTGGTAGAAAGACAGCCAATGTGATTCTGAATACGGCATTTGGTCACCCAACCATGGCTGTTGATACGCACATATTCAGAGTCTCTAATAGAACTGGATTAGCTCCAGGTAAAGATGTTTTGGCTGTGGAAATGGCTTTATTAAAACGTGTGCCTAAAGATTTTTTAGTTGACGCTCATCACTGGTTGATTTTGCATGGCAGATATACATGTAAGGCTAGAAAACCTGAGTGTGATCAGTGCATCGTTGAGCCCTTATGTTCATTTAAAGAAAAGAATTTTTCAAAATGAGTTTATTTAATCCAAGCCGTGAAGAGGTGAGGCAGTTTTTTTGTGATGCTTGGAGTAAGCATCAAGCATCTGGTATTTTGACACCGATGGAGTCAATAGCTGCCCGCTGGATGGTCGAGCATCCTGAATATCATGCGCTTTTGAATAACCCTCAGCAAGCCCAAGAAGCCGAATACACTCCTGAAAAAGGACAAACTAATCCTTTCTTGCATTTATCGATGCATATGTCGATCACAGAGCAAGTGCAAATTGATCAGCCCCCAGGGATTCGTGAAGCAAGTAGACAGCTAACCATAAAGCTTGATTCAGAGCATGAGGCTCAACACAGAATCATGGAGTGTTTGGGGCAAGTTCTTTGGAGTGCGCAGCGTGATGGCACGCCGCCTGATATGGCTACTTACGTTGAGTTAATTAAGCGCTTGCTGTAATTACTTCAGCTTTTCTTTGGCTCTTGCCATGGCTGCTGCAATGATTGCACGCTTGCGTTCAATCTCACTTTTTTCAGCATCTGTGCTTGCATTCTCTAAATCAAGAGCTTTTGCCTTATTTTGTGCCTTTACAGCAAGACGTCTGGTGTTATCAAGTTTTTCGCGCTCTAAACGCTTTTGACGAGATTCATAACGATCTTTTGCAACATTGGCTTGATTCTCAGTCCAGGCATCCCAACCTGTCTTATCTCCTGTTACTGAAATCATGGTGATGCAGTCAACTGGGCAAGGGGGGATGCATAAATCACAACCTGTACACCAGTCTTTGAGTACCACATGCATTTGTTTTGATGCGCCAACAATTGCATCTACTGGGCATGCTTGAATGCACAATGTGCAACCAATACATGCTTTAGATTCGATCACTGCTACAGGTCTAGGGCGCTCCTCACCATTGGTGGGGTTGAGCGTTAGGGTCTCTTTATTCAATATTTTCGAAAGACGTACAACACCATCTAGACCACCTGGTGGACATTGATTGTGAAGAGCGTCTCCCGCAGCCATTGCCTTGGCATAGGCTCTACAGTCGGGATAACCGCACTTAGTGCATTGAGTTTGGGGTAGAGCAGCGAATAGACGGTCAAACAGGTCGTTGCGACCGTCTATTGTTTTAGGCATTCTTTGCAGTAGTTTTCTTGGCAGCTACTTTCTTAACAGCCACTTTTTTCACGGCAATTTTTTTAGCCGCTACTTTTTTAACCGCTTTAGGAGTTGCCTTAGGAGCTACTTTAGCGCTAGCTGTTTTGCTACCCTTAATGGCGTGCTTGCGAATGAAAGCACCAATCTCTGGGTAAACGATTTCACGCCAACGACGGCCTGAGAAAATACCGTAGTGACCTGCACCTTTAACTTCAAAGTGTTGTTTCTTATTCTCAGCGATGTTCTTACATAAGCCATGAGCTGCTTTTGTTTGACCGCTACCAGAAATATCATCTAGTTCACCTTCTACTGTTAGTAGAGCGGTGGTTTTAATGTCTTGTGGCTTAACTAGCTTGCCACCAACAACCCACTTGCCAGTTGGTAATGAGAAGTCTTGGAATACAGTTTTAATGGTTTGCAAATAGTAATCTGCATCCATATCTAAAACAGCGTTGTATTCGTCGTAGAACTCAATGTGCGCTTGAGCATCATCTTTATCGCCCTTAACCAAGTCTTGGAAATAATCCCAGTGTGACTGTAAGTGGCGATCTGGGTTCATAGCAACGAAACCTGTGTGTTGCAAGAAGCCAGGATATACACGACGTCCCGCACCTGGATGTGGAGGTGGAACGGTGTACACAACATTGTTCTCGAACCATTCAAATGATTTATTAGTTGCCGTAGAGTTAACCATGGTTGGGCTCTTGCGAGCATCAATCGGACCGCCCATCATCGTCATAGTTCTTGGGGTGACTTCACCATTTGAGGCCATCAAAGAAATGGCACCCAACACAGGAACTGTTGGTTGGCAAACTGATAGAACGTTTAGGTCCTTGGCGCCAATCGCGCGAATAAAATCTTGCACATAGTGCACATAGTCATCCAGTGTGAATGAGCCATCTTCTAATGGTACTAAGCGCGCATCAACCCAGTCAGTGATGTAAACCTTGTGGTTTTGTAACAGTGTACGAACTGTATCTCTCAACAGCGTTGAATGATGTCCTGACAAAGGAGCCACGATCAAAACTACAGGGTCTTCTTTGAGTTTTTTGATGACATTGACATCGTCAGAGAAACGTTTAAAGCGAACTAATTTACAGAATGGCTTATCAACCACTGTGAACTCATTAATGGCCACAGGTTTGCCATGAGCTACAACCGTTTTGATCTTAAATTCTGGTTTTTCGTATTCTTTGCCTAGGCGATAGAGTAGTTCGTAGCCTGCAGCAATACGTGTTGCTGATGGTAAAAGTGATAATGGGTTGCTTGGATTAACAAAGGTTTTAGCTGTAGCTTGTGCCCATGCTGTCAAAGGTTGCAGCAAGGCTCTTTGAAACTCTTGATATTGATACAGCATTAACTAATCTCCCGAAATCTAAAAAAGGTTCAAAACTTACTTTTTTGAACACCTGTGCTTTTAGGCACTTTTTACACTAGGTTTGATTATCCTCAAAAATATCAATTTGTGCAATGCAACATTTTGGCGCATAAAGCACCAAAATGTTGTCTAAGACATTGATTCTAATGAGTTAAAGTACAGAGGCTACTGCCTTAGCTACACCGTCAATATTCTTGCTATTGAGGGCAGCAACACAGATTCGACCTGTAGAAACAGCGTAAATACCGAATTCAGCTCTTAGGCGCTCAACCTGGTCTGCTGTCAAGCCAGAATAGGAGAACATACCTCTTTGATCGTTAACGAAGCCAAAATCGCGTTTTGCACCTGCTTCAGCCAATTTAGATACCAAGGTGTTACGCATCAATTTGATGCGGTCACGCATTTCAGCTAGTTCTTGTTCCCACATTGCACGTAACTCTGGGTCATTGAGTACTGTTGCAACCACAGTGCCACCATGAATAGCAGGATTTGAGTAGTTAGTACGAATCACTCGTTTTAATTGTGACATCACCCGAGTTGATTCATCTTTGCTCTCAGTCACAACTGATAGGGCTCCAACACGCTCGCCATACAAAGAGAATGACTTGGAGAATGAACTAGATACAAAGAAGCAAAGACCGGCATCAGCAAATAAACGCACAGCTGCACCATCTTCATCGATGCTATCAGCAAAGCCTTGGTAAGCCATGTCTAAGAATGGAATGAGGTCTTTAGCTTTGCAAAGTGCCGCAACTTGTTGCCACTGCGCAGCTGTTAAATCAGCGCCAGTAGGGTTGTGACAGCATGCGTGAAGCAGAACTACTGACTTAGCAGGCAAAGCCTCTAAAGACTTAACCATGCCAGCAAAGTTAACGCCACGAGTCTCTGGATCGTAATAGGTGTAGTTTTGAACTGGGAAGCCAGCACTTTCAAAAATACCACGATGGTTTTCCCAACTAGGATCACTAATAGCAACAGTTGCGTTAGGCACCAAGCGTTTTAGGAAGTCAGCACCAATTTTTAGAGCCCCTGTGCCACCAACTGCCTGGGCTGTTACAACACGACCAGCAGTCAAAATGGCAGAATCTTTGCCAAATAGAAGATTTTGAACACCTTGGTTATAGGCAGCAATACCTTCAATGGCAAGATAGCCGCGCGCAGCAGATTTTTCCATCATTTGCTTCTCGGCAGCTTGTACAGCACGCAATAATGGAATCTTTCCATCGTCAGTGAAATAGACGCCAACCCCAAGGTTTACCTTGGTTGTACGGCTGTCTGCATTGTAGGCTTCATTAAGACCTAGGATAGGGTCACGTGGGGCAAGTTCAACGTTTGAAAAGAGGCTCATAGTATGAAATATGTTAGAAAGTTCAAGCAAGCCTAGAATGATAGCCGAGATGCCAAAAAAGCCAGTAAAAAAATTAGATTTGCAGAGTTCTGATTCCAGTGAAAACGTGATTCAATTCCCGGGGTCACCATTTCTCTTGCATCAACCATTTCCGCCAGCAGGTGACCAACCTGAGGCGATTGCACAGCTTGTTGAAGGTGTGGAAGATGGTCTGATCTACCAAACCTTGTTGGGTGTTACTGGGTCAGGTAAGACGTACACCATGGCCAATACGATTGCACGTCTTGGACGACCTGCCATTATTTTTGCTCCCAATAAAACTCTAGCGGCTCAGTTGTACAGCGAATTTAGAGAATTTTTTCCACAGAATGCTGTTGAGTATTTTGTGAGTTACTACGATTACTATCAGCCAGAAGCGTATGTGCCAACTCGAGACTTATTCATTGAAAAGGATTCCTCGATCAATGAACACATCGAACAAATGCGTTTATCTGCTACTAAAAGTTTGCTAGAGCGTCGCGACACAATCATTGTTTCAACCGTCTCTGCGATTTATGGCATCGGTAATCCAGGTGACTATCACCAAATGGTTTTAACGGTTCGTCAGGGTGATAAGTTAAGTCAACGAGATGTGGTGAGTCGTTTGATTGCTATGCAATACGAGCGTAATGATGTTGATTTCTCGCGCGGCACTTTTAGGGTGCGGGGGGATACGATTGATGTATTCCCAGCTGAGCATAATGAGTTAGCAGTGCGCATTGATTTATTCGATGACACAGTCGATAGCTTGCAATTCTTTGATCCATTGACAGGTCGGATACGTCAACGTATTCCGCGCTTTACTATCTATCCGGGCTCGCATTATGTCACTCCAAGAGAAACAGTTTTAAGAGCCATAGAGACAATTAAGGCTGAACTGCGCGAGCGTTTGGATTTCTATGTAAAAGAAGGCAAATTGGTTGAGGCGCAACGTTTAGAGCAAAGAACTCGTTTTGATATTGAGATGTTGTCAGAGTTAGGTTTTTGTAAAGGTATTGAAAATTATTCAAGACATTTATCAGGCGCTAAGCCAGGTGAGGCGCCGCCTACCTTGGTTGATTATTTGCCGCCAGATGCTTTGATGTTTCTAGATGAGAGCCATGTGTTGATTGGTCAGTTAAATGGCATGTACAACGGTGACAGGGCGCGTAAATCAACCTTGGTTGAGTACGGTTTCCGTTTGCCATCTGCGATGGATAACAGACCGCTCAAATTTGAAGAATTTGAAACAAAAATGCGCCAAGTTATTTTTGTCTCTGCAACACCAGCGACATATGAAGAGGATCATGCGGACAAGGTGGTTGAACAAGTGGTCCGTCCAACTGGTCTTGTGGATCCTGTGATTCATGTGCGACCAGCTAGCACTCAAGTAGATGATGTTTTGTCAGAAATACATGCACGTATCAAAGTTGGAGAGCGGGTATTGATTACGACTTTGACTAAACGTATGTCTGAGCAACTAACAGAATTTATGTCGGATAACGGCATCAAAGTGCGCTATCTACACTCAGATATCGATACGGTTGAGCGTGTAGAGATTTTAAGAGATCTGCGTTTAGGCGTCTTTGACGTTTTAATTGGTATTAACTTGTTGAGAGAGGGATTAGATATCCCTGAAGTTTCTTTGGTAGCGATTTTGGATGCTGATAAAGAAGGTTTCTTGCGTTCGGAACGTAGTTTGATTCAAACCATTGGTCGAGCTGCTAGAAACGTCAATGGCACGGCTATCTTGTATGCCGATAAAGTCACTGATTCAATGAAAAAAGCCATTGGAGAAACAGAGCGTAGGCGGGCTAAGCAAACAGAGTTCAATAAAATTCATGGAATTGAGCCTAAGGGTGTGGTTAAACGTATCAAAGATATTATTGATGGCGTGTATGACGTAGATGAAAAACGTCAGGAGCTAAAATATGCAGAAGAAAAAGCTCACTATGAAGATATGAGCGAAAAGCAGTTGGCAAAAGAGATCAAGCAGTTAGAAAAAATGATGGTAGAGCATGCCAAGAATCTAGAGTTTGAGAAAGCTGCGCAAGCAAGAGACCAACTCTTAAAATTAAAGGCGATGGTTTTTGGTGCTGAGTTACACGACACGATTCAATTAAACGGAAATTAGTCAGATGCTAGGTTTGAAAAATGTACGACGTTTGTGGTCGCTATGGAAAGACTCTGGAGATGCTTCATTGGCTCTGGATAGTCTTTTGGTGGTGCCCGATGCATCTGCTAGTTTGGCTGAGCGTAATCGTTGGTTGGTTGAGGTGGCGTATTGGTTGCGCCGTCAAGATACAGCAGATAAAGGTCAAGATAAGTCAAAAGTTGTTGCAGGAGTAGAGGGGCATCCAGAACACACCCGTCTAAAGGCTTTTTTGAAATTACTGGAGCAGCGTCCCAGCGTTAAATTAAAGATCGCGCAATTACTTAGAAGTATTTTGCGAGATAACGATGCGCTCTCACTATTATGTGACACAGGTGTAGCTACTAAGCCAAGCTTCTTTGGGGAAATTTCTGAGCGCGTTCGTCATAGACTAATTGCACCTCCGCCCAATCAACCAGAGTTGGCAGTCTTATTTGCTTTGGGGTTTGTGGGTGAGCACGATGCATCTTGGGTGCATGATTTGGATCGTGACACATTGATTGCTTTGAATGATTTATTGCACTATCAAGAGCAGACGGTTGAGGCCTCGAATTTATTCAAAGATATTTCTGAAGCTATTCACATACTGATTAGTTACATTGGCGCATCTGGTCTGAGTTATTCAGTTAGATCTCGGCTTAGAGAGGTTAGTGGGCAGCACTCGCCGTTTTACAAGTTAGGTAGGCTCGCTGAAGAAATTCTTAAGGATGAGCCACGTTTAAATGAGCACGTTTATCAGGCATATTTAAAAGACTTTAAAGATGTGATTGATGCTTGTTACATCGCTTGTGATGATGTGTATTCTCATCTTGATGAGAATGGTGTGTCTATTGAAACTGTTTTCCAAGTTGAAACTATGCGCTTGCGTTTAGCAAGGGTTGAGATGTTGTTGCAGGCATGGCTGTATCGAGATCAATTACAAAATTACTCCACATTGGTTGCTAACTTAATTCTCACAGTGCAAGGTCACCGTAGTGTGAAGCGCTTGGCTGAGCAATCTTTTGCTTTGTTGTCTCGCAAGGTTGTTGAGAGAAGTGCTGAAGCGGGAGACCACTACATTGCAGGGACTCGCAAAGAGTATTTTGCAATGTTGAAAAAAGCCTTGGGTGGTGGTGCAGTTGTTTCTGGGACGGTGTACCTTAAATTCTTAATTGCCAATCTTGGTTTGGTTAGATTTTTTGAAAATCTACTTCTTGCCGCTAACTACGCAGGTAGCTTTTTATTAATTCAGTTTGCCAATTTCACGTTAGCGACTAAGCAGCCTGCCATGACAGCGCCTGCGCTGGCGCAGCTACTAGATCAGACGCACACCAGTGAAGGTTTAAAAAACTTTGTTGATCGCTCTATGGCTCTGATGAGGTCTCAAGCGGCTTCTATTTTTGGTAACTTGGTCATGGTGGTGCCTTTGGTTATTCTCATTCAAGTGGCTATTCTTTTCATCATTGGCTCACCCACGATGAGTGCTATTAAGGCGCAAGCTATTTTGCAAACTGTTTCACCTTTTAGTGGAGCATTAATTTTTGCAGCCTTTACTGGCGTGTTGCTTTGGTTATCTAGCCTGATTGCTGGTTTAGTTGATAACTGGTTTGTTTTGCATCGTATTCAGGATGTCATTTATTACAACAGAAGATTAAATATTGTTTTTGGACAGGAGCGTGCGGAGCGTTGGGCGCGTTGGTGGCGTGACAATATATCTGTTGTAGCTGCAAATATTTCATTAGGCTTTTTATTAATTTATGGCCCAGCTTTCATGGCTTTCCTGGGGTTTGGTCTAGATGTGCGACATGTCACTTTGTCAGCAGGGCAGTTTGCTGCTGCGGCTACTGCGCTTGGTTGGAAGACATTCTTGATGAGTGGCTTTTGGCTTGGTCTTGTTGGGATTCTATTAATTGGTGCTGTGAATGTTCTAGTGAGTTTTTCATTGGCGTTTAACATGGCGCTGAGATCCAGAGATTTGCCAGCATTAGATAGACAGCGCTTGTATAGGGCTGTTCGTGAGCGCATAAGAGCTGACTTTAAGTCATTAATATTCCCACCTAAATAATTGATTTAATTGGATTAATCCTGTTTATGGGGGTATTGCGTTCTATTACCCGAGCATATTTATCAGGTATCTGATAAACTTGAGTTCAGAAGTCAGGTATTGCCCATATAAGTAATCCATTTAAGACGAGGTAAGACATGAGACTAACAACTAAAGGACGTTTTGCAGTCACTGCGATGATTGATTTAGCTTTGCGTGAATCACATGGCCCAGTAACTCTCGCTGGCATTAGTCAGAGACAAAATATTTCACTTTCATACTTGGAGCAGCTATTTGGTAAGTTGCGTCGCTTTGACATTGTTGAAAGTACCCGTGGACCTGGTGGTGGATACACCTTGGCGCGAAGAGCGGATCAGGTCACTGTCGCTGACATCATTATTGCTGTTGATGAACCTCTTGATGCCACTCAATGCGGTGGCAAAGGTAATTGCCATGGTGATGAGGGTGGTAATGGTCGTTGCATGACCCATGATTTGTGGGCTAACTTAAATCAAAAAATGGTTGAGTACTTAAGTTCAGTCTCACTTGCAGATTTGGCAAGGCAGCAAGAAGGTCGTGTGCATAGTCATGAAGTGCGCGAAACCAAAGTGAAAGCTGAAATCCAAAAAGCTGGTAAACCTGCTACAGATAAGTCTGACTCAGACGTTAAGAAAAAGCCGTTGGCTAATTCAGTGTTCACTTTTGCACAGCAAATTAATTAAAACTAAAAAAATACTGAGATAAGAGGAAATAAGAATGTCATCACCTAAACCAGTACCTATGTTTAGTCCGGAGCATTTCCCGATTTACATGGACTATTCAGCAACAACACCTGTTGACCCTAGAGTTGTTGATGTGATGATTCCATATTTACGTGAGCAGTTTGGTAATCCTGCTTCACGCAGTCATGCATATGGTTGGAGTGCTGAGGAGGCAGTTGAAAATGCTCGCGCAGAAGTTGCTAAGTTAGTTGGTGCCGATCCAAGAGAAATCGTTTGGACAAGTGGTGCAACAGAAAGTAATAACTTGGCAATTAAAGGTGCCGCGCATTTCTATAAAGAAAAAGGTAAGCACATCATCACTGTTAAAACCGAGCATAAAGCGGTTTTAGATACCTGTCGTGAGCTTGAGCGCGAAGGTTACGATGTGACTTACTTAGATGTACTACCCAATGGTTTGATTGATTTTGAAGCATTCAAATCTGCTGTTCGTCCAGACACCATTGTTGTCTCAGTGATGTTTGTTAATAATGAAATTGGGGTAGTTCAAGACATTCCACGCATTGGTGAGTTCTGTCGTGAAAAAGGCATTGTGTTTCACGTCGATGCAGCTCAAGCAACTGGTAAGGTTGCTATTGATTTGCAAACGCTCAAAGTTGATTTGATGAGCTTCTCAGCCCACAAGACATACGGTCCGAAAGGTGTCGGCGCATTATTTGTACGTCGCAAGCCACGGATTCGTATTGAGGCTCAGATGCACGGTGGTGGTCATGAGCGCGGCATGCGTTCAGGCACATTGGCTACGCATCAGATTGTTGGTATGGGTGAATGTTTCCGTATTGCCCGTGAAGAGATGGCCAGCGAGAACGAGCGTATTCGCATGCTAAGAGATCGCTTATGGAATGGTTTAAATCAGATTGAAGAGGTTTACCTCAATGGTGATATGGATCAGCGCATTCCTCATAACCTCAATATCAGCTTTAACTACGTTGAAGGCGAGTCGATGATCATGGCTTTGAAGGATATTGCTGTGTCTTCAGGCTCTGCTTGCACCTCAGCATCACTAGAGCCATCTTACGTTTTAAGATCTTTGGGTCGCAATGATGAGTTAGCGCATAGCTCAATTCGTTTTACGATCGGTCGTTTTACAACTGTTGAGGATGTTGATTTCACGATTGATTTAGTTAAGGGCAAGATCGCAAAATTGAGAGATTTATCACCACTTTGGGAAATGTACAAAGATGGCGTTGATTTAAATACGATCCAGTGGGCTGCTCACTAACAATCTATTGAATATATTCGGAGTTAAATATGGCATACAGTGAAAAAGTAATTGAACACTATGAAAATCCACGCAATGTGGGTTCTTTTGAGAAGGGTGATGATCATGTTGGTACAGGCATGGTTGGTGCTCCAGCTTGTGGTGATGTGATGAAGTTGCAAATTCGCGTGAATGACCAGGGCATCATTGAAGATGCCAAGTTCAAAACCTATGGCTGTGGTTCTGCTATTGCTTCCTCATCGCTGGTGACTGAGTGGGTTAAGGGTAAAACTCTTGATCAAGCTTTAGAAATTAAAAATTCACAAATTGCTGAAGAGTTAGCTTTGCCACCAGTAAAAATCCACTGCTCAATTTTGGCTGAAGATGCAATTAAGGCAGCTGTGGCTGATTACAAAGAAAAACACTCAAAATAATTATGGCTATCACTTTGACTGAAAAGGCGGCCAAGCACATCACTCGTTATATTGAGCGACGTGGTAAGGGTATTGGTCTACGCTTAGGTGTGCGTACCACGGGTTGCTCTGGTTTGGCTTATCAACTCGAGTACGTCGATGAGGTTTTGCCTGAGGATACGATGTTTGAATCCTTAGGGGTGAAGGTCTATGTAGACCCGAAAAGCCTCGCTTATCTCGATGGCACAGAGCTAGATTATGTGCGTGAGGGTTTGAATGAGGGATTTAAGTTTCAAAATCCTAATGTGAAAGATGAGTGTGGTTGTGGCGAATCTTTCAGGGTTTGATGATTACTTTGCCTTATTCCAAATAAAGCCACAATTTAATATTGATAGGCAGGCTTTGGAGTCTGCTTATTTAACTGTGCAGAAACAAGTTCATCCAGATTTGCATGCGGCTGGTAGTGATGCTGAAAAGAGAGTTTCTATGCAAATGGCCACCTTGGCGAATAGTGCGTATAGAACCCTTATGAATCCTATTCAAAGAGGGTTATATCTTTGTACTAAGAATGGTGTTGATCCACAGCTTGAAACGAATACTGCTATGCCAGCCTCGTTTTTGATGCAACAAATGGAGTGGCGTGAGACTCTAGATGATGTGCGTAATGATGTTGTGGGTTTAGAACAGTTATATGGTGAAGTTGAGAAAACAAAAAATACTGTTTTAAAGGAAGTTGAGCAGGCAATTGATGGTGAGAATAATTTTGAGTTAGCTGCGCAAAAATTAAGAGCTTTGCTATTTATAGATAAATTTTGTGTTGAGCTTGAAGAAGCAATATCAGCATAACTATTAGTTAAAACATTTATGGCTTTATTACAAATCGCTGAACCTGGCCAATCGCTTGCCCCACATCAACGTCGTATTGCTGTGGGTATCGATTTAGGCACAACTAATTCACTCGTTGCAGCGATGAAAAATGCGTTGCCTGAGGTCTTGGCTGATGATCAAGGTAGAAAGTTGCTGCCATCAGTGATTCGATACTTGCCAGGCGGAGCTACACAGGCTGGCTATCAAGCTATGCAAAACGCCAACGGCGATCCTAAAAATACAATTATCTCAGTGAAGAGATTCATGGGGCGTGGGCTAAAGGATGTTGCTCACGCTGAATCCATGCCTTATGAATTTATTGATGCTCCTGGCATGCTGAAACTAAAGACAATCTCAGGTGATAAAAGTCCAGTTGAGGTTTCTGCAGAGATTCTTGCGAGATTACGCCAGCGTGCTGAGGACTCATTCAACGATGAGATTGTGGGTGCTGTTATTACGGTGCCTGCCTATTTTGATGATGCACAGCGCCAAGCGACTAAAGATGCTGCCAAGTTAGCTGGCATCGAGGTTCTACGCTTATTGAATGAACCTACAGCTGCAGCAATTGCCTATGGTTTAGATAATGCATCTGAGGGTCTGTATGCTGTTTATGACCTTGGCGGTGGCACATTTGATATTTCAATCTTACGTTTAAGTAAAGGTGTATTTGAAGTATTGTCGACCGGCGGCGACTCAGCTTTAGGTGGTGATGATTTTGATCACCGTTTGTACTGTTGGGTCTTAGAGCAAGCCAAGTTACAGCTACTTTCAGATAAAGATACACGTTTGCTATTAAGTGCCTCAAAAGATGTTAAAGAGCAATTAAGTAAAAATCCTTTAGCTCGTGTACATGTGACATTGAGTGATGGCACACTGGTTAATGTGGGCATCAGTCAGGCGCAGTTTTTTGATTTGACTCAGCATTTGGTGAATAAAACTTTGATGGCTGCGAAGAAAGCCTTAAGAGATGCAGGTTTAAGTGTTGAGGATGTTAAAGGCGTAGTCATGGTTGGTGGTGCTACGCGCATGCCTCATGTGCAACGTGCAGTGGGCGAGCTGTTCGGTCAAACCCCATTGACTAATTTAGATCCTGATCAGGTGGTAGCGATAGGTGCAGCTATGCAAGCTGACTTGTTAGCAGGAAACCAGCAAAAGGGCGATGAGTGGTTGCTGCTAGACGTTATTCCTTTGTCACTGGGTGTGGAAACGATGGGTGGTCTTGTGGAAAAAATTATTCCGCGTAATACACCAATTCCTGTGGCTAGAGCTCAAGATTTCACAACATTTAGAGATGGTCAAACAGCTTTAGCAGTCCATGTTTTACAGGGAGAGCGAGAGATTGTTGATCACTGTCGCTCATTGGCAAGATTTGAGTTAAGAGGTATTCCTCCAATGGCTGCGGGGGCTGCTCGTATTCGAGTAACTTATCAGGTGGATGCTGATGGTCTCTTATCAGTTACTGCTAGAGAACAGCAATCTGGTGTTGAGGCAAATATTAACGTTAAGCCATCCTACGGTTTATCTGATGGTGATATCACTTCGATGTTACAAGATAGTTTTAGCCATGCAGCAGATGATGTGCAGGCAAGAGCCTTGCGTGAAGAGTTGGTTGATGCCAAGCGTTTGGTGGAAGCCGTTGAAGCTGCCCTTGCAGAAGATAAGCACTTATTAGAAGAAGATGAATTGGATGTAATTCATCGCAAATTAATTGCTTTAAAAGATCTTATTGAGACAGCTAAAGATACACAGGTACTCAGACGCTCTGTAGAGTCTTTATCCAAAGCAACCGATGATTTTGCTGCTCGTAGAATGAATGAGAGTATTAAAAAAGCACTTTCTGGTAAAAAAATAGAAGAAATTTAATAGGAAATAAAAATGCCACAAATTGTTGTTCTTCCTCATGCGGAATATTGTCCAGATGGCGCAGTGATTGAAGCGCCTTCTGGCGCCAGTATTTGTGAAGCTCTCCTAGAGAATGATATTGAAATTGAGCACGCCTGTGAGATGTCCTGTGCATGTACAACTTGCCATGTGATTGTGCGTGAGGGTGGTGATAGCTTGAATGAGTCGGATGAACTGGAAGATGACTTGTTAGATAGAGCTTGGGGTTTATGTCCTCAATCAAGACTGTCTTGCCAAGCGATCATCGCTCAAAAGGATTTGGTGATTGAAATACCTAAATATTCCATCAATCATGCCAAAGAAAATCACTAATCTCATTGCTGGATTCATTTAAAAAAAGGGACCCAAAGGTCCCTTTTTACTTATTGTGAAGCACTAATGCGTCACTAATGCTTCAAGTAAATTGCGCTGTAATTAATCTTCTTTTCTCATGTGAGGGAAAAGAATCACGTCTCTGATGTTTGGTGAATCAGTGATTAACATCATTAGACGATCAATACCGATGCCGCAACCACCGGTTGGGGGCATGCCATATTCAAGTGCACGAATAAAGTCAGCGTCAAAGTACATGGCTTCCTCATCACCAGCTTCTTTTTGCTCCACTTGTTTACGGAAACGTTCGGCCTGGTCTTCTGCATCATTTAGTTCTGAGAAGCCGTTGGCGATTTCACGACCAGTAATAAATAGTTCAAAGCGCTCAGTAATGCCTGGACGAGTGTCTGATTCTCTTGCAAGCGGACTCACTTCGATTGGGTAATCGATGATGTAAGTCGGTTCCCAAAGATGTTCTTCAGCCGTTGCTTCAAATAGTGCTAATTGCAGTGCACCTAATCCTGCATTTTTAAGCGTTGGACCATTGATATCCTCGCCAGCTTTTTTAAGCTCTGCACGGATAAACTCTTTGTCTTCTAATTGCGCAGCTGTGTATTCCTTCTTAGATAAAGGTGCGTATTTAAGAATGGCTTCTGCAATTGTTAAGCGCTGGAACGGTTTAGATAGATCAAGAGCTTTGCCTTGATAAGTTAGGACGGCAGTACCTTGCGCATCAATGGCGGCAGCGCGGATGAGCTCTTCAGTGAAAGTCATCAACCATTTGTAGTCTGTATAAGCTGCGTAGAATTCCATCATCGTGAACTCAGGGTTATGTCTTGGGCTGACACCTTCGTTACGGAAGTTTCTATTAACTTCAAATACACGTTCAAACCCACCCACTACTAAACGCTTGAGGTAGAGTTCTGGCGCAATACGCAAGAACATTTGCATATCTAAAGCATTGTGGTGCGTGATAAACGGTTTAGCTGCAGCACCACCTGGAATAGGGTGGAGCATTGGTGTTTCAACTTCCATAAAGCCTGCGTCTTGCATGTGATGGCGGATTGATGCCATGGCTTTACTACGGGCAATAAATGTCTGACGTGTTTCTGGTGAAACAATCAAGTCAACATAGCGTTGACGATACTTCAGTTCTTGGTCAGATAAGCCGTGGAACTTATCTGGCAGAGGGCGTAATGATTTTGATAGTAAACGTAGATCCTTAACAAGGATTGATAGCTCGCCTTTATTGGTTTTGAATACAACACCTTCGGCAGCAATAAAGTCACCCATGTCCCAGTGTTTAAATGCATTATGTGCATCAGCGCCTGCATCAGCATCATTGATGTAAAACTGGATTTGACCTGTGCGATCTTGAACTGTGGCAAAGCTGGCTTTACCCATCACACGCTTGAGCATCATTCGGCCAGCCACTTTTACAGTGATGTTTTTCTCAGCTAAATGTTCCTTGCTTAGTTCGCCATAGTGGGCATGTAAGTCATTAGCGTGATGGGTTGGCACAAAATCATTAGGAAAAGCCACGCCATTCTTGCGCAAGTGAGCTAATTTTTCTCTGCGCTCTGCAATGATGTGGTTTTCATCAACGATTGGATTTTGTTGTTCTTGGCTCATGATCTTTCCGGTGGAAATGAATATTGGTAATAGGTTAAACGCCTTGTTTTAGGCTGGCTTCAATGAATGCATCTAGGTCACCATCTAATACTTTTTGTGTATTAGATATTTCGACGCTGGTGCGTAGGTCTTTGATACGGCTTTGGTCGAGCACATAAGATCTAATTTGATGTCCCCAGCCCACATCACTCTTTGTGGCTTCTAATTTGTCTTGTTCAGCCTGACGTTTACGCAGTTCGTGTTCGTACAAGCGTGACTTCAACATGGACATTGCCTCAGCTCTGTTCTTATGTTGGCTTCGGTCATTTTGGCACTGAACAACAATCCCTGTTGGTATGTGCGTTAAACGAACCGCAGAGTCAGTTTTGTTAATGTGCTGACCACCTGCACCAGAGGCGCGGTAGGTGTCTGTGCGGATATCAGCCGGATTGATGTCAATCTCAATTGAATCATCTACCTCTGGGTAAACAAACACGCTGGTAAATGAAGTATGTCTGCCATTAGCGGAGTCAAATGGTGACTTGCGGACCAAACGATGAACGCCGGTTTCTGTTCTTAAGTGGCCATAGGCATATTCACCATCGACTTTTATGGTGGCGCTTTTAATACCTGCCACGTCGCCATCTGATACTTCAAGAACTTCTGCTTTAAAACCTTTGCGTTCGCAATAACGAATATATTGACGTAACAACATGCTGGCCCAATCACAGGCTTCGGTACCGCCAGCACCTGATTGAATATCAATAAAGCATGAGCTTGGATCCATGGGGTTGCTAAACATGCGTCGGAATTCAAGATCCTCAACTTGTTTGCGCATGTTGGCTGTATCTGACTCAATAGAGCGGATGGTGTCAAAATCACCTTCCTCTTTGGCCATCTCTAGGAGTTCTTGGCTAGCTGTGATGTTATCGGTTAGAAAGTTAATCGTTCCAACCACGCCATCAAGTAGCTTTTTTTCTTTTCCAAGTGCCTGAGCTTGCTTGGGGTCATCCCAAATTTTGGGATCTTCTAGGGTTTGATTGACCTCGACTAAGCGTTCTGCTTTGTTATCGACGTCAAAGATACCTCCGAAGTTCGATCGTACGAGTACGGAGGTCTTCTAGGGTGTTACTAATGAGATTTAGTTGTTCTGCTTCCATGGTGCGCGATTATAAAGGTTCATCGAGAGCCTCTATGTGTAATTGCGCTCTAGCTACTCCTTGGTAATGGTCGGTAACTAGTCTGTAAGCCAATCTGGCGGGGTTTGGAAGGGGTAAATTTCTTGAAAACCAGATGCCATTGAGCGTCTTTGGATGGCTTGCACCATTAGATTTAATTGCCTTCAATTGAAGTTTTAAGTGCTTATCCTGGATGAGTGTTTGGTTGAGAACTTCAAACTCGCCGACAAACACCGGAGCCGGAAATCCTTGCCCCCAAACTTCTGCAGCCAATAATGTTCCCAGTTCCGGTTCAATATAGTCTGGATTAAGGTTGCCATCATGAGTTAGTTGTCGCTGCAAGGTTTCAGCGGTCATTAAACTTTGGGCAATTTCTTCGAAGCATGATTTAAAAGTCTCAAAGGACTGTTGATGAATAGTTAGCCCTGCAGCCATGGCGTGACCGCCAAACTTAAGAATTAAGTTAGGGTGCTTCTTAGAGACTAAATCTAGGGCATCTCTTAGGTGAAAGCCAGTGATGGAGCGGCCGGAACCTTTGAGTACCGGTTCACCACCTTCTTCTCCAGGGGCAAATATCAGGGTGGGGCGGTGAAACTTCTCTTTTAGTCTAGAAGCGACAATGCCAATAACACCTTGGTGCCATGATTCATCTGTAAGGCAAAGAGTCGCTTGTTCACCTACTTCTATATTTATAAGGCTAGCTAAAGCAGTTTCTTGCATGCCAGCTTCGATCGTGCGTCGTTCACGATTCATGCGGTCCAACTCATGAGCTAAGCGAAGGGCATCTTCATGAGAGTCTGAAAGTAAACATTGGATACCCAAGGACATATCAGCCAGCCTGCCAGCTGCATTTAATCTAGGACCTAGTGTGAAACCAAGATCAAAGGTGCTTGATTTAGAGGGGTCTTTTCCTGCAGCTATGTATAGGGCTCTTATGCCTGGTTGCATTTGACCGCTTCTAATACGTTTAATACCATTTGAGACTAGAACCCTATTGTTTCTATCTAGAGATGCCACGTCTGCTACTGTGCCCAATGCCACTAGGTCTAGTAGGTTTTCTAGTCGAGGTTGATTTTCAGCAGTGAAAGCGCCTCTGTTACGCAGTTCAGCACGTAGAGCAATGAGTAAATAAAACATCACACCTACGCCTGCCAGAGCTTTACTTGGAAAATTACACAGAGGCTGATTTGGGTTAACAATCCATGCGGCAGATGGTAATTGATCAGCTGGCAAGTGATGGTCGGTAACTAATACCTCTATACCTAATTCGTTGGCTTTATTAACACCTGCAAGACTGGCAATGCCATTGTCAACAGTAATTAGGATGTCGGGTTGCTTGGGAAGTTGGGCTACTAGTTCGACAACCTCTGGTGTTAGACCGTAACCTAATGTGAAACGGTTTGGCACAAAATAATCGATTTGAATATCCCAGGCTTGGCCTAACGCGCGTAGACCTCTCATCCCAACTGCACATGCTGTGGCTCCGTCGCAGTCGTAGTCCGCAACAATCAATAATTTTTTTCTGTTTTCAATGGCGTTGGCTAGGTATTCGGCAGCCGCTTCACAATTCTTGAGTTGAGATGGTGGAATCAAATGTTTCAGCTCAAGTGCTAATTCCTCGGGTTTTTCAACTCCCCGAGCGGCAAATAATTTTGATAGCACAGGATGAACACCACTTTGTTCAAGGTAAGTGGCATTTCTCTCTGAGTAGCTGCGCTCAATAAATTGAATGGTCATGAGCGAAGCATATCTTGAAGTGGTGGAGTGATAGGTTTTTTCCAGGGACCAAAACCTTTTTTGGGAAATTGATCGATTGATATGTGGCGGGTTTTTTCTTGCCCCTCCGGAAAATCAACTAGAACAATCTCTTGAATTTGATTGCTGATTAAGGCGTTGCCAGCCATATTCCAAAGCTCTGTGATGCTTGGGTCGTTCAGAGATACAAGGGATAAGGTGTTAGCCAAGGCATTGCTAGTGAGTGATGAGGTGTGTTGCTTATTGAGGTGTCCTGCAAGGACACTTAAACAAGAGTTGGGACTGTGTAGTAAGTTCGCTTCTTGTAATAGATGGCTAGGTTTAATTTCAGAGAGTGTGCCAATGCCGCTTATCCAAATAGAATTAATTGGCAGCATTCCTTCAGATGCTCTTCGTTCATTAACTGGATGATTGAACCAAATCATTTGTATATCGTTTTGCCATTTGCGCCATTGACGCGCAACACCAGCAATAGTTGTATCGTTAGGCATCCAGTGATCAATATTGCGTCCCTGGGCTTGTTCAGTGCTAACTGTTGATAGTGACTGAAGTGAGGGTGATTCTATAAACCAGCGATTTGCTTTGGGGCGATAAATAGCTACAGCCATTTCAGCAAAGATATCTTTGACTGAGTCAAAAAGAGTATCTGCCTCATCTTGTTGAAGCTCAAGTATTTCAGTGCTGGTTAAGACTAAGTGGTCTCTGGCAGCATGAATATGTACAGGCTCAATACGAGCTATAGGAGAGCTTTCAGCGATCTTGACACCATAGGACTGCAATTCAAGCGGAGCGCTAGCGTTACTGGGACCCAGCAAGAACTTTTCATACGCAAGACCTCGATCCAGTGATTCATGGTTTTGGTCATCTATGAGTGCAATCGTGTATTTCATAACCCTGATTTTAGGTGGCAATTAGACCTTCTGTCCAAGACCAAGCTAAACTCCTTGCTATGAGCATTTGGCCGATTGAACTAGAAATTGCATGGCGCTATACAAGCGCCAGGAGAAAAGCTGGGAAAAATAAAGAAACTGGCTCAAAAGACGGCTTTTTGTCATTTATTTCATCTGTGTCAATGTTAGGGATTGCTTTGGGAGTGGCGGCTCTTATTGTGGTCTTGTCTGTCATGAATGGATTCCAGAAAGAGGTGCGTGATCGCATGCTATCTGTTTTATCCCATGTCGAAGTTCACTCTCCATCAGGTTTAGGTGATTGGCAGCCATTAATCGCTAAAGTTGAGCAGAATTCGCATGTCAAAGGATCTGCCCCAATGATTATGTCCCAGGCATTAATCACGCGTGGTGATGTTATGCGTGGGGTTGCGTTACGTGGCATCGATCCCGAGTTCGAAGGCAATGTTTCTGATATTCCAAAGCATTTCATACAAGGAAAAGTTACTGGATTAAAGCCGGGTGAATTTGGCTTAGCTTTGGGAGCTGAGCTTGCTGGTATTTTAGGAGTTCAGCTTGGTGACCGAATTACCATCATGGTGCCTGAGGGTGATATTAATCCTGCGGGTGTGACGCCACGAATGAGGGCCTTTAAATTAATCGGCATTATTGATAGTGGTCATTATGAATTTGACAGCACTTTAGCTGTGGTTCATTGGAGAGATGCTGCTGCTTTATTGAGGTTGGACGGACCATCAGGTTTACGTCTTAAATTGGATGACATGCAGGTAGCAGCTAAAGTTGCTGATGAACTCTCATTAAAGCTGCCAGGCTTATGGGTCAAAGATTGGACTAGGCAGAATAAAAATTGGTTTGCGGCTGTGCAAACCGAGAAGCGCATGATGTTCATTATTCTGACCTTAATTATTGCTGTTGCGGCATTTAACTTGGTTTCGACCTTGGTAATGACTGTGACAGATAAGCAAGGCGATATTGCAATTCTGAGAACTATGGGCGCTAGTGCAGGAATGATTCAGCGAATATTTTTTGCACAAGGTTTTATGATTGGTGCGCTAGGAACACTAGGTGGAATAGCCTTAGGTCTGCTGATCTCATTGAATATTGATGTGATCGTCCCGGTCATTGAAGCGATCTTTAGGGTCCAATTTTTACCAAGAGATATTTATTTCATTTCTAGTTTGCCATCTGATGTCAGAAGTGGTGATGTGTTGACAGTTGGATTAATGGCATTTGGTTTATCTCTTTTAGCTACGCTATATCCAAGTTGGAGGGCAGCCAAAATTCAACCAGCCCATGCGCTGCGTTATGAGTGAGATGCTGATATGAACATGGCTTTAGTTGCTAAAAATATCTCTAAAACTTATGGTGAGGGTAGCTTTGCCGTACAAGTTTTAACAAATGTTAATTTAGAGCTTGCCTCGGGTGAAAAGTTAGCTATTGTGGGTGCCTCAGGTTCAGGTAAGAGCACTCTTTTACATTTATTGGGTGGTTTAGATCACGTGACTCAAGGTGAGGTGTATTTGGCTGGTAAGTCATTAAAAAGCCTTTCCGAGTCGCAGTTAAATGAAGTGCGCAATCAGCACTTAGGATTTATTTACCAATTCCATCATCTTTTGGCTGAATTTAGTGCGCTTGACAACGTGGCTATGCCATTGCGTATCAGAGGTGTCTCTGCGCAGCAGGCTAGAGATCTAGCAGAGGAAATGCTTGGTAAAGTAGGTTTAAGTCATCGCGTTGATCATCGGCCTGCAGCTTTGTCGGGTGGGGAGCGCCAGAGAGTGGCTGTGGCAAGAGCTTTGGTGACAAAGCCAAGTTGTGTCTTAGCAGATGAACCTACTGGAAACCTAGATGCAGAAACTGCCGACTCTGTATTTGATTTAATGTTAGAAGTAGCAAAAAACCAAGGTACTGCGTTTGTGATCGTGACTCATGATCCTTTGCGAGCAGCAAGATGCGATCGTGTTTTGCGTTTAGATCATGGTGTATTAAAGGCTATATAGAATGGCTTTGTGTTTAGATACTCATTGCCATTTGGATGCTGATGAATTTGCTGCTGATCGTGAAGGCGTTATTCAGAGAGCGGCTCAGTCAGGAGTTTCGGGTGTATTAATTCCGGCAGTTCGGGCTCGAGACTTTCAAGCAGTGCGAGCTTTGGCTAGTCACGCATCAAATACTTTGCCAGCTACATGCTACACCTTGGGGATACATCCAATTTATACCCCTGAGGCTCAAGAATCCGATTTGATTTCTTTAAGGCAGTCTGTGATTGAAGCTATGGATGATCCGCGATTTGTGGGTATTGGTGAAATTGGCTTAGATTATTTTTTGCCTGAATTGGATCCTCATCATCAAGCTTTCTTTTTTGAGGCTCAGTTAGATTTGGCAAAAGAATTTGAATTACCTGTGATCTTGCATGTTAGAAGATCTCAAGATGCAATTTTGAAAGCGCTTAGATCAAGAAAAATTACAGGTGGCATTGCCCATGCCTTTAATGGAAGTTTTCAGCAGGCTGAGCATTTTATAAAGCTTAATTTTGTGATGGGCTTTGGTGGTGCCATGACTTTTCCTAGGGCCCTCCAAATTAGACGCTTAGCCAAAGAGTTACCATTTGAAAGCTTGGTTTTGGAAACAGATGCGCCTGATATTCCACCTGCATGGCTGGCACATCAAGAGCATCACCGCAATGAACCAGGTGAGTTACCTCAAATATCATCAGTATTGGCAGAAATACGTTCATCATTGATTACTCAAACACAGGCGGTTTGTTCAAGTAATGCTTTACGCGTCTTACCTCGTTGGGCGAGCCTAATACAGGCCGGCCAGTTCGCTAACTCAAACCAACAATAGCTTCTTGCGTTTTTTATTAGCGGCATTCATTGCCGGGGAATCTCTTTTACTTTTTTTACCGCAGACACCAGATCAACGAGAGTGGCTTTGGTTGCTTTCAACTCTTGGTTTTTGTTTGTTATTAATCGCAGTCTTGCAATTAATAAAACATCAAACACTTAATAAAGTTTCTTTCTGGATTTGGGTATGCGTCTTATTCATGCTTGGATTTATATGGTCAGGGTATCTAACTCACCAGCGAATTCAGAATGATTTACCTAGTTATTTAGAGGGCGTGCCTTTACTGGTTGAGGGCGTAGTCGATGGCTTGCCAAGTCAGGGTAACCAGTCTTTACGATTTTCGCTCGCTGTTGAATCAGTGGTGCCTGATGATGAGTTGATTCAAATTGATTTTCAGCATTTCCCCAAGCGTTTATCTTTGGGTTGGTATCCAGGTTGGCGAGGTGAAACAGTATTACCAGAGATTAGACCGGGGCAACGATGGCGTTTACCGGTGGTGTTAAAGCGTGCTCATGGATTAATGAATCCGCATGGATTTGATTTTGAGCGTTGGATGTTTCAGCAAAACTTAGGTGCTACAGGTTCTGTTAAGGCCTATGCCAAAGGTTTGCCTAGGTCATGGCAACCAAAACTTATTGACCAATTTGATCTCAGCTTTACAACAATCGTTGAGTTATCAAGATGGCATCTGCGAGAGCGCATTAAAAAATCTGCGCCAGAAAATGCGCCATACGTTGGTGTATTAATTGCATTAGTGATGGGTGAGCAAAATGCCATTTCACAGAAAGATTGGCGAGTGTTCAATGCCACTGGTATTGGGCATCTGATATCTATTTCGGGTTTGCATGTCACGATGTTGGCAGGTATGGGTGCAGCTCTGGCAAATCGCTTCTGGCGCAGAAGATCGTTACCAATGATATGCCCTGCGCAAAAAGTGGCAGCCTTGAGTGGTTTTGCAGTTGCATTGATTTACACCTGGCTAGCAGGCTTTCAGATACCAGCTCAGCGAACCATGTATATGGTGGGCGTTGTTGCAGTTGCGCTTTGGACCAATCGAATTACCAGGGCATTTGATATTTGGTGGTGGGCTTTATTTATCGTTTTATTCTTAGATCCATGGGCGGCTTATACGCCTGGATTTTGGTTGTCATTTGGAGCGGTTGCAGCAATTCTATTTGCTATGCCAGGTCAGGATGGTTTATCTGAGTATGGCTATAGTCGCTCGCAAAAATGGTGGCAATCGTTCAAAGAGGCCAGTCGAGTTCAGGCTGTTGTCACGATTGCGTTATTGCCGTTAACACTTTATTGGTTCTCTCAGGTATCTGTTGTTTCACCTTTAGCGAATGCGTTTGCTATCCCACTAGTTAGTTTCATAGTTACCCCATTTGCCATGTTGGGAGCGGTACTTCCTGAGCCATTAAGTCGTGCTTCATTATGGGTGGCTCACACTTGTATGGAGTTTGTTGCTTGGTTCTTGGAGCCTATGTCCTCATGGTTTTGGTCCGTGGCATATTTACCACAGCCAAGTTTATTTGTGATGGTGATATCTACCCTAGGAATCATTTATGCCATCCGGCCTGGACCTCTATTGGCAAGTTATAGAGGGCGTTTGCTGGGGTTGTGTTGTTGTGTGCCGTTGGTGTGGACTAAATCCAATGACTTGACCTATGGTGATTTTAAGGTGACTGTTTTGGACGTTGGTCAAGGCACCGCTGTGTTGGTGGAAACACAAACAAAGCGTTTGTTATATGACACAGGACCTAAAACATCGCCTGAGTCTGATGCTGGAGATAGAAATATTCTGCCATTTTTGCGGGGTGAAGGCATTTCATACATTGATCGTTTGGCTATCAGTCATAAAGACACAGATCATGTGGGTGGGGCCTTGAGCCTCATGAAAAGTATTGAATTTGGTGATTTATTAGGAACTTTGCCGGAGTGGCATTTTTTGCTACGGCGAACAAGAGAGCTAAATATCCCTTCATTGCCTTGTAAAGCCGGTCAAACTTGGTCTTGGGATGGAGTTTTATTTAAGGTTTGGCATCCCGGTAGTGAGATGACATTTGATGCCATGCACCATTCTGGGAAGCCAAATGCACTAAGTTGTGTCATTGAAGTCAAGAGTCAGCACTATTCTTTCTGGTTAACAGGGGATGTTGAGAAAGGTGGTGAGGCCATCATCGCCAATGAATATAAGCGTTCTGATGAATTGGCATCTATTTTGCTTATACCGCACCATGGTAGTGCTACTTCTTCCTCTGAAACATTCTTGGACGCATTGCAGCCCAATTGGGCTGTTGCTCAGGCGGGGTATCGAAATCGTTATCGACATCCTAATGCCAAGGTTGTGGGGCGGTATGTCGAGCGGGGCATTCCTATTCTGGAAACGGTTCACACAGGTGCGCAGGTTTGGGAGTTCAGGGGTAGGGAGTTGCAACGACACCATTGGCGAGACTTACACAGAAGGTCTTGGCATCAATAACTATATAAATAGCTGCGGGAGTAATGCATGATGGTCATGGAGCGTAAATTACCATTTGATGAGATGGCTTTAGATGATCTTGAGAGAGATTTTAAAAACTCAACATTGGCTCGCCCACATTACAAACAATTCTCTCAATGGTTGAGTCAACAGGGTGACCAGTACCTAAGTGCTAGACGTGAAGAAGCGGACTTAATGTTCCGTCGAGTAGGTATTACGTTTGCTGTGTATGGCGAAAGTGGTGGTACGGAGAGAACCATCCCGTTTGATATTGTCCCTAGAATTTTTCCTGCTTCAGAATGGGGTCGCCTCGAAACAGGTTTGCGTCAACGAGTAACTGCTTTAAACATGTTCTTACATGATGTGTATCACGAGCAGCATATTCTCAAAGCAGGTGTGATTCCCAAAGAACAGGTAATTAATAACGCTCAATTTAGACCTGAAATGGTTGGTGTAGATGTGCCAATGAACATTTATGCTCACATTGCAGGTATAGATATTGTTCGCGCAACTCATGGTGAAAATACGGGCGAATTCTTTGTTCTAGAAGATAACTTGCGAGTGCCATCTGGGGTTTCTTATATGTTAGAAAACCGCAAGATGATGATGCGCCTCTTCCCTGAGTTATTTGCGCAGCATAGGGTGGCTCCTGTTGCCCATTACCCAGATCTACTGCTAGATACATTGCGTCAAGCGGCGCCAAATATGCATGCCAATCCAACCGTAGTTGTGTTGACCCCTGGTATGTATAACTCAGCATACTTTGAGCATGCATTTTTGGCGCAACAAATGGGCGTTGAATTGGTTGAAGGTAAAGATTTATTTGTGCAAAAAGACTTTGTCTACATGAGGACAACTCAAGGGGCTAAGAGGGTTGATGTGATCTATCGACGAGTCGATGATGATTTCTTAGACCCAGAGGTTTTTAGGTCTGATTCAGCGTTAGGCGCTGCTGGTTTATTGAGAGCTTATAAGGCGGGTAATGTGGCCATCTGCAATGCCATAGGCACTGGGGTCGCAGACGATAAGTCAATCTATCCATACGTCCCAGACATGATTCGTTTTTATCTGGATGAAGAGCCATTAATTTCAAACGTTCCAACATACATGTGTCGCAAACCTGATGACTTGAAGTATGTGTTGGACAACATGGCTGACTTAGTGGTGAAGGAGGTTCATGGTGCTGGTGGTTATGGCATGTTAGTTGGGCCAGCTTCTACTAAGGCAGAGGTAGCTGAATTTAAGGAAAAAGTAAAAGCTCACCCAGAGGGCTATATCGCGCAACCTACTTTGGCTTTATCAACATGTCCAACATATGTTGATTCTGGTATTGCACCTCGTCACATTGACTTGCGACCGTTTGTTTTATCAGGAAAAGAAGTGCGGATGGCGCCTGGTGGTTTGACCAGGGTTGCTTTGAAGGAAGGTTCTTTGGTGGTTAATTCATCACAAGGTGGTGGCACCAAAGACACTTGGGTTTTAGAGCACTAATAAATATAAGGAGATATTAACATGTTATCTAGAACAGCAGACCACCTATATTGGATGTCTCGTTACACAGAGCGAGCAGAGAATACGGCTCGTATGTTGGACGTTAATTATCAAATGTCTTTGTTGCCGCAATCTGCTGAAGTGGCGGAACAGGCATGGAGATCTTTGTTAGAGATTTCAGAGTTAACTGCCGCATTTGACGCAAGCTATGTCTTAATGTCGCCAAGAGATGTGATTCATTTCATGGTGAGTGATATGAATAACCCATCTTCCATCATGCGTTGCTTGCAGGCTGCTAGAGAAAATGCGAGAGCGGTGAGAGGGTCGATGACTACCGAGTTATGGGAAACCATCAATACAACTTGGTTAGAGGCACAGAAGAAAATGCGTGATGGTATGTTGGATAGTGCGCCATCAGAATTTTTTGAGTGGGTGAAGTTCCGTTCACATCAAACCCGTGGTGTTCAACACGGCACGATGGTGCGTGATGAGGTATTTCATTTCATTCGTTTGGGTACTTTTTTAGAAAGAGCTGATAACACTGCGCGTCTGTTGGATGTTAAATCTCTGACAGCAGAAAATATGCGTGAGCAGGGGCATGATTCAGTGGATGATTTTTACTACTGGGCAGCCATTTTGCGCTCTGTCTCGGCATTCGAAATTTATCGCAAGGTATATCGTGATGTGATCACTCCTGAACGCGTAGCTGATTTATTGATTCTTAGATCCGATATGCCAAGATCATTGTCTGCTTGCGTGGGCGAAGTAGTGGACTTGCTTGGAAAAATTAAAAATTCTCAATCAAGTAAAACAATCACACAAGCTAGAAATCTATTGGCTCAATTACGTGATGCGCACATTGGAGAAATTTTGGACCAAGGTTTACATGCCTTCTTAACTGATTTCTTATTGAGGATTAATGCGGTTGGCAGTGGTATTAGTCGCGACTTCTTGTTGCCCATGGAAGAGATGGCTGCATAAATTTGTGCTTAATAGCTTCTTCCACCAGTTAAAAATTGAAAGTGTAGTTTCATGACTTATTGCGTTGCTGTACGTTTGGATCAGGGGTTGGTGTTTTTATCGGATAGTCGAACAAATGCTGGTGTAGATGCTGTATCTAATTTTAGAAAGATGGCCATTTTCAAGAAGGATGGCGAGCGTTTAATGGTCTTGATGTCAGCGGGTAATTTAGCTATTACCCAGGCTGTGAGACATTATTTAAATCATCCAGATCCAGATGGCCCAAGTATTTGGAATGCGCCAACTCTCTTTGAGGCTGCTCAGGTCGTGGGTGATATTGTTAGAAAAGTAAGGGATCGAGATGCCGAAGAACTAAAAAAATCAGGCATTGATTTCAATATTCACCTAATTTTTGGCGGGCAAATTAAAGGACAGGCTCCTTCAATTTTTCAGGTATATGCAGCAGGTAACTTCATTGAGGCGACCATTGAAACGCCATATTTCCAAATTGGTGAGGCTAAATATGGCAAACCAATTTTGGATAGGGTCATTACTCAAGCTACCCCATTAAAAGAAGCAGCCAAGTGCGCTCTTATTTCTATGGACTCCACAATTAAATCAAATATTTCGGTTGGGTTACCGCTAGATTTGTTGGTTTATCCAAAAGATGACTTGAGAACAGACCACCTTTTGGTGATTGATGAGAAAAACGAATATTTCAAGATGATTCACGAAACTTGGGGAAAAAGGTTGCGCCAAGTTTTCTCAGAAATTGAAGATCCAGTCTGGTAAAGGGTTTCTAGCCTGATATTTTCGGCAAAGTTGTTTTTTTGAGCATTCTTTTTGGGTATCGGTATAATTGCGTATTACCCACTAAGCATATTCGATGACTAAATTCATCTTTGTTACTGGTGGTGTGGTTTCTTCCTTAGGGAAGGGTATCGCAGCCGCCTCCTTAGCCGCCATTCTCGAATCGCGCGGCCTAAAAGTCACCCTCTTAAAATTAGACCCATACATCAACGTCGACCCAGGTACGATGAGTCCTTTCCAGCATGGTGAGGTATTCGTTACTGAGGATGGTGCTGAAACCGACTTGGATTTGGGGCATTACGAGAGGTTTGTTTCTGCCAAGATGCGCAAGAGCAACAACTTCACGACGGGTCAGATTTATGAATCAGTGATTCGTAAAGAGCGTCGTGGTGAATACCTTGGCAAAACGGTGCAAGTGATTCCTCATATCACCAATGAAATCCAGAATTTTGTGGAGCGTGGTGCCAAGGCCAGTCATGATGGTCAGGCAGATGTTGCTATTTGTGAAATTGGTGGCACCGTCGGTGACATTGAGTCCTTACCGTTTTTAGAAGCTGCGCGTCAGATGAGCTTGAGATTGCCGCAAGGCGATACAGCCTTCGTTCATTTGACCTTGGTGCCTTACATTGCCAGCGCAGGTGAATTGAAGACCAAGCCTACACAGCACTCTGTGCAAAAGTTACGCGAAATTGGCATCATGACAACAGCATTGTTATGTCGTGCTGATCGCCAAATTCCTGAAGATGAACGTGCCAAGATTTCTTTGTTTGC
>VFQT010001379.1_pt1 | contig 29525 bp, 19 predicted proteins | sample 3512381 | NCBI WGS metagenome assembly VFQT01 (sample SAMN10412376, study PRJNA504923) | tailings metagenome | isolation source: Relicate 2 Philex TSF3 active mining site | place: Philippines: Tuba, Benguet | collected 2017-08-29
GGCGCCGCGTCTGACCGGAGGTGATGTCATGACAGCAATGAGCAAGGACGAACTCGCTGCAATGCCGGTCGAGTTCAAGCTGAACGGCAAGGATGTCGTCGGCTACGCGTCGGAAACCATCATCCAGACCGCGAAGCGCCACGGCGTCGAGATTCCCCACCTCTGCTACAAGGAGGGCATGCGCCCCGACGGCAATTGCCGGGCCTGCGTGGTCGAGGTCAAGGGCGAGCGCGTGCTGGCGGCCTCGTGCTGCCGCAACCCGTCGCCGGGCATGGAAGTCACCACCAACAGCGCGCGCGCGGTCGCATCGCAGAAAATGGTGATGGAACTGCTGCTCTCGGACATGCCGGAGCACCGCCACACCAATGATTCCGAGCTGGATCACTGGGCGGGCAAGCTGCAGGTCGGCAAGCCGCGCTTCGCGCCGCGCCACCAGCCGCAACCCGACCTGTCGCATCACGGCATCGCGGTAAATCTCGATTCCTGCATCCAGTGCACGCGCTGCGTGCGCGCCTGCCGCGAAGAGCAGGTGAATGACGTCATCGGCTATGCCTTCCGCGGCGATCACGCCAAAATCGTGTTCGACCTCGGTGATCCGATGGGCGAATCGACCTGCGTGGCCTGTGGCGAATGCGTGCAGGCCTGCCCGACCGGCGCACTGATGCCGGCGCGCGGTGCGGGCCTGATCAAGCCGGACCGGCAGGTGCATTCGGTCTGCCCGTACTGCGGCGTCGGCTGCCAGCTGACCTACAACGTCAAGGACAACAAGATCGTCTCGGTCGATGGTCGCGACGGACCGTCGAACCACGGCCGGCTCTGCGTGAAGGGGCGTTACGGTTTCGACTATGCCCACCATCCGCAGCGCCTGACCAGGCCGCTGATCCGCAAGCCCGGCGTACCCAAGCATGCCGACTTCACAATGGATCCGGCCAATCCGCTGGAGCATTTCCGCGAGGCGAGCTGGGAGGAGGCGCTCGACCTCGCCGCCGGCAAGCTGAAGGCGATCCGCGACCAGTACGGCAACAAGTCCCTGGCCGGCTTCGGTTCGGCCAAGGGCAGCAACGAAGAGGCCTATCTGTTCCAGAAACTGGTGCGTACCGGCTTCGGTTCGAACAACGTCGACCACTGCACGCGCCTGTGCCATGCCTCGAGCGTGGCGGCGCTGATGGAGGCGGTGAGCTCCGGCGCGGTGTCGAACCAGGTCAATGACGTGGCGCGCGCCGAGGTGATTTTCCTGATCGGCGCCAATCCGCTGTCCAACCACCCGGTGGCGGCGACCTGGATCAAGAACGCGGTGAAGAACGGCGCCAAGCTGATCTACGCCGATCCGCGCCGCAACGAGCTGTCGCGGCATGCGACCCATTCGCTGCAGTTCAAACCCGATACCGACGTCGCGCTGCTCAACGCGATGATGCATGTCATCGTGCACGAGGGACTGGTCGACGAGGCCTTCATCCGGTCGCGCACCATCGGCTACGCGGATCTGAAGAAGAACGTCGAGGGCTACAGCCCCGAGGCGATGGCCCCGGTCTGCAGCATTCCTGCCGATACCATCAGGGAGGTTGCCCGTCTTTATGCCACTTCGAAGGCCTCGATGATCCTCTGGGGCATGGGCATCTCCCAGCACATTCATGGCACCGACAATGCGCGCTGCCTGATCGCGCTGTGCCTGATGACCGGCCAGATCGGCAAGCCGGGTTCAGGCCTGCACCCGCTGCGCGGCCAGAACAACGTGCAGGGCGCTTCCGATTCGGGGCTGATCCCGATGGTGTTCCCGGACTATCAGCGCGTCGACAATCCGGAAGCATTGGCGCGTTTCGAAAAGCTGTGGAATACCAGGCTCGACCCGAAGCCGGGCCTGACCGTGGTTGAAATCGTGCACGCGATCCTCGATGGCGACATCCGCGGCATGTACGTGATGGGCGAGAATCCGGCAATGTCTGACCCCGATGCCAACCATGCGCGCGAGGCGCTGGCGAAGCTGGACTGGCTGGTGGTGCAGGAAATCTTCCTGACGGAGACCTGCTATCACGCCGACGTGATCCTGCCCGCGACGGTTTGGCCGGAAAAGGACGGCACCGTGACCAACACCGATCGCATGGTGCAGCTCGGCCGCAAGGCCGTCGACGCGCCCGGCGAGGCAAAACCGGACCTGTGGATCATCCAGGAGATCGCGCGCCGTCTGGGTCTGGACTGGAACTACAGCGGTCCGAAAGATGTGTTCAACGAAATGCGTCTGGCGATGAACTCGATCGCCGGCATTACCTGGGAGCGTCTGGAAGCCGAGAGCAGCGTGACCTATCCCTGTCTCAAGGAAGGTGATCCGGGACAACCAATTGTTTTTATTGATAAATTCCCAACACCGACCGGGCGGGCGAAGTTTGTGCCGGCCGACATCATTCCGGCCAACGAGCGTCCCGACGGTGAGTTCCCCTTCGTGCTGATCACCGGGCGCCAACTCGAGCACTGGCATACCGGCGCGATGACCCGCCGCGCCGGTGTGCTCGATGCGATCGAGCCGGTGCCGACGGTATCGATGCATCCGCTCGACCTCGACAGCATCGGCGCGCAGACCGGCGATGTGATCACCGTGGAATCGCGGCGCGGCATCATTGCGCTGCACGCGCGGGCCGACGACGGCACGCCGCGCGGATCGGTGTTCATCCCCTTCGCGTTCTACGAGGCTGCGGCCAACCTGCTGACCAACGCGGCGCTGGACCCCTTCGGCAAGATTCCCGAGTTCAAGTATTGCGCGGTCAAGGTGATGAAGGGCGGCGAACTCACGCCGCGCTCCAGCTACGGCGGCGGCCAGATACTGGCGAAGGTGGCCAAGGTTTAACGGTTGCACAACAACACGTCCGCGCCAGCGGGCATCAAACAACTTGTTTTCGTTCAGGAGAGGAAGAATCATGGCACTGTCGGACATCGAAATCGCCCAGGCGGCAAAAATGGAGCGCATCAACAAGATCGCGCAGAAGCTGGGCATCCCGGAAGAACATCTGGTGCCCTACGGTCACTACAAGACCAAGGTATCGCTGGAGTATGTCGACAGCCTGAAGAGCAAGAAGGACGGCAAGCTGATCCTGGTCACCGCGATCAATCCGACCCCCGCGGGTGAAGGCAAGACCACGACGACCGTCGGCCTCGGCGACGCGCTGAACCACATCGGCAAGAAGGCGATGATCTGCCTGCGCGAGCCTTCGCTGGGCCCGGTGTTCGGCGTCAAGGGCGGCGCTGCCGGCGGCGGTTACGCCCAGGTGGTGCCGATGGAAGACATCAACCTGCACTTCACCGGCGACTTCGGCGCGATCGCGCTGGCGAACAACCTGCTCGCCGCGATGATCGACAACCATATCTCGCACGGCAATGAACTCGGCATTGATCCGCGCCGCATCACCTGGAAGCGCGTGATGGACATGAACGACCGCGCGCTGCGCGACATCGTCGTGTCGCTGGGCGGCACCGCCAACGGTTACCCGCGCGAGGACGGCTTCGACATCGTCGTCGCCTCGGAAGTGATGGCGATTTTCTGCCTGGCGACCTCGCTGAAGGACCTGAAGGAGCGCCTCGGCAACATCGTCTTCGGCTACACCCGCGACGGCAAGGCGCTGCGCGCGCGTGACCTGAAGGCGCACGGCGCGATGACCGTGCTGCTGAAGGACCAGCTGGCGCCGAACCTGGTGCAGACGCTGGAGAACAACGCCGCCTTCATCCACGGCGGCCCCTTCGCCAACATCGCCCACGGCTGCAACTCGGTGATCGCGACCAAGGCCGCGCTGAAGCTGGTCGACTACGTGGTGACCGAAGCGGGTTTCGGCGCCGACCTCGGCGCTGAGAAATTCCTCGACATCAAGTGCCGCAAGGCGGGCCTCAAGCCCAATGCCGCGGTGATTGTCGCCACCGTGCGCGCGCTGAAACACCACGGCGGCGTCGGCAAGGAGGACCTGAACAAGGAAAACCTCGCCGCGCTGGAAAAAGGCCTGGTCAACCTCGAGCGCCACGTCAACAACGTCAAGAACGTCTACAACATTCCCTGCGTGGTGTCGGTCAACCGTTTCACTGCCGACACCAAGGCCGAGATGGACCTGCTCACCGACCGCATCGCCAAGCTCGGTGCCAAGGTGGTTGTGGCGAATCACTGGGCCGAAGGCGGCAAGGGCGCTGCCGAACTGGCCAACATCGTGGTTGACCTGTGCGAGCAGAAATCGAGCCCGACCTTCGTCTATGAGGACAGCGATCCGCTGTGGGAGAAGATGAAGAAGATCGCGATGAAGGTTTACGGCGCCGCCGACATCACCGCCGACACCAAGGTCAGGAACCGCATCAAGGAACTGCAGGAAGGCGGCTACGGCCACTACCCGGTGTGCGTGGCGAAAACGCAGTCCTCGTTCTCGACCGACGCCAGCGTGCGCGGCGCCCCGAGCGGGCATGTGGTGAACGTGCGTGAAGTGCGGCTGGCCGCGGGCGCGGAGTTCATCGTGATGATCTGCGGAGACATCATGACCATGCCGGGCCTGCCGAAGGTGCCGTCGTCAGAGAAGATCGACCTCACCGACGACGGCAAGGTGGTCGGATTGTTCTGACCGCTTTGGCGCGTCGGCGGCAGGCCGCAGCATCGTCCTGTTGTTGACGCAGGCAAAGCGGGCGTGGTAGAAACGCGGGCGCGCGCTGCCGGTTCCGGCCGGTAACGCCGTTCCAAAGGGGAGTAGCTACAGCGGCAATAAAACCAACAAGCCGCTGCGACGTGGTCGTCAACACGGGATACGGTCTTCGTATCCCCGGCCACGCCGGCAATCCGTAATTGCAAGCGAGACCTTTGCCTAGACGACGTATCTGCAGGCAACTGCAGCGTGTTCTGAGGTAAAGGCCGGGTTGCAATGCATTGCTGAATGCTCCCGGCATGCGGTCCTTGAGACCAAGGGAGTGTGCATGCATCAGATTCAAACAGTTCAGGGTGTCCGGCCCTTTGCAATGCTGTGCGCCGGCTTGCCGCTTACGGTGTTCTCCGGCCCGGCCGCTGCCGCAGAGTCCATGGCCGTAATCGGCATCCCGTTCGATTTCATCCTGTTCGCGTTGACATTGCTCGGTGTCGCGCTGTTCCACAAGTACACCCTGCAGGTGGCGCTGACCGGACTGGCGGTCATCACGTTATACAAACTGGGCTTTACCGGCTTCAAGACCGGCGACGGTTTTGCCGGCCTGCTCGGCCATCTCGGCCATGAATGGGTGATCCTGACCAACCTGCTGGGCCTGTTGGTGGGGTTTGCCCTGCTGTCGAACCACTTCGAGAAAAGCCATCTGCCGCAGGTGTTGCCGAAGTATCTGCCGGACGACTGGAAAGGGGCTTTTGTTCTGCTGGTGATGATTTTTGTGCTGTCGGCGTTTCTCGACAATATTGCGGCGGCCCTGATCGGCGGCACCATTGCGGCCACCGTGTTTCGCCGCAAGGTCCATATCGGCTACCTCGCGGCCATTGTTGCCGCTTCCAATGCCGGTGGCTCGGGCAGTGTGGTTGGGGACACTACCACCACGATGATGTGGCTGGACGGCATCGATCCTCGGGATGTGTTGCATGCCTATGTCGCCGCTGCCATGGCCCTTGTGGTGTTCGGCATCCCGGCGGCCATCCAGCAACAGCGTTTTTCGCCAATAGTCAAAAATGAAGGCGAACACGCCCCGGTTGACTGGCCGAGGCTCGGCATAGTCGCCTTCATCCTGATTGTAGCCATTGTCACCAACGTTACGGTCAACCTGCGCTTTAATCACCTGTCCGACGCGTTTCCGTTCATCGGCGTGGCGGTATGGGTGGCCATCCTGGTATGCGTGCCCTTGCGCAAGCCGCAATGGGATCTGGTGCCGGAGGCGGTCAAGGGCAGCATTTTCCTGCTGTCGCTGGTGCTGTGCGCCTCGCTGATGCCCGTCGAGAAACTGCCGCTGGCGTCGTGGCAGTCGGCGCTCGGCCTGGGGTTCATTTCGGCGGTGTTCGACAACATCCCGCTGACCGCGCTGGCGCTGAAGCAGGGCGGTTATGACTGGGGCATGCTGGCCTATGCCGTGGGTTTCGGCGGATCGATGATCTGGTTCGGTTCCAGTGCCGGCGTCGCGCTGTCCAACATGTATCCGGAAGCGCGTTCGGTCGGACTGTGGCTGCGCCACGGATGGCATGTCGCCGTCGCCTATGTCATCGGATTTTTCGTGCTGCTTGCCGTGCTGGGCTGGGAGCCGCATGAACGCCACAAGCCGGCTCCGACCGGTACCGCACCGGCCGCCACCCAGCAGCCGGCCGCCGGCGCCATGTCGAAGCCGTAATTTTTCAATTTAACCTTTCAACCGAAGAGAGTCCCATATGGAAGCGATGCAATGGGTGACCCTGATCATATTTGCGGTCACCATACTGGTGGTTATCACCAACTGGATTGACAGTACGCTCGCTGCACTGATCGGCGTCGCCCTGATGTGCTGGATCGGGGTGATGACCGAGACCGATGCGTTCAAGCTGGTGGACTGGAACGTGATGGCGATCCTGGTCGGCATCTGGATCATTGCGGGTTATTTCGGCAAGTCCGGGGTGCCGAGCTGGCTGTCGATACAAGCCCTGAAGCTCTCCGGCGGCCGTCCCGGCCTGCTGGTCATCATTCTGACCTTCCTCGCCGGCTTCATCTCGATGTTCGTCGACAACGTGGTGACCATCCTGATGATGGCGCCCGTGGCCCTGCCGCTGGCGCGCGCGCTCAAACTGCCCGTGGTTCCGGTGGTGCTGATGATCGGTTTCGGCGCCAACTTCATGGGTACAGCACTGATCATCGGCGACCTGCCGCCGCAGATGCTGCACAGCGTCGCAGGCGCAGAGTTTTTTGACTTTATCTGGCAGCATGGCCGTCCGTCGTCGTTCCCGATCCTGATGGTGACATTCGTCATCACGCTGGCCGCGATGTGGTGGTACGGTTTCCGTGGCCACAAGCGGGTTACCGACCTGTCGAGCCTGGGTGTCGAGGCCAGGATCGAGAATCCGCTGTTCGCGACCATCGTCGTCGGCTGGTTTCTCGGCACCGTGATAGCGATGTCGATGCGCGAATACATCGGCGTCGAACTGGGATTCATTGCGTTGACCGGCGCCATTTCTCTGGTGCTGGTACTCGCGCTGCTTGGTGACCGGGTCAAGGCCGACAGTTTCGAGGAATGCCTGCAGGAGCTCGACTGGCGCGCGATCTTTTTCTATATCGCATTGTTTGCCCTGGTCGGAGGACTTGAAAAGGCGCACATTCTCGACAAACTTGCCGCTGCGCTGAAGCCGATTTTTGTCGACAACTATGCATTGGGAGCGACGCTGCTGTACTGGATTACGGTGCCGATCGTCGGCCTGGTTGAACATGACGCCTACATCCTGACATTCCTCCATACCATCAAGGACCTGGCGAAGGATGGCATTGAGCCATGGCCGCTGTGGTGGGTGGTGCTGTGGTCGGGCACGCTGGGCAGCAATCTGACCATCGCGGGTGCGCCGGCGCTCTATGTGGCGCTGTCGCTTGGCGAGAAGGAGGAGGGGCGCAAGGTGTCGTTGCGCGAATTCCTGGCATGGAGCGTGCCGTTCACGCTGGTCTGCTCGTTCGTGTGCTACGTGCTGGCCATGCTGATTTGGGTATTGCCCTACGCGAAATGAGTGCGATGCGCCGGACAACAAAATCTGAGGGAGTTGACATGTACAAGAACATACTGGTTCCGACCGACGGCTCCGCGCTGTCCCGTTCCGCAATTTCCGCCGCGGTGAAGCTGGCGAAATCCATCGGCGCCAAAGTGACGGCTGTCTATGCTGCACCCCCGGCGACACCGCTGGTCTACAAAAAGCTGCTGCCCGTGGGTTACGGCACATCCACCGAGCATGCCGCGGCGATCCGCAAGTCCGCCGAGCATTACCTTGGAGTCGTCGAGAAGGCCGCCAAGGCGGCAAAAGTGCCGTACAAGCTGATCAGTACCACCAGCGATTTTCCCGCGGATGTGATCCTGGCCACGGCGAAGAAGGAAAAATGCGACCTGATTTTCATCGCGTCACACGGTGAGCGCGGCCTGACCCGTGCCCTGCTGGGCAGCCAGACGCAGAAAGTCATTTCCGGTTCAAAGGTGCCGGTGTTCGTGCATCGCTAATGGCCGTAAGCTGTTGTCGCGGCGCTTGCTGCGCTGCGACAACAAGCGGTTGTATTCATTGATGTTTTCCTGTGCGCTCCCGCCATGACACTGTGCGACCGGTGTTCCTGCCGAGTCCCGGCGCTGCCGTCTGGACTGTCCGGCGCGGGTGACACGGCCACCCGGCCTGCGGATATACTGGATTCTTGATTCCGGTCAATTCTTTCCCGGCGCCTTCTGCGGAACAATGGCGCGCACGACGTCAGAAAAAGTTGGGCCGTGATCAAGTCCGTCGCGGGTTTTAACTCAGCAATCCGTCGTTAATTCAAATTAGGAGGAGTCTCATGAATATCAAGCGAGCATTGTCGCGCGGCATGTTGCCGCTGGTTGCTGCGTTCGGCCTGATGGCGGCCGCGGCCCCGGTCGCAGCCTGGGAACCGACCAAACCGGTCGAATTTGTCATCCCGGCAGGCACAGGCGGCGGCGCCGACCAGATGGCACGCCTGATCCAGGGCATCGTTGCCAAGCACAACCTGATGAAGCAGGCGCTGATCCCGGTCAACAAGTCCGGTGGCGCGGGTGCCGAGGGTTTCCTCGAGGTGAAGGCAGCCAAGGGTGACCCGCACAAGATCATCATCACACTGTCCAACCTGTTCACCACGCCCATGGCGACCGGTGTGCCTTTCAACTGGAAGGACCTGACTCCGGTGGCGATGCTGTCGCTCGACCAGTTCGTCCTGTGGGTCAATGCCGAGGATCCCTACAAGACGGCCAAGGAATACCTGGAGGCGGTGAAGAAGGCTCCGCCCAACACCTTCAAGATGGGCGGCACGGGTTCCAAGCAGGAAGATCAGATCGTCACTGCGGCGATCGAAAAGGCGGCGGGTGTCAAGTTCACCTACATCCCGTTCAAGGGCGGCGGTGCGGTGGCGACCCAGCTGGTCGGCAAGCACATCAATTCGAGCGTCAACAATCCGATCGAGGCGGTGGCGCAATGGCGAGCGGGCAAGCTGCGCGCATTGTGCGTATTTGACGAAGTGCGCCTGCCGTACAAGAACAAGGTTACCGATACGCAGGCCTGGGGCGACATCCCGACCTGCAAGGAGGCCGGCATTCCGACGGATTACGTGATGCTGCGCGGCATCTTCATGCCGGCCGGTGTGTCACCGGACGTGGTGGCCTTTTACATCGACCTGTTCAACAAGGTGCGCGCGACCCCGGAATGGAAGAAGTTCATGGAAGACGGCGCGTTCAACCAGACCTTCCTGACCGGCAAGGCGTACGCCGACTGGGTGGGCAAGGCGGAACAGCTGCACCATGGACTGATGAAGGATTCGGGATTCCTGGCGAAACCCTGATCGACAAGTGCTGTGCGGGCCGGCCTGCGGGCCGGCCCTTGCCTCCGGCGGTTCCCGTCCGGCACAGAAATTTAGCCTGATTGCAGAATGAGATGACCGACAAGAACAGATCGGGTGAGGTTGTGCATGCTGGCCTGTCGATGCGCAGCGCCGAAATCGTCGTCGCGCTGATACTGCTGGGCATCGGCGGCATGGTCATCTATGACAGTATCCGTCTGGGGGCCAGCTGGGGTTCGGACGGCCCGCAGGCGGGCTATTTTCCGTTTTATATCGGCGCGCTGATTTGCATCGGCAGTCTCGTGACACTCGCCCAGACCCTGTTCGGCAAAGCGCGCGGCGGGCACAAGGTGTTTGTCGAGTGGGGCGCCCTTCGCCAGGTGCTGCAGGTGCTGCTTCCCGCCGGCCTGTTTGTGCTGGGCATCCAGTTGATCGGCATCTATGTGGCCTCGGCCGCCTATATTGCGGTGTTCATGGTCTGGCTCGGCAAATACGGCTGGATCAAGGGCGCGGTCGTCGGCATCAGCGTCAGCGTCGTCACGTTCATGATGTTCGAAGTGTGGTTTCAGGTGCCGCTGTTCAAGGGCGCGTTCAATCCTTTGAGTGTGATCGGTTATTGAGCGGACGCCGCAACCACCGACTGATCTAGGGGAGCTGGCAACTTGGAAGAAATCTCGGCCCTGTTTCACGGGTTTTCGGTGGCGTTGACGCCGTTCAACATCCTGTTGATGTTCATTGGTGTCACGCTGGGCGTGCTGATCGGCGTGCTACCCGGGCTTGGCGGTGCCAACGGCATCGCGATCCTGCTGCCGCTGACATTCACGATGCCGCCGACTTCCGCGGTGATCATGCTGTCCTGCATTTACTGGGGCGCGCTGTTCGGCGGCGCGATCACCTCGATCCTGTTCAACATACCCGGCGAGCCGTGGTCGGTGGCCACCACGTTCGACGGCTATCCGATGGCCCAGCAGGGCAAGGCGGGCGAGGCGCTGACGACCGCGTTCACCTCGTCCTTCATCGGCGCGTTTTTCGCGGTGGTGATGATCACCTTCCTCGCGCCGCTGGTCGCGAAATTCGCCCTGCAGTTCGGCCCCCCGGAGTTTTTCGCGGTGTTTTTCCTGACCTTCTGCAGTTTCATCGGCATGGGCAAGGAGCCGCCGTTCAAGATCCTGGCCGCGATGATGCTGGGTTTTGCGCTGGCCGCGGTCGGCATCGACACCGTGACCGGGCAATTGCGCCTGATCTTCGGCTGGCATGAGCTGATGCGCGGCTTCGACTTCCTGATCGCGGTGATCGGGCTGTTCGGCATCGGCGAGATTCTGCTGTCGATGGAGGAGGGTTTGTCATTCTCCGGCCGCGCAGCCAAGATCAATACGCGGATTGTCATCGAGACCTGGAAGAAACTTCCCAGGTACTGGGTCACATCCCTGCGCAGCTGCGTCATCGGCTGCTGGATGGGCATCACCCCGGGCGGGGCGACACCGGCCTCGTTCATGAGCTACGGCATTGCCAAGCGCATGTCGCCGGACGGCGCGAAATTCGGCACCGGCGTTGCGGAAGGCGTGGTGGCGCCGGAAACGGCAGCCCATGCCGCAGGCACCGCGGCACTGCTGCCGATGATCTCGCTTGGTATCCCGGGCTCGCCCACGGCGGCGGTGCTGCTCGGCGGCCTGCTGATCTGGGGCCTGCAGCCGGGACCCCTGCTCTTTGTCGAGCAGAAGGATTTTGTCTGGGGCCTGATCGCCAGCATGTATCTCGGCAACATCGCCGGGCTGATCATCGTGCTGACCTGCGTGCCGCTGTTTGCGGCCATCCTGCGCGTGCCGTTCTCGATCATTGCGCCGGTGATCATCGTGATCTGCGCAATCGGCGCCTATACCGTGCACAACGCGATGCTCGACATCTGGATGATGCTGCTGTTCGGCATCGCCGGGTATGCCTTCAAGAAGCTGTCCTATCCGCTGGCGCCTCTGGTGCTGGCGCTGGTGCTGGGTGACCAGGCCGAGAGCGCGTTCCGCCAGGCGATGCTGATTTCCCAGGGCGACTTGCGCATCTTCTTCTCGAACTGGCTGGTCGGCAGCATCATGGTCCTCGGTGTGGTGATGCTGGTGTGGCCCTTCATCGGCAAGGGCATGGCGGCACTGCGCAAGGCCGCCGGCTAGCGCGGATCCGCCACAGAAAAACCGCAACCGTCGCCGGTTGCGGTTTTTTTGCGCCCGACAGGCCTCTGCCCCGCCAAAACACGACGGCCGCCGGGGTTGCCCCGGGCGGCCGTCGCGGGTGTTGCCGGACAGCAGTGATTATTTCTTGGCGCTTTTCGGGTTGAGGCTGGTGATGCGGCCGCTTTCGGTGCCGGCGGTTTCGTCGATCACCGCGTTGATCAGCGTCGGCTTGCGCGAGCGCACGGCCTCTTCCATCGCCTTGCGCAGTTCAGCCGGGTTGGTCGCGTGGACGCCGACGCCGCCGAAGGCCTGCATCAGCATGTCGTAGCGCGCGCCCTTGACGAACACAGTCGGCGCGACATCGGGGCCGCCGGCCGGGTTGACGTCGGTGCCCTTGTAGACGCCGTTGTTGTTGAACACCACGATGCACACCGGCAGGTTGTAGCGGCAGATGGTTTCGACTTCCATGCCGGAGAAGCCGAATGCGCTGTCGCCCTCGATCGCGATCACCGGCTGGCCGCTTTCCACGGCGGCTGCTACGGCAAAGCCCATGCCGATGCCCATAACGCCCCAGGTACCGACGTCGATGCGCTTGCGCGGCTTGTGCATGTCGACAATGCTGCGGGTGAAGTCGAGCGCGTTTGCGCCTTCGTTGACCAGCATCGCTTCCGGGTTGGCCTTGACGATGTCGCGCACCACGTTGAGCGCGCTGTGGAAATTCATCGGCGTCGGATTCTTGGCCAGGGTTTCCGCCATCTTGGCGATGTTCTTGCCCTTGCGTTCTGAAATCGCGCCCAGCCAGTCGGCGGAGGGCTGCGGCCAGCCCGATCCCGCGCCCGACACGCCGTCGAGCAGCGCCGAGACGCAGGAGCCGATGTCACCGACCAGCGGCGCGTCGATCGGCACATTGCTGTCAGCCTCGGTCGGCGAGATGTCGATCTGGATGAATTTCTGTCCGCCCCAGGCCTTGGCGTCCTTGCCGCCCCAGGTCTTGCCCTTGCCGTGCGACAGCAGCCAGTTCAGGCGCGCGCCGATCAGCATCACCACGTCGGCCTCGGGCAGTACGTAGGAGCGGGCTGCGGCGGCGGACTGTTCGTGGTTGTCGGGCAACAGGCCCTTGGCCATCGACATCGGCAGGTAGGGGATTTTGGTCTTTTCGACCAGCGCGCGGATTTCGTTTTCGGCACGGGCATAGGCCGCGCCCTTGCCGAGGATGATCAGCGGACGCTTGGCGCCCTTCAGCAGATTCAGCGCGCGCTGCACGGCATCCGGCGCCGGAATCTGGCGGGGCGCGGGGTCGACCACCTTGATCAGGCTCCTGGTGCCGGCATCGGCCTCGATGGTCTGCGCCAGAAGCTTGGCGGGCAGGTCAAGGTAGACGCCGCCGGGACGTCCGGAAACCGCAGAGCGGATCGCGCGCGCGATGCCGACGCCTATGTCATCGATGTGCAGCACGCGGAAGGCGGCCTTGCACAGCGGCTTGGCGATCGCGAGCTGGTCCATTTCCTCGTAGTCGCCCTGCTGCAGGTCGACGATCTCGCGCTCGCTGGAGCCGCTGATCAGGATCATCGGGAAGCAGTTGGTGGTGGCGTTTGCGAGCGCGGTGAGGCCGTTGAGGAAGCCCGGGGCCGAAACCGTGAGGCAAACGCCGGGCTTCTGCGTCAGGAAGCCTGCGATCGACGCCGCATTGCCGGCATTCTGCTCGTGGCGGAAGGAGATCACGCGCATGCCGGCGGCCTGTGCGCGGCGGGTGAGGTCGGTGATCGGGATGCCCGGCAGGCCGTAGATGTTGTGGATGCCGTTGAGCTTGAGGGCCTCGATCAGCAGATCGATGCCGTCGCTCAGTTGCTGGGCTTGTGTGTCAGTGGTCATGTTGAGGGCCTCGCGATGCCGTCTGGGTCAGTGTTGCCGGTGGGTTGTCGTGAATGTCCGCCGCAGCAGTTGAACGATGCCGGATCTCCCGCTGTTGCTTTCCATGCTGCGCGGCAGGTTCGTGCCGCCTCGGGACGGCTTTGATCGGGTGGCCGGTATGATAGGCGGCGGCATGCGGTTTCACTCTTGACCCCGGTCAATTTTCCCCGGGCCAGGGCCGTGCCACCCCGCTCCTGGAGCGGGTATTGCATCGCATCATGGAGTCAGCACGCGTGACCTGCGGCGGCGATGCTCGGACTCAGATCTTGCCTCGCCGCTTCAGCCGGCTCAGGGTTTCCGGGGACAGGTTCAGGTAGGAGGCGAGTTCCTTTTTTGGCAGCCGCTCGGCGAGTTCGGTGTGTTTTCGCATGAAGCGCTGAACCCGGCCCGGGGCGTCGAGCAGGTGCAGGGTGATGGTGTGGGCCATGACCTCGCTCATCAAACGCATGACTTCCAGCTCGAATTCGCCCTTGATGCGGGCATGCCTTTCCAGGAATGCCGCCCATTGCAGCATCGACAGCTTGGCGGCGCGGACGCGGGTGACCGCGCGGATGGAGTAGGGCATCGGCGTTTTCAGTCGCCACGCGGCATAGCTGGTGTCGATGTCGCTTTCCGCGGCAAAGCGCAGGATCATCTCCTTGCCCTGCGCATTGGATACCGTCCGCTTCAGGATGCCGTCGATGACGAAATACTGCTCCATCGGGTGCGTGCCCTGGTGTTCCAGCGTCTCGCCCTTGGCGTAGTCGATGATTTCCAGCAGCGGCTCGAATTCATTCCATTGCGCCGCGACGAGGCTTTTCAGCACCAGGTTCTGCCGCAGTTGCAGGCGGATGATTTTGGACTGGGGATGCAGCGCAAGCTGGGTCATGGCCGTGAGCCCGAGGGCAGGGAATCGGACAGGGTAGGGGATTTTATAACCGCATGTTTATTAAGTAAATTTTTTGGCGTGGAATCTTGACTGCGGTCAAGGTCAGGCTACAGGCCATTACCTATAGTGGCGCCCTCCCGCTCTGTACAATCTAGAACCGGCCGTCAACGGCCTCTCGTGACGGGCGCCGCAATCGCTGCGGCGAACGCGACAGGCGGGCAGCCTCTCACCGGCCGCAGAATTTTTGGAGACCAGAATGGAAGCTTTGAAGGGTGTTCGTATTCTCGACATGACCCATGTGCAGGCGGGTCCGACCTGTTCGCAGCTGCTGGCGTGGATGGGCGCCGACGTGATCAAGTTCGAGCCGCCACAGGGTGACGCGACGCGCGGCCAGCTGCGCGACGTGCCGAATGCCGACAGCCTGTATTTCACGATGCTCAACTGCAACAAGCGCTCGATCACCGTGAACATGAAAAGCGCCGAAGGCAAGACGGTGTTCGTCGACCTGCTGAAAAAATGCGACATCATCATGGAGAACTTCGGTCCCGGCGTGCTCGACCGCTTCGGTTTCACCTGGGAAAAAATTCACGAGATCAATCCGAAGATCGTCATGGGATCGATCAAGGGCTTCGGTTCCAGCGGCCCCTATTCGGATTTCAAGGCCTATGAAAACGTCGCGCAGGCGATGGGCGGCGCGATGAGCACCACCGGTGTGCCCGACGGCCCGCCCTTTGTCACCGGGGCGCAGATCGGCGACTCGGGCACCGGCCTGCATCTGGCCATCGGCCTGCTGGCGGCGCTGCACCAGGCCAACCGCACCGGCCAGGGCCAGTATGTCGAAGTGGCGATGATGGACGGCGTGATGAACCTGTGCCGCGTGAAATGGCGCGATCACCAGCGTTTGACGCGCGGCGACCTGGCGGAATACTCCGTCCCGACCTACAAGGGCATGGGCGAGACCCCGCGCGCGGGCAACGATTCCGGCGGCGGCCAGCTCGGCAATGCCATCCACTGCAAACCGCACGGCGCCAACGACTGGCTGTACATCGTCGTGCAGGAGGCGGTCTGGGATGCGCTGGCCAAACGCATCGGTCCGGACCTCGGCATGCCTGATCTGGCGACCGATGCGCGTTTCGCGACCATCGGCGAGCGTCGCAAGAACCAGCAGCTGATGTGGACGCTGATCAACAAGTTCGCCGAGAAATTCACCAAGCGCGAATTCATGGCCATCCTCAATCCGCTGGATGTGCCTTGCGGGCCGATCATGTCGACGGAAGACCTTGCCAACGACGAGCATGTGCGCGGCCGCGACATGTACGTCGAACTCGATCATCCGCAGCGCGGCAAGTGGTACAACGTCGGCATGCCGATCAAGCTGTCGGCGTCGCCTGCGGTGATCAAGCGCTCGCCGCTGCTCGGCGAGCACACCGACGAGGTGCTGAAGGACGTGCTCGGCTACGGCGCCGACCAGATCGAGAAGCTGAAGGCTTCCGGCGCGTTCAGCCTGCCGCCGAAGAAAAAATAACCACTGCCGACCCCGGGCAAAGGACCAGACATGAAAATCGCAATCATCGGACAGCAGGATTTCGGCAAGGAAGTCCTGGAAGCATTTCTCGCCCGCAAGGACGAGGTGGCTGGCGTGTTCTGCGCGCCTGAAAAGCCGGGCGCGAAGCCCGATCCGCTGCGGACCGCGGCCGAGGAGCGCGGGCTGAAGGTGTTCCAGTTTCCTTCGCTGCGTGTGCCCGAGGCGCACGACGCGCTGAAAGCGCTCAATGTCGACATCGGCGTGATGGCCTATGTGCTGCAGTTCGCACCCGATACCTTCGTGCACCTGCCGCGGCTGGGCACGATCCAGTATCACCCGTCGCTGCTGCCGAAATACCGCGGTCCGTCCTCGATCAACTGGCCGATCATCCGGGGCGACACGAAGACCGGTTTGACAATCTTCCGTCCGAACGAAGGCCTCGACGAGGGCCCGGTGATCCTGCAGAAGACCTGCGACATCGGCCCGGACGAAACCATCGGCGAGGTCTATTTCAACAAGCTGTTTCCGATGGGTGTCAAGGCGATGCTGGAGGCGGCCGACCTGGTCTACGCCGGCAAGCATACCGAGACGGTGCAGGACGAGTCGCAGGCGAGCTACGAGGGCTGGTGCCGCGCCGGCGAGGCCCGCATCAACTGGGCTAACCATGTCGACTTTGTCTACAACCTGATCCGCGGCACCAATCCCGCACCCGGGGCATGGACCACCCTCAACGGCAAGAAAGTCCAGATCTTCGATTCCCGGAAGCACCTGTTCCGCAAGTTCGGCGACGTGGTCGGCAAGATCGGCGAGGTTGCCGAAGTGACCGAAACCAGTTTCAAGGTCACCGCGCAGGGTGGCTTCATCGAGGTGCTGCGTGCCCGCGGCGAGGATGGCAAGAAACTGTCCGGCGGTGAATTCGCGAAGGCGAATGCGCTGGCAAAGGGGGCGTTGCTCGGTACCTGATGCCCGGAGCGGGTTTCGTGCCGGAGGGCCATGCGCAAGCATGGCCTTTTTGTTTTAAGTATTTGTTTTTATTTGATATTTTATTCATTCCTGCGGAAAGGATGCTGCGCGGGCAACGCAGCTGCGCACGTTGGTCGCTGTTGCAATGCCGTTTGTCGGGGCGGCCACCGCCGGCTGTGACGTATGGCACTAAGTACTTAAAAATCAGAAACTTTTCGGTTCTTATATCGTAAAATCCTTGAAACTCCGTCGTTAGCCGGGCACCGGAAACAGAATAACAACGCGGAACGGGCGCAATAGGGATGAACAAGCTGAGCTTCTGGAAGGCCGACTGGTTTCTCGGGCTCCTGGTCGCCATCGCGATGCTGATCGCAGCGCGCGGGGACCTGATCCAGAGCCTTGAGCGCAAGGCCTACGACCTCGGGGTCAAGGCGGCGTCGCGCCCGCCCTCCGACCGCATCGCGATCATCGCCATCGACGACCAGAGCATCGCCAACATCGGCCGCTGGCCGTGGTCCCGCGATGTCCATGCCCGCCTGATCGACCAGCTCGCCGGCGCCAAGGCAAAAGTCATTGCCAACACCACCTTTTTCTTTGAACCCCAGCGCGACGCGGGTCTGGCCTACATCGAGAAGCTGATAGCGCTGCAAAAGGAATCGGTTCCGTCCGTCCCGGTGGATCCCGCCGTTGCGGGGGCGGCGGATGCTGCGCAGACCCGGATCGGCGGCCTGCTGGCCGAGGCGGAACAGGCACTCAACACCGACCGCAAGCTGGCCGGCAGCATCCAGAACGCCGGCAATGTCGTGCTGCCTATGATTTTCCAGCAGCTGGCCGAGCCGCAGGGCAATCCCGACAAGCCCTTGCCGGCCTATGTGACCGCCAACGGCATCCCGGTGGCGGGTGCCGGAGAGTTTCAGCCGCCACCGGGGATATTCCCGATTTTCCCGATCGCGGAGCTCGGTGCGGCGCAGCCTGGCATCGGCCACCTCAATGCGGATCATGACGTCGATGGCGCGGTGCGCGCCGAACCCCTGCTGGTGCGTTACTACGACAGGGCGTTTCCCGCGCTGTCGGTGCAGATCGCCGCGCGCAGCCTCAATCTCGGCGCCGCCGACATCAAGCCGGTCTGGGGCGAAGCGCTGCAGCTGGGTAAATTGCGGGTCCGCACGGATGCCGAACTGCGGATGCATACCTTTTTCTATGCCGATCGCGACGGTCGGCCGCCGTTTCCGATTGACTCCTTTTTCGACGTGATCAGCGGCAAGGTGCCAGCCTCGAAATACCAGGACAAGATCGTGCTGATCGGCGCGACCGCCGCCGGCCTCGGCACGGCGCAGGTGACGCCGGCATCGCCTGCAACGGCGCCGGTGCTGACCCTGGCGCATACCGTCTCAAGCATCCTCGGCGAGCATTTTTTCGTTGCGCCCGCCTGGGGCATCTGGGTGCAGGCCGGCGTGTTTCTGGCCGTCGCCCTGTACCTGATTCTCGTGCTGCCGCGGCTGAAGGCCGGCGCAGCAGCAGTGCTGAGCCTCGGCATCGGCGCCGTGCTGCTGGCGACCCATTTCGGACTGATGGTCACACAGCTGATGTGGATCCAGCTGATGGCATCTGTCGCATTGCTGGCCGTCGGCTATGCGGCGCTGACCACCAAGCGTTTCCTGGTCACCGAGCGCGGCAAGGAGAAATCCGATGCCGAATCGGCCGAATCCAGCCGCATGCTGGGCATTGCCTACCAGGCGCAGGGCCAGCTGGATCTGGCCTGGGACAAGTTCCGCCAGTGCCCGCTCAATGATCCGGTGATGGAGAATCTGTACAGCCTTGCGCTCGATTTCGAGCGCAAGCGGCAGTTTAACAAGGCGGAGTCGGTGTTCCGCTACATGGCCGAATTCAACCCGAAATTCCGCGACCTCGAGCAGCGCCTGACCCGCGCCAAGGCGCTGTCGGAGACGGTCATCCTGGGCGGCGCGCAGGGGCATCCCGGCGGCACGGTGATGCTGGCCGGCGGCGGCATGGAAAAACCGATGCTCGGCCGCTACCAGGTCGAAAAGGAACTCGGCAAGGGGGCGATGGGCGTGGTCTATCTGGGCAAGGATCCGAAGATCGGACGCGTCGTCGCGATCAAGACCATGGCGCTGTCCCAGGAGTTCGAGGGCGACGAACTGGTCGAGGTCAAGGAGCGGTTTTTCCGCGAAGCCGAAACGGCGGGCCGGCTGACACATCCCAACATCGTCACCATCTACGATGCCGGCGAGGAGCACGACCTCGCCTACATCGCGATGGAATTCCTCAAGGGTCGCGACCTGGTGCCACATACCAAGAAGGACGCGCTGCTGCCGGTGCCGCAGGTGCTGTCGATCGCCGCGCGTGTGGCAGAAGCGCTGGGCTACGCCCACCAGCAGAACGTCGTCCACCGCGACATCAAGCCCGCCAACATCATGTACGAACCTGAAAGCGACACGCCGAAAGTGACCGACTTCGGCATCGCGCGGGTCACCGACTCGTCGAAGACCAAGACCGGGATGGTGCTGGGCACGCCGTCCTACATGTCGCCGGAGCAACTGGCGGGCAAGAAGGTCGAGGGGCGCTCGGACCTGTTTTCACTGGGCGTCACGCTGTACCAGATGCTGAGCGGCAGCCTGCCGTTCCAGGGGGAGTCCATGGCGCAGCTGATGTTCAAGATCGCCAACGAGGCGCATGCCGACATCCGCACCGTCAACCCCGCCCTTCCGGCCTGCGTCGCCGCGGTGATCAACAAGTCGCTGGCCAAGGACCCGGAGCAGCGCTACCAGACCGGCGAACAGATGGCGAAGGCGATCCGGCTGTGCCTGGGCACCATGACTGCAGCAGCAAAGCCCGCGGCTGCGGTATCCTGAGGAACCATGACCGATTTATCCAGCATGATCGAGATCGCGACAGCCACCCATCCGGGGATGGTCCGTTCGCACAACGAGGACAGCATCGCTGCAGACGCCGCGGCCGGGCTCGCCGTGCTCGCGGACGGCATGGGCGGCTACAATGCGGGCGAGGTGGCCAGCGGCATCGCCGTGGCGATGATCAGCGCCGAGCTGAAAAAGGCACTGGCGGCCATCACCGGCGAACTGGATGCCGCGACCGCCGAAAAGCTGGTGGGCGAGCATGCGGTCCGCGCGAACAACGCGATATTCCAGGCCTCGCAGAGCCAGCCCCAGTATGCGGGCATGGGCACCACGCTGGTGGTGGCGCTGTGGCACGACAACCGCATGGTGGTGGGCCATATCGGCGACTCCCGCCTGTACCGGATGCGCGCCGGCAAGCTGGAGCAGGTGACACGCGACCATTCGCTGCTGCAGGAGCAGATCGACAGCGGCCTGATTACCAAGGAGCAGGCCCGCCATTCCCAGAACAAGAACCTGGTGACGCGGGCCGTGGGCATCGACCCAGAGGTCGACGCCGAGGTTCACAGTTACCCGGTCGAGGCCGGGGATATCTACTTGCTGTGTTCCGACGGCCTGAACGACATGGTGACCGACGAGGACATGGAACTGACGCTGGCCTCGCTGCAGGCCAACCTGCCACTGGCGGCAGAGCAACTGGTGCAACAGGCGAATGACAATGGCGGTCGTGACAATGTTTCGGTTATTCTGGTGCGTGTGCTGAAGCGTTTCCCGGCCCGCAGCGGTTTGGTGGACAGGCTCAAGTCCTGGCTCAGATAAGCAACGGGGATGACAATATGGCGAAGTTGATACTTTCTCTCGAAGGCTCGGTGATCCGCGAGGTGCCGCTCGACAAGGAGCGCATCATGATCGGGCGCAAACCGTCCAACGAAATCCAGATCGAGAATCTCGCAGTCAGCGGGGAGCACGCCTGCATCGTGACGATCCTGAACGATTCATTCCTCGAGGACATGGGTTCGACCAACGGCACGCTGGTCAACGGCAACCCGATCAAGAAGCACATCCTGCAGAACAACGATGTGATCGAGATCGGCAAGTACAAACTCAAGTACATCGCCGAAGCGCCGGCACACGCGCCGGCCGAGGATTTCGAGAAGACCATGATCCTGCGGCCGTCGAAGCCGGCGGTCCCGAAACCTGCCTCCGAGCCCGCGCCGGCCGCGAAGCCGTCGATGCCGCCGCCGACCCCCAAGCCGTCGATGCCGCCGCCGACGCCGAAGTCGGTGTCACCTGCGGCTGCGCCGTCACCGGCAACCAAGCCCTCCGCGCCCCAGGCCGCGGTGGCAGCAACCAAGCCCGGCGAATCGCAGGCGCTGGCGGCGGTGCAGATCCTCACCGGGCCGAGCGCCGGGCGCGAACTCGACCTGGTCAAGAACCTGACCACGCTGGGCAAACCCGGGTTGCAGGTGGCGGTCATCACCCGCCGCCCGCAGGGCTATTTCATCACCCATGTCGAGGGCGCAAAGTTTCCGATCATCAACGGCAAGATGATCGACGCCCAGGCCCAGCCGCTGCATGACCATGACGTCATCGAACTGGCCGGGGTGAAGATGGAGTTTTTCATCAAGAAATAATCAAAACGCGCCGCTCCCGGCATTCCGCTTTCGGGCAGGGCGTGCAGGCGCGCAGGGGCCGCACCGCGGTTGACGCGGCGGTCCCGGCCCATCCGGACCGGGCGGGCAGGTTGCAGGCAGATCCACCACTGGACTGCCGCATTTCGGGTTCGCCCGCGACAGCGGGTTCGTGATAGGAAACAGGGTGAAGAAAAATCTCAATCGCATCGTGATCGGGCTGGCCATCACCGCCCTGTTCCTCGCGCATGCGATCCATGTGTTTCGCCTGCCGCTGCTCGATAACCTGGAGGCGATCGTTTATGACACCCGCCTGCGGCTGACCATGCCGCAGACGGTGGACCCGCGCGTTGTCATTCTCGACATCGACGAAAAAAGCCTGCTTGAGAAAGAAAAGGGCGGGGAGGGGCGCTGGCCCTGGCCGCGCGACCGTCTGGCGCTGCTGCTCGACAAGCTGTTCGACAAGTACGGCATCGCCGTCGTCGGTTTCGACGTGGTGTTTGCCGAGCGTGACGAATCTTCGGGCATCCGTGTGCTGGAGAGCCTGGGCAAACGGGAACTGCGTGGCGTGCCGCAGTACCAGGCGGTGCTCGACCAGGTGCGGCCGCAGCTTGAATACGACGACATTTTCGCGCGCAAGATGCAGGGCCGCGCGGTGGTGCTCGGCCACGTGTTCCTCAGCGACGATCCGGAGAACGCCAGCCGCAAGGGCATGCTGCCGCCGCCGGTGCTGCCGCAGGGTGCCTTTGGCGACCGCAAGATCGGCATCACTGCCTGGAGCGGTTACACGGCGAACCTTGAGCGGTTGCAGAAGTCCGCGACGAGCGCGGGCCATATCAATCCGCTGCCGGATGGCGACGGCATCACCCGGCGGGTGCCGATCCTGGTCGAGTACCAGAATGCCTATTACGAGCCGCTGTCGCTGGCGATGATCCGCGCCGTGCACGGCAATCCCGCCGTGGAGGCCCTGGTCAGCGCCGACGGCGGCAGTGCCGATTACAGCGGACTGGAGTGGGTCAAGACCGGGCCGTTCGAAATCCCGGTGGATGACCAGGCCGCGGCGCTGGTGCCCTACCGAGGCGGCAAGGGCAGTTACCGCTATTATTCGCTGGTCGACGTGCTCAACGAGCGCGTTCCGGTCGAGGAGCTGAAAGGGAAAATCGCCCTGGTCGGCACCACGGCGCCAGGCCTGCTCGACCTGCGGGCAACACCGGTGGATCCGGTGTTTCCCGGGGTGGAAATCCATGCCAACCTGATCGGCGGCATCCTCGACGGCAACATCAAGCAGCGCCCGCCCTATGTGGTCGGTGCAGAGTTCGTGCTGCTTCTGCTGGCGGGTTTACTGCTGTCTTTGTTGCTGCCGAGACTGACGCCGTTCAAGGCCATGCTGGTGTCGGCACTGGGGCTTCTCGGCGTGGTCGGCGCCAATCTGGTGGTGTTCCACAGCGGCAACCTGGTGCTGCCGCTGGCTTCAGGCCTGCTGCTGATCCTGATCCTGTTCACCTTCAACATGGCCTACGGGTTCCTGGTCGAAGCGCGCGGCACGCGCCTGATCACCGGCCTGTTCGGGCAGTATGTGCCGCCGGAACTGGTGGAGGAGATGGCGCGCAATCCCGAACAGTTCAACATGGCGCCCCGCGCCGAGGAGCTGTCGGTGCTGTTTTCCGACGTGCGCGGCTTCACCACGATCTCCGAAAGCCTGTCGCCGGAAGACCTGTCGATCTACATCAACGACTACCTGACCACGATGAGCCTGGTCATCCGCGAGGGCCATCGCGGCACCCTCGACAAGTACATCGGCGACGCGGTGATGGCGTTCTGGGGGGCGCCCGTGGCGAACCCCAATCATGCACAGGATGCGGTGCTGGCGGCGCTGGACATGATGAAGCAGGCCAAGGTGCTGAACGAGAAGTTCCACGCCAAGGGCTGGCCGCCGTTCGCGATCGGCATCGGCGTCAACTCCGGCATGATGCGCGTCGGCGACATGGGCTCGCAGATCCGCAAGGCCTACACCGTGATGGGCGATGCGGTAAACCTCGGGTCGCGGCTTGAAGGCATCACCAAGCAATACGGCGCCGGCATCCTGATCGGACAGGAGACCAAGGAGCGCATCACCGGGGTGGTGCTGCGCGAGATCGACATGGTCCAGGTCAAGGGCAAGGACGAGCCGATCACCATCTACGAACCCCTCGGGCTGGAGGGCGAGGTCGAGCAGCCGGTGCTCGACGAAATCAAGTTGTGGAACCAGGCGCTGCGTTATTACCGCGCCCAGGACTGGGACAAGGCCGAGCTGCAGCTGATGAACCTGAAGAGCATCGCGCCGCGCTATCTCTACGAGGTCTTCCTCGAGCGCATCGCGGGTTTCCGTGCCGATCCACCGGGACCGGACTGGGTCGGCGTGCACAAGTTCGAGACCAAGTGATGGGGCGGGAAACCGGTGCGGCGGAGGGATGACCTGGGGCATGGATTTCAGGAATATATAATTTTTTAAATAAAATCAATAGGTTATAAAACATCCCGGATGCATGGCGCATCCCGGTGCCGCCTCAGATCTGGTGGCGCGCCGGATGGGGCGGGATATCGGGCCGCGGCCATTTCTGTGACACACTTCAGACTGCGCCAGCGGGACATGAGGTGGGACTGGCCGCAGTCCGGGGGATGCAGCGGCGGGTCCGGCGCGGGCCGGGGCGCCCGAATGCAACTACAGCAGTGGAAACAGTGAGGTGATCATGAGCACAGTACTCCAGAGCAAGCCGGTCGCCGCCGACAACCTGGCCGAGAAGCTGGGTTTCCAGCAAAAGCTGCAGGCGGTGACCAACAAGATCCATGCGACCAAGAACATCGACGAGATCATCCTCGAGCTGTCGCAGGAGCTGTGCAACCTGTTCAATGCCGACCGCCTGACCATCTACCTGCTGAGCGAGGACAAGGGTTCGATCATTTCCAAGGTCAAGACCGGGCTGAATTCCTTCAAGGACATCAAGCTGCCGATCAACGAACAGTCGATCGCCGGTTTTGTCGCCACCAACAAGCGGATCGTCAACATCCGCGATGTCTATGACGACGCTGAGCTGAAATCCTACAGCGCACAGCTCAATTTCCTGAAGGCAGTGGATGCCAAGACCGGCTACCGCACCAAGCAGATGCTGGTGGCGCCGGTGCTCGAGGCCAAAACCAAGGAACTGATCGGCGTCGTCCAGATCATCAACAACAAGTCAGGCCAGCCCTTTCTGCCGATGATGGAAGAGGGCGTGGGCTCGCTGACAGAGACCCTGGCGATTGCGTTCCGCCAGCGCCAGGGCCCGATGATGCAGGTGCGCAGCAAGTACGACGGACTGGTCACCAATGCGGTGATTTCCGGGGAGGAGCTGGAACTGGCCCAGCGCTCGGCGCGCCGCAAGAATCTCGATGTCGAGACCGTGCTGACCGATGAATTCCAGGTCAAGCTGCCGGCGCTGGGTGATGCGCTCGGCAGCTATTTCGGTGTGCCCTACGAGCCGTTCAAGCAGGACCGCATCAAGCCGCCGGACCTGATGAAGAACATGAACCGCGAGTTCTGCCAGACCAACCAATGGATTCCGCTGGAGGATTCAAAGGAAGGCATCATCGTTGTCACCACCGACCCTGAGCGGGTCAAGGCCTCGCGGATGGTCAACAACGTCTATCCCAAGAGCAAGATCGTCTTCCGGGTCACCACCAACAAGGAGTTCGCCAGCACGCTGGACCAGATGTTCGGCGGAACCACCGGACTCGAGGATTCGGGCAACATCGATGACCTGCTGGGGACTCTGGACGACGAGACCGAGTCCGAGGTCGGCGGCGACGATGTCGCTTCCGCGGCGGCTGACAACGAGCTGGTCAAGCTGGTCAACAAGATCATCATCGACGCCTACCAGCAGGGCGCCTCGGACATCCACATCGAGCCCTATCCCGGCAAGGCGAAAACCGAGATCCGCTTCCGAAAGGACGGCTCGCTGCAGCCCTACATCCAGATCCCGGCGAGCTACCGCAACGCACTGGCGGCACGGCTGAAGATCATGTGCGACCTCGACATTTCCGAGCGTCGCAAGCCGCAGGACGGCAAGATCAAGTTCAAGAAGTTCGGTCCGCTGGACATCGAACTGCGGGTGGCAACGATTCCGTCGGCCGGCGGCGTCGAGGACATCGTGATGCGGATCCTGGCCGCCGGCGAGCCGATCCCGCTGGACAAGCTCGGACTGACCAAATACAACCTGGAAACCCTGAAGGAGGTAGTGTCCAAGCCCTACGGCCTGTTCTTCGTCTGCGGCCCGACCGGCTCGGGCAAGACGACGACGCTGCACTCGGTGCTCGGTTACCTGAACACCTCCGACACCAAGATCTGGACCGCGGAGGACCCGGTCGAGATCACGCAGAAGGGCCTGCGCCAGGTGCAGATGAACCCCAAGGCGGGCATGACCTTCGCGGTGGCGATGAAAGCCTTCCTCCGCGCCGACCCGGACATCATCATGGTCGGCGAGATGCGCGACAAGGAAACCACGGGCACCGGCATCGAAGCCTCGCTGACGGGCCACCTGGTATTCGCCACACTGCACACCAACAGCGCGCCGGAATCGATCATCCGCCTGCTCGACATGGGCATGGACCCCTTCAACTTCGCCGATGCGCTGCTCGGCATCCTGGCGCAGCGCCTGGCGAAGCGCCTGTGCGGCAAGTGCAAGAAGCCGCACGAGGCGACACCGGAGGAGATCCAGTCGCTGATCGCCGAATATGCGCTCGAACTGAGGAACACCGAAACCTGGAAAAAGGATCCCAAGGCGGCCGAGGCCAAGCTGCTGGAGGACTGGATCGCCAACTATGGCGGCGAGAACGGCAAGCTGGTGATCCATGACCCGGTCGGCTGCGAAGTCTGCGGCGGCAGCGGCTACAAGGGGCGCGTCGGCCTGCACGAGCTGCTGGTCGGCACCGATCCGCTGAAAAAGAACATCCAGGAGCACGCGCGCGTCGCCGAAATGGTCGCGACAGCGCTCGAGCACGGCATGCGCACCCTGAAACAGGACGGCATCGAGAAGGTGCTGATGGGCATCACCGACATGAAACAGGTGCGCGCGGTCTGCATCAAGTAAACCGCCGGATCAGGCGACCTGCTGAAACGACACAGCCGATGAACCGCATGCAAGCGCTGCCGCCGCAGGGCGAATTGACGCACCGGCTCGGCGAATTGCTGCGCATCGGCGTCGCGCTCTCGAAGGAGCGCGACATCAACCGGCTGCTCGAAGCCATCCTGGTCGCCGCCAAGACCATCACCAATGCCGATGGCGGCACGCTGTACCGCATGACCGACGACCAGTCGCTGCGCTTCGAGATCATGCGCAACGATTCCCTCGGCATCGCCATGGGCGGCACCAGCGGCGTCGAGATCCCGTTCTACCCGGTCAACCTGTTCGACAAGGACGGCAAGCCCGTGCTCAGCATGGTGGCCGCCTATGCCGTGCACCATGACCGTTCGGTCAATGTCGCGGATGCCTACACCGAAGCCGGCTTCGATTTTTCGGGCACCAAGAATTTCGACAAGAAGACGGGGTACCGCTCGACGTCGTTCCTGACGGTGCCGATGAAAAACCACGAGGACGAGATCATTGGCGTGCTGCAGCTGATCAACGCCAAGGACCGCGATTCCGGCAGGGTTGTGGCGTTTTCCGGGGAGGACCAGCAGCTTGCTGAATCGCTGGCCTCGCAGGCGGCGATCGCGCTGACCAACCGGCTGCTGATCAATCACCTGGAAACGCTGTTCGAGTCGTTCATCCAGCTGATCAACGCCGCAATTGACGACAAGTCGCCGTATACCGGCGGGCATTGCGAGCGCGTGCCGACCCTGACCATGATGCTGGCCGAGGCCGTCAACAACTGCAAGACGGGACCGCTCAGGGATTTCTCGATGAGCGACCGCGACCGTTACGAACTGAAGATCGCCGGCCTGCTGCACGACTGCGGCAAGGTGACCACGCCGGTGCATGTGGTCGACAAGGCCACAAAGCTGCAGACGATTTTCGACCGCATCGATCTGATCGACACCCGTTTCGAGATCATCCGCCGCGATGCACAGCTGGCACTGCTGACCGGCGCTTCAAGCGAGGCGGCGACGCGCGCGTTGCTTGAGGACATCGAATCCGACCGTGCGTTTCTGCGCCGGGCCAACATCGGCGGCGAAGCGATGACGGACGAGGACATCGCACGTGTCCGCTCGATCGCCACCCGCTACCGCTGTTGCGGGGCCGACGGCAAGGCCGCCGATTTCCTCAGTGCGGAAGAGGTCGAGAACCTGACCATCCGGGCCGGCACGCTGACCGCGGCCGAGCGCCAGATCATCAACCACCACATCGAAGTGACCATCCAGATGCTGGAGTCGCTGCCCTGGCCCAAGCACCTGAGGCATGTGCCGGAGTATGCCGGCGGCCACCACGAACGCATGGACGGCAAGGGCTATCCGCGCGGCCTGACCCGGGAGCAGATGTCTGTGCAGGCACGCTGCATGGGCATCGCCGACATTTTCGAGGCGCTGACCGCGAAGGACCGGCCGTACAAGAAGGGCAAGACGCTGACCGAGTCGCTGACCATACTCGGCAAATTCAAGCTGAACGGACACATCGACCCGGACCTGTTCGACGTGTTCATGTGGGAGAAGGTCTACGAGAAATACGCGAAGGAATTCCTCAGTCCCGAGCAGATCGATCCCGTCGACCTGTCCAGCATTCCGGGATACCGGCCGCCCCCCGCATCGTAGGGCGGCAGGGCCGGTCAGGCCTGGTCTTTTTTGGAAACCGCGACCACCAGTTTTTCGGTGATCATCTCGATGAAGGCTTCGTCGTAGCCGCGTTCCTTCATTTCCCAGCGGAAGGTGTTGGCAAGGCGTGCCTTCTTGTAAATGCCGAGTTTGTTTTCGGCACGGAATGCAGTGGCGGATTCAAAAAGGGTGTCGACCTTCTGCTCCAGATTCCTCAGCGATACCCCGGGACTGCCGGAACCCGATTTGCCATCGGGCGCACGCAGCCGGTAGACCTCGTCGACCAGCTTGCGCGCGAAATCGTCGACCTGTTTTCCTGAAGCAGAACCGAAGAGTCCCATGCGAAGATTTCCTTGTTGGCCTGGCTGCGAATCAGGCGTGTGTAAAATGCAAGAATACCAAGGTAAACGCGTCCGGTGTAGCCCGCGGCCGGCACCAGGCGGCGCTGCCTTGCATCCTGAAGTACAAACCGGTCTGAAATGATGCTGGGAAAGTTGATCGCTGCAGTCCTCAAGGCGCCTGCAAAAGCCTGGCGTGACCGCAGGGCGCAGCGCCATGCCGCGGAACTGGGTGCTGCGCTTGCGCTGTTCGAGCAGCGCGACTATCCGGCGGTTGTGGACGAATGCGCACGCCTGATCAGGCAGGGCCGCGCTGCAGCTTCGGCGAATCACTTGAGCGGCAGGGCGCTTCTGGCCATGGGGAACCCTGGGGCTGCCTCGTCCCATCTGGCGGCAGCTGCTGCCCTGGTCCCCGACGGGGTCGAAATCCAAGTGGATCTGACCACTGCCAGGCGCATGGCAGGTGATTGGGCGGGCGCCGCCGACAGCTGCCGACGTGCAATGGCGCTGCGTCCGGACAATGTCGAGGATCGGCTGCGTCTGGTCGAAATTCTTGAAATGGGTGGTCAGCGCGAGGACGCGGTCGCCGAACTGCTGGCGGCCCAGGAACTCGCGCCGGGACGATACGATCTGCTGCTCAGGACATTCACCGAAGTCAGCCGCCTCGGGCTGTATCCAGAAGCATTGCGAATCGCCGAACGCGCCGTGGCGGAGCAAGGGGAGTCGCAGGACACCCTGCGCCTGCTGGCCTCGGCGCGCTACGGCAACGCAGACATGCCGGGTGCCGTGGAAGCCTGCCGCAGGGCGATCGCGTTGAAGGCGGGGCAGCCTGATCTGCAGGTGACGCTGGGATCAGCCCTCTTTGCGCAGGGCGATGTCAACGGGGCTGTCGAAGCCTATGAACAGGCGCTGGCTATCCGGCCGGATTATCCCGATGCGCTGTTTCATCTGGGCTTGATTGACCTGATGCGCGGGAATTTCCGGGAGGGATGGCGCGGGTTTGAGCAAAGATACC
>VFQT010001380.1_pt1 | contig 29506 bp, 25 predicted proteins | sample 3512381 | NCBI WGS metagenome assembly VFQT01 (sample SAMN10412376, study PRJNA504923) | tailings metagenome | isolation source: Relicate 2 Philex TSF3 active mining site | place: Philippines: Tuba, Benguet | collected 2017-08-29
TCGCTCGCTGCAAATTCACGATTGCCTTTGAAAATGAAAGTCACCCAGGATACGCCACTGAAAAAATCATCGAACCCCTGCTGATGGGCAGCATTCCAATCTACTGGGGGGATCCAGGGATCGAAGAAGACTTCAACCCGGATTGCCTGATCAATGTGCACAAGTTCCGCAGCTTTGATGAGGTGATTGAACGCATTCTGGAGATTGACGGCTCAGACGAATTGTGGCGAAAATACGTTACCAGTCCGATCTTTAGCCAGAACACTCTGCCGCAATCGCTCAGTGATCAGGCTGTACTGGCCTTCATGGAGCGGATACAGCGGTCCGGTGCAAGAATATCATCATCACGCAGAGCGGCCCAAAGGCTTTCCCTGTCAGCACGGAATGTCTTTCGAGGCGCAGGTAACGTTTTCGGGGCCGCTTATCAGAGGCTGTCCAGCGGAATTCGACGGCGATCCTTGCATCGCCTGCAACGGCTGAGTGGAAAGGATACCAGAAAGTGATCTGCCTTGTGGGGTTTGATGACGACAAAGTCATCAAAGATTTTATTCGTATCCATGTTGAGGGACTTCCCCAACCAGTTCTCAGCCTCTCCGGAAATTACCCTGATTACCAGTGGCAGGGGCTAAATGTCCGAAAGATGCACGAGCAGCCTGTTTGGCTCAGAAAGCTGACGTCCCTGCTGCCGTATGCTGTTGCCAGTCGCAGACTGGCCCGACTGCGAAATAGTGAAAGTTCTGCACGTCTGGCGTTGAAACGTTTTTTTGCAAAACACCGAGTGGATGTCATACTGGCGGAATTCGGGGACACTGGAGCAGCACTCGCGCCGGCAGCGCGGGATTGCGGAATTCCGCTGGTCGTACATTTTCACGGGCATGATGCGCATCGAAAGACGCTGCTGACTCCGAGTATGCTGCTGGAATACCAGTTCATGTTTCAGACTGCCGCTGCGGTTCTGGTGGTGTCCCGTTACATGTGGCAGACGCTGGCCGAGATGGGGTGCCCCGCTGAAAAACTGATCTATAATCCCTACGGTCCACGCGAACGTTTCTTCGATGTGCAGCCTGACTACCACCCTGTGGTTTTGTCCGTGGGACGCTTCACTGACATCAAAGCCAATTACCTCGTTCTGATGGCATTTCAGCGTGTCCTGGAGAAAATGCCGCAGGCCAGACTTGTGATGGCAGGATCGGGTGAGCTCCTGGAGACCTGCAGAACGCTGGCACGGGTTTGGAAAATTGATGCTGCTGTGAGCTTTCCGGGCGCCGTTGAACATTCGCGTGTACATGAATTGTTCGCCCACGCCTGCTGCTTCGCGCAGCATTCGGTAACCCCCAGCTACGGTGATGCTGAAGGCACGCCAAATACAATTCTTGAGGCCTGTGCGGCTGGATTGCCAATTGTTGCAACTCGCCACGCCGGAATCGCGGATGTGGTTGTGTCCGAAAGAACTGGGCTGCTGGTTGAGGAACTTGACGTTGCCGGCATGGCTGGTGCCATGCTGAGGATGCTGGAATCAGCACAGTTTTGCAGAGAATGCGGCGCCAGGGCGCGAGAGAATGTCAGGATGAACTTTAGCAGTGAACAGCATCTGATGATTCTGCGCAAAGCTGTTCGATTCGCGCAGACTGGCAATCACAGTGGTATCAGTTCGTTGAGTACGCTCAGATTTCTGAGCTGAGTGATGAATCAGCTCGGATTGATACACGGAACGCACGTGCGGCTATGAAAATGCTTAAAATATGTCGAAACTGTCTCGAAAACCGCACCAGCCGCAGTCTCATGGCGGCATTATTTGCATTTTTGGTCATTGCGCCGATTGCAGTACGCGGGCTGCTACGGTCGACCGCCTGCATTGAGCCGGTACTGCTTCAGGCCCAGGGTGTGAACGCAGCAGATGTTAAGCTGATCAGCCCGCTGGGCAGCCCTATTGACATACTGGAAGCTGAACCAGGTGTGTTTACTCCATGGACGCTGTCCGCCGTAGCCGCTGTGTCGATTGATGGGCAGCATGGCGAAACGAGCACCGTGAAGATCATTCTAGGGAATTCGGCGGTGCGTGCCGAAGGTGTGATGATCCCGTCGGAACGAGAGGAGGAGGTCCTGGCTCCGCTGCGCCGTGGTTCACGACTGTCAGGCTATTTTAACGGTGCCATCAATTACAAAGGCGATTTTTGGGTCAGCTGCTGGGGCGTGACGAATGGCTTACTGATCGGGCTGCTGACATTTGTTGTGATGTATAACTGGGCTCTTTTGGTCAGCGTTCTTCGGGAATGCTTTACCGTGGTGCTGTCACCAGTTACGTTGTTGACAGCCGTTCCTTTGGTAATTGTGCTTGGCATGCTTGGATCGCGTAATTCTGACCCGCTTGCACTGTCATACAGGTATGTGGATGAGTGGATTATTCTGGAGGGGATTCTGAACTGGCGTCAGTTCTGGTCCGCTCTTTATGGCAGCCTGTATAACTCGGTGTTGCTGCTGGCCTCATTGCCAGGACTGATTGCGGATGATCTTCAGCTTGTGGTCATCGGTCAGCGGCTGGTTAGCGCTGCGGCGGCTGCGTGGTCTGTGGCCCTCGTTGTCTTCATGGCCTCTGGATTCTTGAAACGCCCGCGGTATTTACTGGCAGCCCTGCCACTGCTGGGTATGCCGGGATTCTGGACGGAAGCGTCTATTATTCGCCCGGACTGGCCAATGACGTTCTTATGCCTGCTGACCTTCGCGCTGCTGTTGCGTGATCAGGGGCAATATGGGATCAGTTTTTTGGCGGCTGTGGCGGCATTTTCTGCGGCCCTGGCGATCAAGCTGCATGCTCTGATGCTAAGCCCTGCGTTAATTATATACGTGGGGCTCAGTTATCGCGAGCCGGGTCTTATTTCCCGAATCTTACGGATGGGTCTGGTGTTTGCATGCGTGTATCCGCTGCTTGATTTTGAGGTGCTGCTCCTCGGGAATTCGATTGATTTAGTTTCCATCATTTTCAAAATCATCATGGCCCAGTCCGGAGTGGGGCAACTGGCTGTCAAGCTGCCCTCCGCGACAGTGGGGCAGAAGATGCTGGCACTGGATTTGTTGTTTATTTCTCCGTGGGTGCTCTTTGCAGTACAAATGCTGGGCGTCGCTGGCGGCTTGCAGCTTTGCACAAATCGAAAAATGCGGGGAGTTGTGGCTGCAGTTGGGACGGCGCTGGCGATCTCTGTTCATCATGTGCTTTTGCTCACTCTTGCGTTGCCAACGTACTCTGTGATCTGGGTCTCGATTGTGACTGCTGCCAGCGTAATGGTTGGATTAACGCTGCTGCAGAAATGGCTTTCTCTTACTTATAGTTCGTCGATCGCGGCTGTATTGCTGGTGGGTTGGGCAGTCATTGCTGCGGTGCCTCGGACGGACCAGTTCCGTTTGGTCGCAGCAGATTATTACGTCTCTTTAGGCGAGGGGGTTGAGCTGCAGCAGCAGACATGGCAACGGATCAAGCGGCTGATTGGGCTGCGGATGGTTGACCGGGTGAGCGTACTTAGCTCTGCGCTGGTTTGCCTTGACACGGACATGGTGTATCGCAGGTCGTTTGACCTGACTCGCATCTGGTACGATAACATGCGTGTGGTGCAGGCAAACAGGGACTATCTGCAGAGGTTTGATATCATCGTGCTGAAGATTCGAGGGCAGGAGAGGGTGTCGGAAGAGACACTGAAAAAATTGCTTGAAGCTCTGCCCGCGTGCGGGTTTAAGCTGGCTTTTAAGAACAGTATGGTCAGTGTCTGGGCCAGGCCGTCACAGTTCAGCGGCGAAGCTTTTGATTGATGGAAGCGAACTGTGCCGTGTGGGGTACTTGACGTTCGTTGGGTTAGGGCTGCAGGTGGATCAATGTGTGGAATAGCCGGTCTTCTGGGCACGGCGGAAGGTCAGTGGCAGGCTCAGTGTCTGCAGAGACTGACTGCGCTGCTGTCCCATCGCGGACCTGACGGGCAGGACACCTGGATGTCACCCTGCGGACGCGTCGGGCTGGGGCACACACGGTTGTCCATACTGGACCTGTCCGCGGCGGCTTCACAGCCCATGCGTTCCGCTGACAGTCGCTACTGCATAGTCTTCAACGGTGAAATCTACAATTTTCTGGAGCTGGCTGAAGAGCTGCGGCAGGCGGGCGTCGTCTTTCGGTCCCGCAGCGACACCGAAGTCCTGCTGGAAGGCTTTCGGCACTGGCAGCACCAGCTGTGGAATCGCCTGAACGGAATGTGGGCCGTCGCCATACATGACTGTGTGACCGGTCAGACCGTGCTCTGCCGCGATCGTTTTGGTGTTAAACCACTGTTCTTCATGCAGCATCCGGATCAGCCGCTGATCTTCGCTTCCGAAGCCTCAGCCATTGATCGACTGCTGCACGGGAGACTTACGCCTGATGCCCGGTGGCTGCAGCAGACGGGTACGCAGGATACCGGTGACCGCAGCTGTTACTCAGAAGTACGCTCCCTGCGAGCAGGTGAACTGCTGATCGTCAGCCCGGATGGCCAGTTGCAGAGTAAGATCTGGTACCGCATGCAGCCCGTAGAATGTCCTGCGACGTTCGCCGGACAGGCACAGCGATTTCGAGAACTTTTGATTGATGCCTGCCGGCTGCGTCTGCGCAGTGATGTGCCCGTGGCCACCTGTCTGTCCGGAGGCCTGGACAGTGGCAGTCTGGTGGCTCTGCTGCACAAATACGCTGCCGCAGATCCACGTTTTGCCGGCTTTAACCATCGCAGCTTCAATGCCGCCTTCCCCGGGACACAGCAGGACGAAAGCGCCGCAGCTTCCCGTTTGGCCACCGAGTGCGGAGTCCTTCTCGACTGCCACACGATCAGCTGCCCGTCACCAGCTGAACTGGAAAACGCACTGCTCAGCTGCGACGGTCCCATGCCCTGTATGGCGTTCTACCCGATCTGGCAGCTCTATCGCTACATCAGACAGCAGGGCGTCGTCGTGACTCTCGACGGCATGGGGCCGGACGAATATCTTGGAGGCTACTACATTGGGCAGGCCGCCCTGCACGGCGCGTGGGAGACCGGCAGTATTTCGTGGTTCCGCGATGTTCGGCAAACGTACGCCGCACTTTATCAGCACGGACCAGAACAGACCGCAGCCGATGCCCGCGTCGTGCTGCGAACCGGCCTCTCCAGACTGAAGCGTCGCCTGTTCCGCAGACCGGCCCTGCCGGGGCCGGGGGCACGCTTTCCCATTGGAGTGATCGGCGATCAGCTGGAGCAGTCCGGGCTGCTGAAGAATACGTTGGCCCGGTGCCTGTTTCACCAGGTCACGGCCTGTCCGCTGCCGTATCTGCTGCATCAGTACGATCGCTGTTCCATGGCCAACGGTGTGGAATCGCGTTTTCCATTCATGGATTACAGGCTGCTGGAATTCGCTTTCTCACTGCCGCTGCAGTCGCGAGTTGGTGGTGGCTACACCAAGCGAGTTTTGCGGGAGGCCGTAGCCGGAGCCTTGCCGGATGCCATTCGGCTCAATAAACGCAAAACCGGGTTCAATTCCCCCTTTTCTGACTGGCTGAAGGGGCCACTGCGGGATTGGGTGGGGGATCTGGCCTCTTCGCAGGCATTTCGCGAGTCTTCATTTTTTGACGGTGGCAGCCTGAGTCGCCATATTCAGCACGGCCTCACCGTGCCCGAGGCCACTCTGCGGGAGTGGGATGTCTGGATGCCGCTGCATCTGACATGGTGGCTGCAGAACAAGCGTTCATTAATGGCCGCCGGAAAACGGGTAACTGGATCCTGAAAGGACGTGATCGAAAATCATGAGAGTGCTGATTGCTCAAATTCCCATGCCGGAAAATCGGTTTCTGATAGATCTGAACACAGAGATCGCTCGCAGTAGTGAAATTCATCACAGCAGCGACGACTTCTGGCAGATGCGCGGCGATTTCGACATTGTCCATCTGCATTTTCCCGAGCATCTGACCTATGAGATTGAGCGGGCCTATTTTCAGGGACTGGAGCGTGGCCCCCAGCACGGTCTGCAGGATTCTCTGATCGCGCAGGTGGAAGAACGTCTGAAATACTGGTCAGCCCGCGCGCGGCTGGTGGTGACCAGGCACGTGCTGCTGCCGCACGATGCCGTGGAAGATCCGCAATGGGAGAAGATGTACGAGACATTCTATCGCTATGCTGACGGTGTGGCCCACTTCGCTCATGCCAGCATCGATGAATTTCGTGAGCGGTACCGGAATACGGCCTGGCATCGCGGGCATGAGCCGCTGCACGTGGTGATTCCGCATCAGAACTATGCCACGCTGCCCAATGAAATCAGTCGTGCAGAGGCCCGAAAAAAACTGGGCATCAGCCAGCATGCTCAGGTGCTGCTGGTGTTCGGAGCAATCCGCAGCGGTGACACGGAGCGCAATCTGATCCTGCAGGCGTTTCAAAATGCCAAAGTGCCAGGCAAGGTGCTGCTGGTGTCGCGCTGGCGGGAAAAACTGGCAAAGGTCCGCTGGATTCGACTGAAGTACTGGATCCGCGATCTGACCAGGCTGTACTACCGGCTGCATCCGCAGTACTGCTTTAACTACGCTTTCGTGGCGGAGGCCGATGCGCAGATCTATCTGAATGCCTGCGATGTGCTGTTGATTCCTCGCTTGAAAGTACTGAATTCCGGCAACATCACGCTGGGACTGACGTTTGGCAAAGTGGTGGTCGGCCCGGATTCGTGGGATGTCGGTGAACTGCTGAAAGAAACGGGAAATCCGACATTCGACCCGGACCGACCGGAGACGGCCGCGACGGCGGTCGAACAGGGCTTTCGACTCGCTCGCGAGGGAGTTATCGGACCGCGGAATCAGCAGCGAGCGTTGGCGGAATGGTCAGCAGCACAGTGCGGGGATCTGTACGTTAACCTGTTCAGGAACGTGTTGGGGTGAAGTGACTCAGGAGACCTGCATGCGAGATTCCGGATATTGATGCGGGACAGATCCGATGCTCTTTCAGTCACCCCAGTTTTTACTGTTTTTTTTGCTGTTTTTTCCCGCGTACTGGGCGCTGAAGAACAGCCTGCGTCTGCAGAATCTGCTGACTCTGGCAGCGAGTTACGTGTTTTACGGGTGGTGGGACTGGCGCCTGCTTGGCCTGATCGGGCTGACGTCGGGATTTGATTATGTTGCCGCGCTGCAGATTGATCAGTCAGGCAATGAGAGCGTACGCCGAGCATGGTTGCGGGCCAGCTTGTGCTTCAATCTTACAATACTTGGTTTCTTCAAGTATTACAATTTCTTTGCGGCGGAATTGCAGCAGCTTTTGCACTCGGTCGGTATTGGCGGCATTGACCTGAGGCTGAACATCCTGCTGCCGGTAGGCATCAGTTTTTACACCTTTCAAACACTTAGCTATACAGTGGACGTGTTTCGACGGCAAATGTCGGCAGCACGTGATCCCGTAGCATTCTTTGCCTATATCGCATTCTTCCCGCAGCTTGTGGCGGGTCCGATCGAACGGGCCCAGCATCTTGTGCCCCAGTTCACGGCTAAAAGACACTTTGAATACCGCACCGCAGTGGGCTCGGCCCGTCTGGTGCTGTGGGGATTTTTTAAGAAGCTTGCAGTCGCTGATGCCTGTGCTCCTTTTGTAGACCGCTGCTTTCAGGCAGATGCACAGGTTTCCGGCTGGCTGTTGATGGCCGCTTCTGTCGCCTTTGCCTTTCAGATTTACGGCGATTTCGCCGGGTACAGTGATATTGCACGAGGAACCGCCGGATTGCTGGGCATCAACCTGATGCAGAATTTTCGCTTTCCGTATTTTTCACAGAGTCCTGCGGAGTTCTGGCGACGCTGGCACATTTCACTGAGCAGTTGGTTCAGGGATTATGTGTACATACCGCTCGGGGGGGGGCGTCAGGGAAGAAGGCGGGCCAGTCTTAATGTTCTGCTGGTATTTGGACTCAGCGGACTCTGGCACGGTGCTGCGTGGACATATGTCGTCTGGGGACTGCTGAATGGTGTTCTGGTACTGATCACGAACGAACGACGCAATACCGACGATGACGACCATGCACTCTGGCCTGCACCGACTCGTGTGCTGCGGATGCTGGGGACATTCGTACTGATCACCGGCGGTTGGCTGTTCTTCCGGGCACACTCGGTTGAGCATGCACTGACCTGCGTCCGAACGATGCTTTCAGACGTTGTTCAGCATCCAGGTGGGGGGCTGCCAGTGCTTAGGGGACTGGCACTGCGGGAATACTGGCCGTGGCTGGTGCTGCTGATGCTTGTCCCGGAATGGTTTGCGTTCCGTCGCGGGCTGAAACTGGATGTGCTTCCCCGCGGAGTGCGCTGGGGCGTCTACGTCGGACTCTGCAGCCTGATCGCATGGACAGCGTTCTGCAGGCCGGCAAGTGAGTTTTTGTATTTCCAGTTTTGAGTGATTCAAAATGCGGCCATTCCTGAAAAGGCTGGTAGTCCTGGTGCTGCTGTTCTGGCTGGTGAATAGTGCAGCTGGGCTGCTGTTGCGGCGGCGCATACCGTTGAATTTGTATGACAAGCATCACTGGATAATGGCTCACAGAGGTGAAAGTTATGGGGTGGCGGTCCTGGGCTCATCGCGTGCGCTGAACAACACAGACGCGGTCACACTGCAGAGCATTCTGAAGAAAGATGTGATTAATCTGGGGGCCGGTGGTTCAAACGCAGCGGACCAGTACCTGATCCTGCACCAGTTTTTGCAGCATAATCGGGTGGATCTGGTGGCTCTGCAGGTCGACTATTTGTCGCTGACAAATTATTTCACATATGGATTTCGCGACTACATCTGGTACTGCTATCAGCAGAACCCTGAGGTGCGTCGCGTGCTCCGAGCGGAGCGCGGTGAGCTCCTGACGAGGGTGTGGGATCTGGCTCCGTTTGTCCCGTTGATGCAATTCGGATCTCAATATCGCTATTTCCTGACAGAATCTCCGCCGCAGCGTACGGCCTGGGATGTGTCGCTGGGCAGCCAGTTGATTGATACCGGGGCAGGTGAGGACCTGCAGTATGTGCCGTATCGTGAAGATTCTGTCTCTGTCAGCTATTTGCGGTGCATTGCGGACCTCTGCCGGCGCAGAGACGTTGGTCTGCTGCTGTTTCAGTCGCCACTGCCGTCCGGCATTGATGCCCTGACTGATCGCAGGGCAGCAGATCTCGCGCTGCTGCGTTTGTCCCAGGATTTGCAGGTGCCATTTCTTGATTCCGGTCGGTACTTTGATGAACGGCCACTGTTGTTTTGCGACCGACATCACCTGAATCGTGAGGGGGCGCTTGAATTCAGCCGACACCTGGCTGAGCAATTGCAGACTGTGAGTGTGTATTCGTCCCCGCGGAATCTGGAATCTGGAACCGTGAATCGATGACCCTGAGTAACCCTGTGAAAAGCATGCTGCGGCAGTTTGCCGTGAACCGACGTCTGCCGCATATTCGCGGGCTGTTGAAGAAACTGCGTCCTCGCAGCAGCGGACATGGTTTGCTGCGGTTTGGCCCGCAGTCGGATGGCGGATATCTGCTCCCCGATGATCTCAACGGGATCATTGCCTGTTTTTCTCCCGGTGTCTGTGAGACCTCCGGGTTTGAACTTGACTGTGCCTCCTGGGGTATGCCTGTGTACATGGCGGATGCTTCTGTGTCAGGTCCGGCCGGCAGCAGTCCATTATTTCACTTCACTCGTAAATTCGTCGGGGCGGAATGTCGGGGGGATTTCATTACTCTGCAGCGCTGGGTGGATGAGTCACTTCACGATCGTCGCGGTGATCTGCTGCTGCAGATGGATATCGAGGGGTACGAGTATGAGGTGCTGAATTCATTGGATGACTCGCTGCTGCGCAGATTTCGGATCGTGATTGTTGAGTTTCACAACCTGAGGACCATTTTAAATGGGCGGTCGGCTGGTTGGAATGGCATTCGTGGGGCCATGGATCGACTGCTCGCGAACCACACCTGCGTACATGCGCACCCGAACAACACAGCTGTCGCAGAGAAGGTGGGAGACATTGAGATCCCCGATCTGATGGAACTGACCTTTTTGCGTACAGATCGAAGTACATCCTGGCAGGATTACGGCAGTTTTCCGCATCCGCTGGATCGTGACAACGACCCGCGACTGCCGAGCATGGTTCTGCCGCCCTGCTGGTACTGAACTACCACAAGAAGCAGCTGCTGGCAGCCAGTTGATTGGTTTGGAGCTCCGCCGCATGGGTGTCCTCAGGCTCTATTTGGCAGCCTGCGTCGTTGCAGCGCATTCCGAGCGGGTCTTCCCATGGTCCGTGCACGGAGGTGAGGCTGCTGTTGGATTCTTCTTCGTGATTTCCGGTTTCTACATGCAGCTGATACTCAGCACGGACAGATACAGCGGTGTGCTGGCGTTTTACAAAAGTCGCCTGCTGCGAATCTACCTGCCATATCTGGTCTGTCTGGTGTTTTGCCTGCTGGCCGGTCTGCTCTCGTGGAGCATCTGTGGGAACGCCCTGTCAGCATGGCAGTTGCTGGAGAATGCCCGCAGCGGAAACAGGCCCGACGGGACTGAGTGCCTCGCGATTCTCTCAAATCTCACGGTGTTCCTGCAGGATGCTGTCATGTTCCTGGGACGCGATTCTGCCGGAAATGTGTGCCTGACCAGTGGGGTCAGCAGTGGTCCGCAGGAATTCTATAATCTGCTTGTGATTCCTCAGGCCTGGTCCATCGCAGTGGAGTTGCAGTTTTATCTGCTCAGTCCGTGGCTGGTCAGACGATGGTCAAACCTGCACCTGCTGATCCTGATCGTGCTGGTGACTGTCCTGAGAACCGTGGCTGCGATTGTGCTGCAGCTGGATTTTGACCCGTGGACTTATCGGTTTGCGCCATTTGAGGTGGTGAAGTTTGTGGCAGGCATGCTGAGTTGCCGACTGCTCTGGCAGTCAACACATGGTCGCCGTCTTTGTCAGTCTGCCTGTTCGTGGCTGCACCGTGCGTCGGGCAGGTTCACGTATCCGCTTGCTGCTCTGACGGTGCTGCTGGCGATGCGATTGCATCTCGGTGTCGGATCTCTGGTCCAACGGGCAACCGGTGTGTTTGGATCCGCCGTCAGAGAGCCATTGTTGTTAATGGTTGTAGCGGCTGCGGCCATCCTCGTTCCATTGTGTTTCTGCCTGACGCAGAAGCTGAACTTTGATCGCAGAATCGGTGAGCTTTCATTCCCTGTTTACCTTCTGCATCTCACCGTGATTCTGTCACTTGACGGTCCACTGCGGGGACTGCTGACGGGACGCTGGCTTTTGGGTGAATCTGCATTGGTGTGCAGTATTTTGCTGTCGTTCCTGCTGCAGCAGTTGGTGCTGGATCGCCTGGAAAGCAGTCGTCAGCTCAGAATTGCCCGCCGCACGTAGGTACTCCGCCAGCTGCCGCTAAGCCGATTCACCCGGGAAATAACTATGCACATTCCGCAGGTTTCCGTCCTGATGACAGTGTACAACAGAGAGCAATTTCTCAGGGATGCTGTAAGCAGCGTCCTCGGGTCCGGCTTTACGGACTTTGAATTGATCATTGTCGATGACTGCTCAAAAGATGCGTCTGCGAAACTGGCTGCGGAACTGGCTGCCACTGATTCCCGAGTTCGATTTGTGCAGAATGAAAAAAATCTGGGGGACTATGGCAACCGCGCCAAAGCTGCTGCATTGGCTCGCGGCAGATTCCTGAAATACGTCGATTCGGACGACATGATTTATCCGCACACGCTGGAAGTGATGTATCGATCTGTCACTGGCTGCAGCAATGTCGGGCTGGCACTAAGTCATTCGCAGAGTGAGGCAGAGCGACCCTACCCGCTGTGTCTGAGCAGTGAAGAAGCCTGGCGGAGACAGTTTTTGGGCCGTGGATGTCTGGCCTGCGGACCAACGGGAGCGATTATTTGTCGCAGTGCTTTTGAAAGTGTGGGGGGCTTTCGGGCTGAATGGGGAGTGCTTTCGGATATCGATCTTTGGCTGCGTTTGGCTGCCATTCGGCCCGTCGTGCTGATGCCGCCTGGGCTTGTTTGGTGGCGCCGGCACGAGGGGCAGGAATACAGCAGCGACGGTGCGGAATTTGTTTATCTGACCCGAGGCATGGCTCTCACGAGGGCAGCCCTGAGAGGTTCAGACAACCCACTAAGTCCGGCAGATACACGCGAGGCACTCGGACGCGCTGAGCAGCATCATGCGAGGCGCCTTTTGGCCTTGCTGTTCAGAAAACAGCGACCACGACTCTTTTGGCAGGCGTTTCGACAGTCAGGGCTGAACTGGGGTACTCTGCTGCAGGGCCTGAAGCCCTACAGACGACCAGTGATCGGAGACTCTGGTCGAGCCGAATGACAGAACTGCCGCAAACTTGCTGAAAGCTGGTGTTATACCAAATAGTGCCAAGGGTAGTGTCGGTTGATCTGTTACGGTCCCGACACAACCGATTTTGCACAATCTGAGGGTCCTGCCGGCATGAAATCACAGGTTTAGGTTTGATTCTGATGTTGGTGTGTTTGCGGTTCAGCCTTTTTCGCTGGTCTGAGAGATTGGATTGCTGGTTCCTTGAATGGTTTGGTCGATGGTTTTGCCAGCGTTGAGGCTGTCGGACCGGCTCCCATGAGGGCGAAGCACGCGCAGAGGCTGGGAAGCCGTCCGTATTGTTGGTAGCTGGTGTGTGATTCTTTAATTTTTATTTTCTTTCTCGCCCTGTTTTCGAGCCTGAAGCCCTATGCGAAAGATTCTGATCACCGGTGGTGCCGGCTTTGTCGGCCGTCGTTTTTGCCGTCGTTTTTTGGAAGCCGGTGATCACGTTGTCTGTGTGGACCCCGTGGCACCGGATACGGGCGGCGTCGATCCGGCCAGCAATGGCTGGCCCATGTTTGATCCCCGTGATTTTAGCAATTTCCACTTCGTGAAGCAGGACTGCCGCCAGTGGTTTAAGCAGCACGCTGACTCAGATTTTGACTATGTGCTGCATCTGGCCGCCATGGTCGGTGGTCGGGCCATGATCGAAAACAAGCCGCTGGCAGTGGCCGATGACCTGGCCATTGATGCTGAGTACTGGCAGTGGGCTGAACGCGTGCACCCGAAAAAAACCGTCTGCTTCAGCAGCTCAGCCGCTTACCCCATCAATTTCCAAAAGGACGGTGATTACCGGCTGCTGACCGAGGACATGATTCGGTTCGACGGAGATCTGGGGATGCCCGACATGACCTATGGCTGGGCCAAGCTGACGTGTGAGTATCTGGCGCGGCTGGCATACGAAAAACACGGCCTGAAATCGATCTGCTACCGGCCGTTCTCGGGATACGGAGAAGATCAGGACGACAGTTACCCGTTCCCCAGCATCTGCAAACGGGCGATGGCAAACGTCGGGAATCCCGTGCTGACGGTCTGGGGTACGGGCGATCAGATGCGGGATTTTATTCACATTGAGGATTGCGTGGACGGTGTGCTGACCACGATGGACCGCATCGACGACGGTGATGCGCTGAATCTGTCCACCGGGATCTACACCAGTTTCAAGCAGTTCGCGCGAATCGCCGCGGAGGAATGCGGTTATTTCCCAGAGGTCCAGGGGCTGTCGGACAAACCGGCAGGGGTTTTTGCCAGAGGCGGTGACACGGCGAAACAGGCTGAGCTTGGCTTCCGCTACAGCGTTGAGTTTCGGGCGGGGGTCAGGCAGGCGATCGAGTGGTACCGCAGCAAGCGGTGATGCACTCCTTTGCGCAGTTTTATGAACATCTGCATACTCGTTGAATAGCAGTGAGTGAGGGCTGTCTTGGCTAAGTCGTCACTTGCGCCGATCGTGCTGTTCGTCTACGCACGACCAGCGCACACGCGCAGGACGCTTGAGGCACTGTCGAGGAATACGCTTGCCGCTGCATCCCGGCTTTTCATCTATGCCGATGGTCCTCGCGACAACGCCGACCCTGAAAAACGTGATGAAATCGCCGAAGTGCGCAGGATTATCCGCGAGAGGATGTGGTGTGGCAGCGTGGAGATTCGCGAGAGTGCAGTCAATCGCGGACTGGCTGACTCCATCGTCGCTGGCGTCACGGAAGTTGTGCAGCAGCACGGCGCAGTGATTGTGCTCGAAGACGACCTGGAAACCGCACCCGGATTTCTGCAGTACATGAATGACGCACTGACTGTGTACTCAGATTCCGACAAGGTCATGCAGATTTGTGGGTTCAATTTCCCCTGTGGCTGGTTCGCACCGCAAACCGGGTTTCTCAGGGCGTCCCACCCGTGGGGCTGGGCAACATGGGCGCGGGCCTGGCAGCACTACCAACCGGACGCCTCGCAATTACTTGCTGCCATACGCCAAAATCTTCCTCGGCGTTTTGATCTGGATGGCCGTTCGTTCCATTTGGACGAACTGCAAAGAAATGCGGATGGGCGACTGAAGACCTGGGCCGTCCGCTGGTACGCGTCGATTTTTCTGCGGCAGGGATTGTGCCTGTACCCGGGACGATCACTGGTCAGAAACATCGGTTTTGATGGATCCGGGGAAAACTGTCACAGCGCTGCTGCCGTTTACGAACGAATTCCCATGGCTGACTCAGTGCGCGTGGTAAAGCAGCCCCTGGTGGAATCCGCGCAGATTCTGAAATCACATCAGCGACACTACCAGGCCGAATTGCAGCGCTGGACGGGAAGTCGCCTGGTCGATCGAATTCGTCGAAAAGCTCGCTCGGTACTGCCGTGGCTCGCATCCGGCAGGTGACACGCGGTGTGCCTGGCCAGACGCGTGTCGACTGCGGGAGTTAACCTCTGATGGTGCGACTGTTTCAATCATGGTATCCCGAGCCGAACCTGCAGCGTGCCGAGGAACTGCGAAGTTGTCTGACAGCAAACCTTGCGCTTGAATGTCTGGATGAAGTGTGTTTGCTGCTGGAGCGGGGGGCTGTGCCACCACTGCAGCACCCGAAACTGTGTTGCAGATCTGTCCCATGCCGGCCGACGTATCAGCACTTTGTCTGCTGGGCAAATGAGCTGGTCAGCAGCAGTCTGGACCTTACGCTGATCGCCAACAGTGATATCTTCCTCGATCAGACGCTGACGTTGCTGAATGAACTGCTGCAAACGAAACAGTGTGCGGCATTGTCAAGATGGGATGTGCGTCCTGATGGGACTGCGGTACTGTTCGACCGCAATGACAGTCAGGATGTCTGGGTGTTTCGCGGTCCCATCAGGGAAATTGTCGCCGATTACTGCGTAGGCATTCCTCGCTGCGACAATCGCATCATGTTTGAACTGCGGCAAGCCGGGTACACCGTGATCAATCCAGCCATGACGGTACGGGCAATGCACCTCCACTGCGGGATTCGCGAAGAATATCCGGCTGAGTTGACAGGGCCATTCGTGCCCGGCCCTTACGAATACCTGTTTCCGCATAACCTGCTGCCGCTGCCGCAGTTTCTGCTTCGTCGATTCCGCGGACGCACTGGGGGGGCAGGCTACCAGGTTGACTGGCGACTGCTGCGGCGTTGGCGTCCTGATCGTGTGCTGAGACGTTTCATCGGGCGGATGCTGAAGTGACGCAGCATACCGTCTGCGTGGTTATCCCGCACTTCAACCGGGCAGAACTGCTGCGGCAGACGCTGGATTCCGTCAGGAACCAGCTGCTGCCCGAGTGGCAGGTGATCGTGGTGGACGATCAGTCAGATGCCGCCCATTGGCAAATGATTCAGCAATTTGAAGATGCCCGCATACGCGTCATTCGTCGTGAGGATGGAGTCAAGGGGCCATCACGCTGCCGCAATCTCGGCTGGCAGGCTGCTGAGGCCGAGCTGATTCTGTTTCTGGATTCTGACGATCTGCTGGGCGACTGGTGCCTGCAGCAAAGGTTGCAGTTGGTGCTGCAGCATCCGGCTGCAGATGCGTGGGTGTTCCCGGTGATGCTGTTTCGGCAGCGTCCGGGGGATCTCAGGACACTTTGGAATCGGATGGAGGGCGGATCCGAGCTGCAGCGTTTTCTGATGTCTGATCCGCCCTGGCACACCTCCTCAACGCTGTGGCGCCGTTCCATCTTGCAGCAGCTGGGTGGGTTCAATGAGAAAGTGATGTACGGCGACGATGCTGATCTGCACATGCGCGCGATTCTGGGGGGCGTACGGTTTCAGTGTCAGCCACAGGCGCTGCCCGATGTCTTCATTCGCCGGGCAGATCAGCAGCGAATCACGGGGAATGTTTCCGCTGCGCTGCTCGATTCTCGAACCGTTCGCCTGACCGAGGGGACTCGTGCCGTTCGCGGCGCTGCTGCGGCTGCAGGCAGCGATTGTCACCTGTGGCAGGGCCAGTACTTCCGCGAGTGTGAGTTTCTGCTGTTCAACGTGCAAAACAGCTGGGGCAGAATTCAGGGGGTGCTGCGGCAGTGGCGCGTGGAATGGCCGCAGCTGAGTTTTTCCAGGGCTGTCTGTCTTGCATACCTTGTGATTGGCTGTCTGTGCCGGCGGCGTGCGTATCTGATTCTAAGAATTGCCCGTCGCGTGACGATGAATCTGCTGCCAATAGGTTATTTTCCGACTGCGGGTGGCTTCGAGCAGGCTGAGGCTGATCAACAGACGTGGCGCTGGCTGCGGCAGCGAATCGGCGGCGATGGTCAGACTGCTGTGGATGTGAATACATGAAGAAACTGCAGGTGCGGCTGAAATCCCCGTGGACAGACCGGGTAGAGACCGAGCTTGCGCTGTTCAGTCGTCAAATTCCTGCGGAGGAAGCCGATGCATTGCTTTGCGAGTGGGCGCCGGATGACGAGCTGATCACATTTGGGAAGAGAAAAGCCTGGTATTGTTGCGAGCCATGGTGTCAGTTTCGGGGACTTGGAAATGGCTCGTGGCCCGTAATTCGGGACCGCCTGAGTCCACGGGAGTTTCTTTGGCATGGGCATCCGGATACACGGTATCGGGTGCCGCATGTGACGCACGTCGGTGCGTTGGAGATCAGCGATAATCAGGATCGTCTGCCCAAAGCCGTGGCCATAGTGTCAAATCATGGCGGGAATCCGTTGAAACGGCACCCTGACATAAGCTATCGCAATGGACTGATCACACTGCCGAACGTGGATCTGTTCGGCCGCTGCGGCTGGACCAGGTATCGCAGGTCATGGTACAGCCTGCCAGCCAAACCTGGGAACTACTGTGGAGAATTGCCAGGGGACTGGCCCGGCGCAGAAAAACGCAGTCTCATGAGTCGCTACAAAGTGTGTATTTGTCTGGAGAATATGAACGAGCCCGGCTATTTCACAGAGAAGTTTGTTGAGGCGGTCTGCGCTGGATGCGTCCCAGTATATCGGGCATCTGCTGACGTTCGCGACGGAATTCTGCAGGGAGCCTGCTGGTTCGATCCTTCAGACGCGCGCTGGCCTGGTAAACTGGCTGTGGAAGCAGCGCTGGCAGCGAACGCGGAATCTGTCAGACGGGTCAATCGACTGTGGCTGCAGCAGAATCGACTTCTCCAGGCCACCAGTGACGTCGGGGTGTTCAGCAGGATTGGTCAGACCTTGCTCGATGCGCAGGACGAAATGGGTGTGTCAATCAATATTTGAAAGTCGTGCAATCCTGCTGTCGTGCTCCTGCTCGTTCCCTGCCATATCGAACTCTGCGGAGAATTCTCTTGCGCTGGCTGCTTCCGTTGATTGCATTGCTGCGGGCAATTTCTGTGCTTGGAGTCAGGGGTGCTTTTCTGTTCATGCTTGCCGGCATTCGTCGCGGCAGATTCAGAGTTCCGTTAAGCAGGTACGGACGTTCCATCGTTATCAGGGGTGTCAGCAGTGATCGCTGGGTTCTGAACAGCGTATTAATCTGCGAAGAATATCGTGGTATGGCAGAAGTTGAGGCCAGGACCATCGTCGACGCGGGCGCCAACATTGGCTGCGCAACATTATGGTTCAAGCAGCAATTTCCCGCTGCCCGGATTGTTGCGCTGGAGCCCGATCCTGAAAATTACTCGCTGGCGGTTGAGAACACCCGTGGCCTGCCGGATGTTACGGTGTTGCCGGCAGGCTTGTGGGGCTTTAAGACGCATTTGAAGGTTGTCAATCCGGACGCATGGAAGTACGCGCTGCGGGTCGAAGAATGTGCGGACGGGCCGATCAGTGCCGAAAGCCTGCTGTCAATCCTCGAAATGACCGGGTGGGAACACATCGATATTCTGAAAATGGATATCGAAGGGGCTGAGGCCTCCGTGCTGGCAACGGATGTGCATCGCTGGATCGGAAAGGTTAATGTTCTGATCGTGGAACTGCACCAGGATGTGGCGCCGCAATGTGGGAGACTGCTCTGCCAGGCCCTCGCTTCTGCCGACTTCCGGTTGTCATGGCGCGGTGAAGACCTGGTCGCCACTCGCATTCCACTGCTGCAGCATTCCAGCAGCGGGATGCGGTCCGCCGCAGTGATGGACTGAGCAGGATTCACGGGAAAATGCCTCGCGTCAGCGTCGTGATGCCGCTCTATAACGCAGCCGCTTTCGTTGGCGATGCCGTTGCCTCAGTGCTGGGCCAGACCATGTCTGATCTGGAGCTGCTGGTGGTGAATGACGGCTCGACGGATGGTTCGGATCGTGTCGTGTCGCAGATCAGGGACTCTCGGGTCAGACTTCTCCATCAGCAGAATTGTGGTCAGTCGGCTGCCATCAATCGAGGTGTGCGAGAGAGTCTGGGGCAGTTCATCAAGATCGTGGACGCCGATGACTGGATCAATCCTCGGCACCTTGAAGCTCAGTTGAATTCCATCTGGCAGGCGCCAACCTGCGTTTCGGCCTGTGGCTGGGGCTATTTCACCCGCGAATTTCAGAACCCGCGGGTCAGGAAAGAAACGGCGGACCGTGACTATGAAGATCCACTGGATTGGATCTTGGATTCGCTGACTCGGGATGAGGGGATGATGGGTGGCTGGAGGTGGCTGATCCCACGGGACGTCTGGGACCGCAGCGGTGGCTATGACGAGCAGCTCAGTCTGAACAACGATTTTCACGCAAGCATCGCGATTCTGCTCGCGTCCGGTGGGGTGCGATTTGCTCCGGAGGCTGTCTACAGCTACAGGAAGGGGTTGTCCGGTGCTCTGAGCGGGTCGCGGTCCCGGAAATCAATGCTGTCTGCTCTGCGGACGACTCAGCAGGGGTGTCGGCTGCTGTTGCTGCGCGAAGATTCTTCCAGAATTCGCCGCCTCTGTGCAGACCGGTACCAGCGGTGGGCGTTCGATTTTTTCCCTGAACACGCGGATCTGGCGGATGCAGCCGAGCGAGCAGCGACGGAATTGGGTGGATCATCAGTGAAGTTCACCGGTGGGTGGGCTGGCAGAACCGTCAGCCGCCTGATTGGCTGGAGAAATACCCGACGACTGCAGTCCCTGGCAGTACGTGCAGGCTGGGGGCAGGTGCGAAGACTGAAACGCTGGTGGCGTCTGCGGCGACTGGCCTGACGCAGTTACCCATTGCCCTGAAAACTGCCAAACGCCATGAAGCCCGCAAGGAATAGTGCAACGGTTCAAAGACCGACAATGCGGACTCGAAGCTTCTGGAGGCACACCAGTCTACGGGACGTCGGTAGCGGAGCAGCAAGCTCCGTTCCGAAACCAGGAGAAAATCAAACGAGCAGTCAAGGAGAGACATAGTTATGCACCAGACTCACTGTCTCAACAATTCCGCTGTCAAACGACTGGGAGACGCTGTTGACCGGGGAAGCAATTGGGTACATTCATGTTCCATTTAGACTGATTGCACTGTCCTTATAACTTGCGTGGTGGTACAGATGACTTCATGAGACAAAGATAAATGGGTCGTCGCTGTGGCAAAATTACTCGAGAACAGGCAAACGACCCGTCGGCGGAAAATGGTCGAAACAAGTTGCTGTCAGCACCTGTCTCCATAAAACCTAATATATCACTATCACCACTCCGAAAGCGGCAAGAACCGATTGAGGAAAGCTGATGGACACTGAGAAGCTGAAGAATTTGCTGGCCGCGAAGAATGTCGAACTGTACGAGGCGGTGCCTTCACAGAGTTCGAAAAAAGACCGCACCGCGTTCCTCGAATTGCAAAGCATCGTGAGGGCTGAATTTAGCCCCTATGTGTACCTAGAGATCGGCTCTTTTCTCGGTGGCACCCTGACGCCATTTTGTCTCGATGAAGCGTGCCGCACAATTTATTCCATTGATGCGAGAGTGCTTACGGCGCCGAATGAGGCTGCAACCGAGCTAAGCAATTATGGAGAGCATTCGTCTTTAGCTATGCGAGAACGGCTTATCGCGGCTACTGGATTTGACGATAGAAAACTCATTTGCATTGATTGCGATGCTCGAAACGTTCCGCAGGAGAAAATTGATCAAAAGGTGAACCTTGTGTTAATTGATGGGGAGCACACAAACAGTGCCGTGGTCTCAGATTTTAATGCTGTAAAGGAGTTTCTGGCCGCTGATGCGGTGATTGCTTTTCACGACTATTCGTGTGTCGCCGACGGTGTCTCAGAGATATCGCGGTGTGTTGACAAGATGGCCGCGAACGCCCTGAAACTAAAGCTTGATGGAGAGGTTTACGCCATTTTTTTAAATGGCGATATCGCGAGGCGTTCTCGGTACGTAAGAAGATGTATTGTTAATTGGCGGTGGCTTCGCATGAAAAGGCTGATAAAACGGTTTGCCCCCAGGGTCGGCTTGCGGGTGTATCGATCAATTCGCCGCATTCTTAAGCAAAGCTAATCCCAAATGTGATGAATTTGTCTTCGCCGCTTGTTTGTGCTGCATTCATCCAGTCGATCCAGAAAACCAGTAGTTCTTTGCAAGACGGTTGCGCCCCGAAAGGCTTTGCAATAAAAGATGAATTGGATTCTTGTGTCGAGCTTAAGAAGTGGTAAGGATGCAAACGCATGGCAGAGCTGAACGATTTACCTACCCGCTGATACAATGACTGCAAATGAGGGCCAGGTGGAGTCGAATGTCTGCGGAATCGTGAAAACGTTCCGCTAAGCTGCTGCGATACACTCGTTTGTGTGTGGAAATAACATCGCAATTGGCATGACTCTTTTCAAGTGTTTGGATGTTCTGCCAGCAACGTGTCGGTCACGCGGTGTCATAGCCTGCTGCGTCGCCAATTGACAGTCGACCACCGAGTCTGCTCAAGTTGCTGAAAGCCCCTATGTCAGGGTGTTCGGTGGTGGTTCAGGGCACTGTGGAATCGGCGGAAATACTGCCTTTTAAGAAACGTGCTTTGTCCTTGATTGGTATGCGCCTCGTTAAAGACCGAGTGAAAAGACTGCTTTCAATTCGAGGCCATCGAATGTGACCACACGGAGTGCGGTATGGAGGGGCTCATTGCGGGTGATATCCTGCCCTAAGGTGGTTTCCTGCCTTGCGGATGTCTCGAGATGCAATTCTAATTTGTTGAGGATGGGGTGGTGTAAGCGGGGAGTAGCAGCCTCCAGGGCGGTGTTGTGGGCGTTCAGTCGGTGATTGCTGCCATGTTTTTTTTCTGGATGTGCCATATTTCGTTGTGCGCACACCCTTGTGCGCACTTTCGCCGCGATGCTGCAGAGTCTGAGGCTGGTGTGGAATGAGGTTCGCTGCAGTATGCTGTGCCGGAGAGGGCACAGCGGCCTGTTTGAGAAGAGTTGGCAATCTGGGCGAATGGTGAAAGCTTGCGTGTCGTGATTGATTCTTGTTTAGGCGACCCGAGATTATGAAAAAACACGAGGCCTATTACAGCCAGTCACGTCCGGAAATGCGGTGCCGGATTCCGCAGGGGGTAAACAGTGTGCTGGACGTCGGCTGCGGAGCCGGCAGTTTCGGGGCAGCCCTGCGCGAAGACCATCCCGACTGGCAAATCTGCGGTGTGGAACTGTTTGAGGACGAAGCTGCGCGGGCGCGAGAGCACTACAATGAGGTGTGGGCAGGCGACGTCCACGTCATCCTTGATCAAATCCAGGGACGCACATTCGACGTGATTGTGTTTAACGACCTTCTGGAACACCTCGTTGATCCGGGCAGGGCGCTGACGCAATGCCGCACGCTGCTTGCACCCGGTGGCCACGTGCTGGCCTCGATTCCCAATATGCGATTCTGGCCGGCTCTGAGTGATCTGCTGTTTCAGGCAGACTGGCGGTACCGCGATGCCGGCGTCATGGACAGCACACACCTCAGATTCTTCACAAAACGTTCAATGATTCGGATGTTTGAGAGCACCGGATATCGCGTTGATGCTATCGACGGAATTAATAAGACGTGGATTAGGTCGATACGCTGGATGCTCTGTAATGCTGTACTTGGCGGGCAAATGCAGGATTGCCTGTTTCCCCAGTTCGCCATTACGGCGACCCCGCAGAATGCTTGATGGTGTTTGAGTTTGATCGACTGTTTTAGTAGCTGGATGTGATGGTATGGGGAATGCGCGAGTTTTTGATTGCTTCACGTTTTTTAATGAGCGTGATTTGCTGCGACTGCGAATAGATTGGCTGAAGGATGTGGTTGATGTGTTTGTGATTGCAGAGGCTACTCGCACCTTTACGGGACGGGAGAGAGTACCGGAATTTAGGTTGGACGATTATGATATCTGCTCGGACCGAGTGCGATACGTACTTGTTGACAACCTTGCTGGCCCCGGCTGCGATCCATGGAGTAATGAGAAGGCGCAGCGGAATGCTTTGCTGCGGGGGTTGGTGGATGTTCAGGAGGCTGATATTGTTCATGTGTCTGATGTTGACGAAATCCCGGCTCGGAGTGTATTTCAAAGATATCGGTCATGGTGGGTTTGTGCCAGTCTCGAGCAGAGGCTTTATTACTACCAGTGGAACAACCGCGTCCGAGATGCTAAGTCCGGCGATTCCGTGATGTGGAGTGCGGCCAAGATTACATCTGGCGGCAATTTACGGAGGGTCTGGGGGACTCCTGAGAATCTGCGGAGAAAAGTGCTGCCGAATAGGACTATTTCGAATCGACTGCGTTTTCGGTTTACGCACAGGACGATATCGGACGGAGGTTGGCACTGGTCGTATATGATGACGCCGGAGCAAATTGCCGGAAAGATTGAGTCTTTTAGCCATACGGAGTTTTCGGGCGGTGAGTTTTCGTCAGTCGAATCGGTACGAAGGAGGGTGGATGCTGGAGTGGACCCATTTGAAAGAGGGTTTAGGCTTGAAAGGGTCCCCGTGGCGGAGGAGTTCCCACGTGAACTTGCCGAATTGATGCAGAAGCGTTTTCCGAAGTATGTGCGTGACTGATTCACGGGGTGGGTTTCGACGATGTCCGCCGTATTGCATCGCCGTGGGCACGGCAGTGCAAGCATCACTCGTGTAGGGGCGGGCGTAATGGCAGCGGATGGTTCGGTCTCCGGGTGAAAACTGTTTTCGTTTATGCGTGTAGCGATCCTGTTTCGGCATGTGTACTTCCGAGAGTTCTGCGAGAACGTTGCTGAGGCGTTGATTCGCAGAGGAGTCTCAGTGGTGCTGTCCGACAACGCAAGAGAGCACGACGTGGATGTGCTGTTGTATGTCGGGGTGCACCTGTTCCCGGATATGCCAGCGCCCTCGAAAGCGCTGATTGCCGGTGTGCAGACTGAGCAGCTGGGAACCGGCGGTGTGCAGGGAAGTTCCAGACTGCAAAGAAACCGGAATCGTTTCGAGTGCGTGAAGGGCTGCTATGATCTGCTGTTTGACTGGATCCCCGGGGTGTGTCAAAGCGAAGGACGCAGCTTTCTGCCCTACGGCTGCAGCCCAGGTCCGCTGGTCACCGAGCAGAAGGAATTTGACGTTTGCTTCATTGGCAACATCCATCACAGTCGCCGCGAACCACTGCTGAAATCACTGCAGCAGGATTTTAACTTTTTTCCGGATTTCAGCCCGGGTTTCGGTCCGGCCAAACTGGCGGCCATCCAAAAGTCCCGCATTTTGCTGAATATCCGCTTCTACGAAGATGGCGGCTTTGAATCTCCAAGGATGTTTGATTACCTGTCCCTCGGGGCCTTTGTGATCAGTGAACGGGCAGCTGCCTGTGACCCGTTTGTGCCCGGCCGGGATTTCGTCGATTTTGAAGGCGAGGATCGACTGCGGCTGCTGCTGAAGCAATTCCTGAGTGATGAACCGGCACGCGCACGAATTGCGGCCAGCGGTCACAGTGTGTGCCAGCAGAATACCTGGGATACAGTGGCCAGTCAGCTGCTGCTGGCGTTCCAGTCGCAGCAAAAACGCGCGTCGTGGAGACGCTGGCACGGCTGGCTGGAAAGTCGTGTCCGCTGCTGGCTGTTCAGCTCACGTGACCACCTCAGTCTGATCAGAAAGACACTGTTCCGTGGTTGACGGTCAGGACAGGATTCAGCGGCATCGCAGCAAGCTGGCACTGATCACTCATCTGCCGCTGCAACGCTCTGGAGGTGGTGTGTATGCCGTGTCGTGGCAGATTGCCCGGCAACTGGAACGGCATTTTTCAGTGCAGGTGCCGGCCCCGCTGACGACGCCCGTTGATCGCGCGGCTCGGCTGCTCTCCCGTATTCGCCGGCGCGTGTTGCGGCTGCCGGGAAGTTTTTTCGCCTTTAGTCCGCGCGTGCTGCGACAGGTGGCCGATTTGGTCAGTGCCTCAATGCCCGCAGACAGCCAGGCAGCGTTTTTTCGCTCCTCAACCCGCTGGGCCGGCTGGCGTCCTGATCGCCGCTACTTTGTGCATACCGATGCCTGCTTTCACACGTTTTTTCACAACACGTTCCAGCCTCGCGAGTTTCTCCGGAGCGACCTGCAGCGTATCTGGCAGGCAGAGGCCGGATTTTTGGACCGAGCAGAGGCGGTGTTTTTTGAGTCCGCGTGGGGGCTTGAAAAAGCTCGGCAGGCCTACTCACTTGCCGGCAGAAATTTCATGGTCGCGCGAGTGGCAGGCGGTATTGAGCCGCCGCCCGCGGATCTCAGAACCCCCGACGGACGATTTCGCCTCATCACCATGGCCAAGCACTTCCAGCAGAAAGGTGGTGATCTGGTGGGGGTGGCCTTTAAGCTGCTGAAGCCGGCATGGCCGCAGCTGTCCTGGCATATCCTGGGGGGACCACCGCCCGGCGACATCAGCAGCCTGCCCGATGTGCATTACGAAGGATTTCTGCGCCCGGATCTGCCGGATGAGCTGCAGAAAATGCGAACGCTGTTAAGCACAGCCGACCTGCTGGTGCATCCAACCCGTGAGGATACAAACCCTCTGGTGCTTCAGGAGGCCGCCAGTTTTGGCTGCCCCTGCGTCTCGATGCGTGCGTTTGCGATCCCGGAATTGGTTGCAGATGGCGAAACAGGACTGCTGATCGATCCCCCCGGAGATGCACTGGCCGTGGCGGATGCTATTCGCAGCTGTCTGGAAAATCCGCAGCGGACTGCCCTGATGCGTGCGAACGCTCGCAGCCGATCACTCCGGTATTTCTCCTGGGATGCTGTGGGAGACCACATGGCTGATGTCATCAATCAGCGACTGCAGTGAGGCTCTGATGCCCATCGTGCTGCTGCATCAGCTGCCGCTGGAAATGTATCCACCGGCCGTCAATCTGCTCTGCCAGCTGCAGGGACGCAGTAACGCGGACCCTGTCGTGGTGACCAGTGCAAACTCGAAGGGCCTGCCGGATATCGCGCTGACGCACTGTCTGATCCTGCGTCTGCGTTTCGGGCGCAGCAGTGATTTTCCGGCTGTGCGGTGGTTCTGGTCACTGCTGTGGCATCTGCACGCGGCCTGGATCTGCTGGCGACTGCAGCCGACGGCCGTCATTTCCGTCGAACCACACTCGGCCCTCGCTGCCTGGCTCTGGCTGGTACTGCTGCGCGGCCGCAGTCGACTGCTGATTCATCATCATGAATACTACACGCCTGCAGATTACCTGCGCCCGGGCAACCGGCTGACGCGACTGAATCGCTGGTTCGAAAACCGACTGCTGCGACGGGCTGTGTGGGTGTCACAGACCAACAGTGATCGACTGCGACTGTTTCGCGGCGATCATCCGGAACTGAAGGATGGCCAGTGTCATGTGCTGCCCAATTATCCGCCTCGCGCCTGGCTGCAGTCACTGCCTGCGGAAAGATCGTGGCCGAGCAGTGACGCGGGGCCGCTGCGACTGGTGTATGTGGGGTCTGTCTCACTGCACGACACGTGGATCGGGCCGCTGGTGGAATGGCTGAATTCGCCGGCGAACAGCGGCTGCACGCTGGATGTGTTTTGTTACAACCTTGACCCGGCGACTCGCAGCTTTCTGCAAAAGCAAACCAGTCCGGCTGTCAGGTTCCATGGTCAGGGGGTGGACTATGATCAGTTGCCGCAGTTGTTGTCAAAGTTTGACGTCGGGCTGATTCTGTATCGCTGCACCACCGTCAATTTTGTCTGGAACGCGTCGAACAAACTGTTTGAGTATCTGATGTGTGGTCTGGATGTGTGGTATCCGTCGTGCATGCTGGGGGTCAGGCCGTATGCCCGTTCGGATGCTGCTCCGCGGGTGCTGGAAACGGATTTCGAGAAACTGGATCAGCTGAACCTGGCTGAGCGACGGGATCGTGCGGGGCTGCCCTGGCAGCCGTGGACGACAACCTGCGAGGACGCTCTGGAACCTCTGATCGCCTCTCTTACCCAGCCTGCGTGCGATTGATCACAGCCCGTTCTGCGATTTTCCGTAGCTCGGGCTTTCCAGCCCGAGCACCCAACTCCGCCTGTATCGTGGGTGCGATGGAAACATTCAAAGCTGTTGTTGCGGCGTTGCTGTCGCCCCTGGTGATTGCGCTGGTGCTGCAGCTGGCTGGCTGGTGTGTGCGTGGGCGACGGCAGCGTCTGGGGACGGGGCTGGTGTTTGCCGGCACTGTGGTGTTGCTGCTGGGCAGCATGTCGGGCTGGACGTATGAGTCGCGGCGGGCAGCCGAATATCAGTATTCGCCGCTGCCGGTGGATCAAATGCCGGCGGGCGAGCTGGCGATTGTGGTGCTGGGTACGGGTTTCAATCCGGACCCCTTATTGCCTGCGAACAGTCAGGTGGGGGGGACTTTTTTGTCCCGTCTGCTGGAGGGTATGCGTCTGTGGCGGGCGCGGCCCGATGCCCTGCTGGTGGTGTCCGTCGCCGGCACCGCCAGTGAGGCGGACAAGCGGGGTTTTTGGCAGCAGCTGCAGTCGTTGCTGGGGCTGGCTGCTGCGGAGGTGGCATTGTTGACGACGGCCGAGAGTACTTTGGATGAGGCTGTGCTTGTGCGCGACGTGGTGCAGGGCAGGTCGGTTGTGCTGGCTACTTCGGCGGGGCACATGCCGCGAGCGATGCGGATTTTTGCGGATGAGGGTTTGTCGGTGACGGCAGCCCCGACGGATTTTGGAATGCCCCGGCGTGGTGGCCCGAAAGATTGGCGCTGGCCGCGCTGGGTACCATCGGCGGATGGCGTGGGCAGCAATCATGCCTGGCTGTATGAGACTGTGGCGGGGATTTGGCAATTCATGAGATCAGCGTTGCAATGAGTTCGCGGTTTTCAGAGCCACCATTGAAGCAAGCGGGCAGCTGCAGATCGTTTGAGTCGCACCGTGGCCGACCGTGGCAGAGATCCTGATGATTGGGTTTCTAATTTGTAGTGAAAGCAGAGTATGGTCGGCTCAGCTAACCATGGAATCACGAAGACATTCACAGGGGCAAAGGGCCTTGAATTGCTGATCTTTTGAACGAGAATGCGGTTGTGAGTGGATTTTTGTAAGATCAAATATTTAACTTTTTGTTTCCGGGAAAACGGAAGAAGTGCCAATGAGTCGCGTTGAGGATCTTCTGGCATATCGTCGGTACCTCAGGTCCGGGAAAGGAGTGCTCCTCGCATCCCGAAATTGCGGGCTTGGGGATAATCTGTTTGCAGTAGCGCACGCGTGGTTGTACTGTCGGAAATCCGGGCGTGACCTGATCATTGATCTGTGTCACTCACGATTTCTTAAGGACCCGGAAGTGAATGCTGGATATTTGTTTTTTGAGTTTCCGGAATGTTTCGACGGGGTGCGCATCGAGAACCCTCCAAAGATATCATGGGGATTAAGAAGGTTGATGCACCTTGGAAGGATTGCTGGCTGGGTGCACATGCGGCTTCCACGGGTCGCCGGGCGTGTAGAGAAATTACTTAGCATGGTCGGGCTGCCAGTGTCCCTGAATTCAATGGAGCTCAGTGAAGAGTGTGAACGTGAACTTGTGAAGGATGGTAAACAGAGGCCGGAAAAATTCCTTCGATTCCAGTGGTGTCACTTTGATCATCTGTCGGAAGTTCGAGCATTTCTATTAAGTGTGCAGCCATCACAGGCAATTCGCCTCAGGCTGAACGAGTTTTTGAGTGCCGCTCCCGCGAAATTCATCGGATTGCATGTCAGGTATTATTCTGAGCAGTGGGTTGAGTTCCCACGGTATGGAAGTTTTTGGGTAGATCGCGGGGCCGCCATTCAGGCGATCGTCGATGAAGTCGCTCGCAGCAGAAATGTTCATGGGCCCGGTTGTCCCGTGTTTCTGTGCACCAATGATGCGTCGATTGAGCATGAACTTTGCGGTCTTATCGCCGGGGTGTTTGTGTATCCAAAGCAGTACGGTGGAGACACGGCAAAAGAGTTGTTCGATCAGGGGTTGGAAGATGCTGGAATCGATGCGGTGATTGAAATGTTTGCATTAAAAAGCGCCTGTGGGCTCGTTCGGTACCCTCCGACAAAGTCCTGGTTTTCTGAATTGGCTGCGATGAGTCTGGATGGGGGCGTTGCCTGATCTTGAATCGATGCAGCGTAAGCCTCAGGTGGGGGCTTTTTCCTTCATAAGTGATTTCATTTATCGAGAGTATCCATGGGACTCGCTCGTAGAGTTTTGAATGTCGCAAACCTGTTGGCCGGGAAACTCGGTCTGCGGCTCAGCAGCATGGCGGAGTGGGAAGCAAACAGTCTGACGGGTTTATCAGCATTGCTCTTTGAGAACTCCGAGAGGATTGGGCGGAATGGGGCAAGGGACGCATTTATTGGCTACCTTCGTGCGTGCGGGGCTTCGCTTCAGGGGGCTCGGGAGGATCAGTGGCTGAAAAAGATACTGCATGACGATTTGGAGGGACTTGCTGCCGACGTCCGCACCGTTTCATCCTTGAGAGACTCTGCATTGGATCACTTCATGAGGTTTTATGCGGACAATTGGGGTTGCAGTCGTTCGCAGTGGTCTCAGGATGTGTTTGTGTGGTACGTGCTGGGTGAGTCGTGTTCCAGCGGTCGGTATTTGGAAATTGGTGGCGCCGATGGTGTAACCCACTCGAATACGATAATGCTGGAAAGGTCCTTGGGCTGGTCCGGTGTACTGGTTGAGCCTCACCCTGAGCAATGGCGACTCCTGAAGTTTAATCGGGGGCAAAAGAATACCGTGCTGAATGTGGCCGCCGCCGGGGTGGGTGCGAAAGGGTTTGTGGAGCTTATTGACGCAGGTCAGTTTTCTCGGCCCGAGCAGTTGGATGTGAACGATATGCACGCTGAGTTTTTGGGTTCTTCTGGGATTTTTGTGGGAGCGTGTCGAATTGACTGATATTTGAAAATAGCGAAAATGCGGTTTTTCTGAGGCATTC
>VFQT010001381.1_pt1 | contig 29503 bp, 22 predicted proteins | sample 3512381 | NCBI WGS metagenome assembly VFQT01 (sample SAMN10412376, study PRJNA504923) | tailings metagenome | isolation source: Relicate 2 Philex TSF3 active mining site | place: Philippines: Tuba, Benguet | collected 2017-08-29
GTAGCGGGGCCAGGATTTGAACCTGGGACCTCTGGGTTATGAGCCCAGCGAGCTACCGAGCTGCTCCACCCCGCGTCGTTGTGCAGGACCACTATACGTGTCGACCCCGATCAGGCCAAACCCCGGGCCACCCGCTTCCTTCGGTCATGGCGGGGAGATAGACCGACGCCGACACGATCCAGCGACGGGCGTCAGCCATCGTCATCCGAGCCTCGCTCACGCCGGGACAGGGGGCTGGCTCCGAGCATGCTGCCACCCGATACGCCCGCGAAGTCGTAGGCGCTCTCGGCATGCAGGGTGGTGTCGACGCCAGCCACCTCGTCCTCCGGTGGCACCCGAAAGCCCATGGTCCTGTCGATCACGGTCGCGATGGCCCAGGTTGCGGCAAAGGCGTAGGCCACGGTGCCCAGCGAGGCGATCAGCTGCTTGCCCAGCAGGGCGAAGCCTCCGCCGAAAAGGAGCCCGTCCGCACCGGCCGGGTTCGCCACCGTCGCGGCGAGGAGCCCGATGCCGATCATCCCGACGAAGCCCCCGACCCCGTGGATACCCACGACGTCGAGGGAATCGTCGAAACCGAGGCGGTACTTCTGACCCACTGCCCACGCGCAGATCACGCCAGCTGCAATACCGATGGCGAGTGCGCCCAGCGGTGTCACGAACCCGCACGCCGGGGTGATCGCGACGAGCCCGGCGACAGCTCCCGATGCAGCCCCCAGTGTGGTGGGCTTGCCGTCCTTGAACCTCTCGAATGCCAGCCAGGACAGCAGCGCACCCGCACCGGCCATCTGGGTGTTCAGCAGCGCCACCGCCGCAGTGCCGTTGGCGGCCAGGGCGGATCCGGCGTTGAACCCGAGCCAGCCGAACCACAGCAGGCCAGCACCGAGGAGGACAAGCGGGAGATTGTGGGGTCGCATCGGATCGCGACGAAAGCCCACGCGCCGCCCCACCACCAGCGCCAGGGCCAGGGCCGACGCACCCGAGTTCAACTCGACCGCGGTGCCGCCTGCGAAGTCCAGGGCACCGAGCCGGTCGGCGATCCACCCGCCGGATCCGTCCTGGAAGGCGAAGGCCCAGTGGGCGATCGGGGCGTAGACCAGCAGGCTCCAGATGATCGCGAACACGATCCAGGAGACGAACTTCGTGCGGTCGGCGATCGCACCGGAGAGCAGTGCCGTGGTAATGACGGCGAAGGTCAGCTGGAACATGACGAACACGAGCATCGGGATCTTGTGACCCTCGGCGCCGACGGTCTGGTCGAGAACGTCGACCAGACCGATGCTGCGCAGGTCGCCGATGATCCCGGAGGTGCTCGCGCCGAAGGCGAGCGAGTATCCGATCAGCACCCAGGTGATCGTGACGACACCCAGCGCAGCGAAGCTCATCATGATCATGTTGAGCGCGCTCTTGGCCCGAACGAGACCCCCGTAGAACAGGGCAAGGCCGGGTGTCATCAGCAGGACGAGGGCCGCACTGACCATGACCCAGGCAGTGTCGGCGGCGTTGATCGGTTCCATGGGGCACCTCGGGGCTCGGGAGTGAACGCCCGCGAAGTGTGCTCGCCTCGTGTGAACACCGTGTTACGCGCGCCTGCGACCTCAGTCGTCCTGCCGGGCATCCCTCAGGCGCTTGGTCATGCCGCGCTTGCGCTTGTCGAGCAGTCGTCGCTCAGCCGAGGCGCGCGTGGGCTTCGTGGGGCGTCGCGTGCGGGCGGTCGCGGACATGGCCTCGCGGAGCGCATCGGCCAGCCGCTGCTCCGCTGCCTGGCGGTTGCGCCACTGCGACCGGTGCTCCGACGCCGTGATCGTCAGGCAGCCGTCGTGGAGACGGCGATCCAGGTGTCGGAGGGCGCGGGCCCGCAGGTGGTCGGGGATGCTGGGGCTGGTCGCGACATCGAAGGTCACCTGCACGCGGGAGTCGGTGGTGTTCACGCCTTGACCGCCGGGACCGCTCGCACGACTGAACCGCCAGTGGAGCTCGTGCGCGGGGATGACGACGCCCTCCAGCACCACGAGCCCGTCGTCCACGGCACCAGTGTGGTACACCGGGAGGACGCTCACGCCGCGCGAGCGGATGAGATCCGCAGTTGATCCGCGATACCGGATCAGTTCGTCAGAACTGATCCGGTAAGCGGATCAAATCTGCACGGGGGGTGCGCGCGGGGGTCAGGGGGTGCGGCGGGCCAGGAGCCAGACGAAGGACTGCGTGCCTCCGCTGGGAGTGGTGTGCTGCTCCCGGAGGGTCTCGAGCACGCTGAACCCCTCGCCCATGGACGCGGCGAGACCCTCGGCGCTGTACCGGTGCACGGGCAGGCCCGAGCACATCTGCGGGCCGTCCTCGGCGAACGTGGCGATGACGATGTGGCCCCCCACCGGCACTGCCTCGCGCACGAGCTCCCAGTAGCGCCGCTGGTCGTCCGGATCGGTGAGGAAGTGGTAGGCGGCGCGGTCGTGCCACACGTCGAAGGTGCGGTCGGGCTGCCAGTCGCGGATGTCGGAGACCACCCAGTGCACGGGCGCATCGCCGACGCGGGCACGTGCGTCGCCCAGCGCCTGCTGGCTGAGGTCGACGACGGTGACGTCATGGAACCCACGCGCGAGCAGCTGATCGACCAGGCGACTGGCTCCCCCGCCGACGTCGACCACGCCCGCACTGGGCTCGGCGACCCGGGCGATGAGCATCAAGCTGTTCTCCGGCGTGGCCTGGAACCACGAGACATTCGCCTCGCCGATGTCGGCGTAGCGGCCGTCCCAGTACTCGGCCGTCACGCAGCCGTGCCCTCCGACTGCACCCCGTCGTCGACCGGTGGCTCCTCCACCGCGGGCTCCTCGGGCAGCAGCTGGCCCCCGCTGAGCTGCGCCTCCGCCGCCGCGATGGCGTCGAGCGCCGCCTTCAGGCGGTCCTGCGCCACCCCGTACGCCGCGAAGTCGCCCTGGGCCAGGGCCCGCTGGCCGTCCTCGTAGGCGCGCTGCGCCTCGGTGATCGCAATGGCCAGGTCGGTGGCCGGATCCCCGGTCGTCGGCGCGGGCTCGGGAGCCGGCGTGGCGTCGCCGCCTGTCTCGGTGTCGGCCTCCAGCTGGCCGAGCTCGTCGTCGACCGTCGGCTCAGGAGTGGCGTCCGGGCTCGTGCCGAACACCTTGGCAAGAGCGACGTCGAGGGTGTCCTCCAGCGCGACGTTCTCGCCGTAGCCCACCAGCACCTTGCGCAGCAGCGGGTAGCCGTCCTGCGCCGCGCGGATGTAGACCGGCTCGACGTACAGCAGTCCGCCGTTGAACGGCAGGCTCAGCAGGTTGCCGAGCTGCACCTCGGACCCCCCGCGGCGCAGCAGGCTGAGCTGGCTCGAGACCGACGGATCGGACTCGAAGTTGTTCTGCACCTGCTGCGGGCCCGGGATGGTCGTGTTGCTGGGCAGCTGCAGCACGCGCATCTTCCCGTAGTCCTCACCCGGTGAGGAGTCGACGGCCATGAAGGCCGCCAGGGTCTGACGGCGCTGCGGCGCGAACGTCGTGGTCAGCGAGAAGGTCGGCTCGCTCTGGCCCGGCATCTGCACCGTCAGGTAGTACGGCGGCTGGAACACCTCCGCGGGCGTGACCGTCGGGTCGTTCGGCACGATCCAGACATCAGACGCGTTGTAGAAGGTCGTCGGGTCCGTCACGTGGTAGCGGCTGAGGATCGCACGCTGCACCTTGAACATGTCCTGCGGGTAGCACACGTGCTCGATGATCGACACTCCGGCATGTCCGCCAGCGGCTCCACGATTCCAGGGAAGGCCTTCATCCACGTCTGCAGGACCGGATCGGTGGCGTCCCAGGCATACAGCGTGACGGTGCCGTCGTAGGCGTCGACGACGGCCTTGACCGAGTTGCGGATGTAATTGGCCTGGTCGCGCGGGAGCAGCGTGCTGGGCAGGGTGCGACTGCTCACCGAGTCGCTGGTCGCCTCACTCAGGCTGACGCGGCTGGAGTACGGATACTCGTTCGAGAGCGTGTAGCCGTCGACGACCCACTTGATCCTGCCCTCGACCACGACCGGGTACGGATCGCGGTCGAGCGTGAGCCACGGGGCGACCTTCTCCACGCGCGTGAGCGGATCGCGATCCCACAGGATGCGCGACTCCGGGTTCACCAGGTCGGACAGCAGGATGTTGGCGTCCTGGAACTTGGTCGCGAACAGCAGCCGGCCGAAGATGCTGCCCATCGGCACCCCGCCGGATCCCTCGTACGTGTTCGTCTTCTGCCCGGTCGGGCTCTGGTCGTCGGGGTAGTCGAGCTCGACCGGCGGCGAGCCCTCGGGAGCACCGACGATGCTGTACGCCGGGGAGAGCTCGCCGAAGTACACCCGCGGCTGCTCGAGCTCGAGCTGCCCCTCGGACGGGATGTCGCTCTCGAAGAAGTCCGGCTGGCCATTGGTCAGGGATGTGTTGTCGTACGCCGCGACGACGCCGTAGCCGTGCGTGTAGACCGCGCGGTCGTTCGTCCAGTTGCGCTGCCCGTCGGGGATGCCCGCGAGGTTGATCTCGCGCACGGCGACGATGGCGCCGCGCTGGCCGCCGTCGAGGTCGTAGCGGTCGACGTCGAGGGTGTTGTTGAACGAGTAGTAGCCGCGGATCTGCTGCAGCTGGTTGAAGGTGGGCGACACCACGGCCGGATCGAGCAGCCGGATCGCGTTCAGGGTGCCCGACGACGCGCTGACGACCTCGGGCGTCGGGGGCTCCACCGTGCCGGGGTACTCCGTGATCTCGGCATCGGCGATGTCGTAGGCCGCGCGCGTCGCGTTGATGTTGCGCTCGAGGTATGGCTGCTCCTTGACGAGCTCGTTCGGCCGCACCTGGAACTGCTGCACGATCATCGGGTAGAGCGTGCCGACGACGACGCTGGTGAGCACCAGGAGCACCGCACCGATGACCGGGATCACCCAGTGGCGGCGGAAGGCGTTCACGAAGAACAGTGCGGCGACGAGGATCGAGACGGCGGCGAGGATGTTCAGCGCCGGCAGGACCGCGTGCACGTCGGTGTACTTCAGGCCGGTGAAACCCGCCACGAGCTGCTGGCTCTGGGTGTCGAGCGCGAAGCGGTCGAACCAGTAGGCCACCGCCTTGAGCAGGACGAAGAGCCCGATCAGCAGGCTGACCTGCGACTGCGCCGCCCCGGAAGCCCGGTCGCCCTTCGGCTGCAGGCGCAGGCCTCCGTACAGGTACTGCACGATGATCACCAGGATCAGGGTGATGATCACCGCCGAGAAGGCGAACGTGAGCAGGAACTGCACGAACGGCAGCGTGAAGGTGAAGAACGACAGGTCCAGGCCGAACTGGGGGTCCTCGATGCCGAACGGGGTGGCATTGCGCCAGAGCAGGAAGGTGCCCCACTCCCCCGAGGCCGTGAGTCCGCCGATGAAGCCGATCAGCACCGACAGGATGACCGTCACGCGGCGTCGGTAGGGATCGATCGCCATGCGGTATCGCTCGAGGCTCGCCTGCTCCGGCGTCATGGCCTGGAAGGTCGGACGCGTGCGCCAGGCGATCCACATGAACAGGCCCACCATGAGCCCGAGGAAGGCACCGAAGGCGCCGAAGAGCATGAGGCGCGTGAGGATCGACGTGGTGAAGACCTCGGACTTGTCGACGGACTGGTACCACAGCCAGTCGGTGTAGTAGCCGGTGAAGACGACGAAGCCGCCCACGAGGACGGCCAGCACGATGATGGTCGGGATCAGCACGCTGCGGCGACGCGGGGCCGGCTCGGAGAGGGAGCCCGCCCCGCTCGGGCCGCCCATGCCGGGCATGTCGAAGCTCACGTCTACAACCTACGTCACGTGCGCATCGACGTCGTCAAGAGCACCGGTCGGGCCTCAGGTCGCATCGACGGGGCACGCGGGGAGGTCCCGCCCCGCCACGAACCCCTCTACGGCGGCCACCGCCTCGCTGAGGGTCGTCACGGGGGTCACGGTGAGGCCGTCGGGCACGTGACCGGCGGCCTCGGCGCAGTGGTCTGCGGGCATCAGGAACAGCGAGGCGCCGGCCTCGCGCGCGCCGGCGAGCTTCTGGCGGATGCCGCCGATCGGACCCACATCGCCCTCCGGCGTGATCGTGCCTGTTCCGGCGACGTGCTGGCCCGCCGTGAGGTCGACCGGCGTCAGCTTGTCGACGATGCCCATCGCGAACATCAGGCCTGCGCTCGGGCCACCGACGTCCTCGAGGGTGAACGTGATCGGGAAGTCCGCGGAGTAGAGCGAACCCACGCCGATGCCGATGTAGGGCGTGCCCGGCGAGTCGGGATTCTCGGAGGTGGTGCCGCGCAGCGTGATCTCGCTGACGTCGGTGTCGGCAGCATCGTTCGCCTCGGTCGCACCCTCGCCTGCCGTCTCCGACGTCACGGCGCGGCGGACCGTGAACTCAAGCTCCGTGCCGATCGGCTGCGCGCGCACGGCGTCGACGACGTCGGACGTGGTTGCGACCGGCTCGCCGTCGATCGCCAGGATCTCGTCGCGCAGCTCGAACAGTCCGTCAGCGGGAGTGTCGCCGTAGACCGCATTGACCACCACGGACGTGCTCACCGGCAGGCCGAGGTACTCCAGGGCGGCGGAGACGGCGTGCGACCCGGATGTGCTGAACAGTGCTGCCTGGCGCTGGCGCACCTCCTCGCCCGTGATGTCGTCGGGGAAGAGCAGCTCACGCGGGACGACCGCATCGTTCGGATCCAGCCATGACGTCAGGGCACCGATGAAGGTCAGGCCACCGCGTGGACCGCCGGCCTCCAGCACCGTCGTCATGTCAAGCGCGCCCGTGACCGGGTAGGTGCGAGTGCCCTCGATCTCGATGACCTCGCGGCCGTCCTCGGTGCCGATCACGTTGAAGGTGGGCCCTGGCGACATTCGCACGAACGGCACCGGCAGGAGCATCGCTACGGCGAGGAGGATGGACGTCGTCGCGATGCTGATCATGAGCATCCAGGTGCGGCGCGACAGCCGTCCGCGTGCTCCCGGATCTGCCCCGGCGGGCTGCTCCTCGACCGCGGTGTCGGGATCGGTCATGCGTCGTCTCCGGGCAGCGGGCGCTCCATCGCCTTCTGCATGCGGCGCAGACTCTCCATCGAGTCGGTCGGCGTGGCCGGCTTGCTCGGGCGGCTGCGCAGCATCACGAACACGATGGCGAGGACGGTGGCACCGATGGGGATCAGCCACCAGGCCAGGTTCGACATCCGTGCTCCTCATCTGCGCCTCGTCCGAGCCGCGTGCCGCGGTCGGCCGCCGAGGGCGCCGGAGTCTGCGACGTGGACCGGAGCCGCCTCGTTCCCGGGCTGCTCCGCCAGCCTACGTTCGCGGGCTGCAGCACCAGCCTACGGCGGGCCCCCGGACATGGCAGGACCCCCCGGGGCTCGCCATCGATTCGCCTTCCCCTTGCGCATCGATGTGTTATCCGGGGGGTCCGACGGGGAGAAACTAGAGATCGCCACCGGGCCCGTCAACGCCACAGCGATATTCGTTCATCTCGCCTGTGGAGCACCTGTGGATCGCCTTGGGATCGTGCGGCGTGTCCTTGTGGAAGGGACGTGCATGACCATGGGGACGACGCTGGGGACAGCAGCGAAAAGTGGCGCTGATCAGGGAAGATCTCGTGCCCACCCTGTGGATGCAAATTAGTCGACGACGTTTGCGCCATGTTCATGCGCGCGTCACGGCAGGCGCACGGCATCGTCGATCAGGGCGCGCACCGACGCATCGAGGTCCGTGGGCAGGGCCGTGAGAGCGAACCACTGCAGGTCGTCGGACTCCTGACTGCGCACCGCCTCGGCGGCGTCGTCGACCCAGGCGAGGTACTGCACGTCCAGGTGCACGCTGGGACGCCCGCCGCAGGGCACCGGGTGCCGGTCCAGCCGCACGGGCAGGGCCGAGATCTCGACGGCATCGATGCCGCTCTCCTCACGCGCCTCGCGCAGCGCGGCCGCCCGCACGGTTGAGTCGTCGGCCTCGTTGTGGCCGCCCAGCTGCAGCCAGCGGCCGACCTTGGGATGCAGGGTGAGCAGGACCCGCGTGCGCGCCCGGTTCATCACCAAGGCACTGGAGGTCAGGTGCCCATCGAGGCAGGCCCGGGCCATGCCGTCCGGGTGCTCGGTGAGGAAGGCGAGGTAGGAGTCGCGCAGCGCCCGCTGCGCCGGATCCGGATGGTGCCACCCGCCCAGCATCGCGCTGGCGTCCTCGTGGAGGTGGCCGAGGACGGATGCGGAGTCGTCAGCAGCCACGGTGAGCGGTCACTCGTCGTCGATCCCGAACTCCAGCTCCGTGGCGCTGGCCTCGAGGAACCCCAGGGGGTCGGCGAGGTCGTCCGGGCCGGGCAGGAGATCCGGATGGGCCCAGAGGGCATCTCGGGCCTCGGCACCGCGTCCGGCCCGCACGACGGCGAACAAGGTGGCCGCCTCACGTGCCAGCCTGGGCCGCAGCTCCATGCCGATCAGCGTGCTGAACGTCTTCTCGGCCGGGCCGCCGGCGGCGCGCCGGCGTCGCATGGTCTCGCGCAGCTGGACCGCACTGGGGAGCCGGCCGTCGACCGCCGTGTCGACGACATCGTCGACCCAGCCCTCGACGAGCGCCAGCAGCGTCTCCAGTCGCGCGATGGCCGCCTTCTGCTCCTCGGTGTCCTGGGGCTGGAGCAGACCGCTGCCCATGAGCTCCTGCAGGCCCTCCGGCCGGGTGAGGTCGATCTCGCCCATCGCCTCCTGCAGGCGCGCCTGATCGACGCGCACCCCGCGCGCGTACTCCTCGACCGCACCGATGATGCGCGGTCGCAGCCAGGGCACATGCGCGAACAGCCGCTGGTGCGCGGACTCGCGCAGGGCCAGGAACACGCGTACGTCGTCGGCTGCTACCCCCAGCCCCTCGCCGAAGCGCACCACGTTGCCGGGCAGCAGAGCAGGCTGCGCGGACTCGGTGAGCGGGATCCCGATGTCGGAGGAGCCGAGGACATCGCTGGCCAGGCCGGCGAGCGCCTGGCCCAGCTGCATGCTGAAGGCAGCCGCACCGAGCTGCTGCATCATGCCGAGCATGGGCGCCATCATCTGCGCGAACTCCGGCGGCAGACCGTCCGGGAGCATCGAGCGGAGCTGCTCGGGGAGGTTCGCCTCGAGGGTGGCGACGTCCATCTGCCCTGCCTCGGGCATCGACTGTCCCACGACCTGCTGCATGTGCTCGGCGATCGGCTGCACCACCAGGCGCCACGTGGGGAGGGTGGCCTCGAGCCACTCCGACCGGCTCCAGGCGAGGGCGGGGGCGCTCACGGTCGGGAACGTGACGACGGGGTCGAGCCACACATCGGCGAGGTGCACCGCGTCGACGACGGCGCGCCGCTCGGCGTCGGACACCGACGGGTCGCCCGCGGCCACGAGGGCCTTGCGCGCGACGTCGGAGACCATCGCCCAGTTGACGGGACCGCCGGCATCGGGTCCGGTCTGACCGGCCTGCAGCATGGCGCCGAGCTGCTGGAGGGCGGCACCGAGGTTGGTCATGTCGAAGCCGCCGGGCTGACGGGGATCGCCGTCGTCACCGAGTCCGAAGCCGAAGGGCATGCTCATGGCTCAACGGTAACCCCCCGCCGGAGGTCGGCCGCCACGCGGCGCAGCGGCCACCGGGCACCGCGTCACGGCGCCCCACGACATGCGACGGGGAGGCGACCATCGGTCGCCTCCCCGAAGAGCTCGCAGGACTCGCGAGGTGGTGGAGCTAGGCCTTGCCCAGGATCCGGGTCACCTTGGTTCCGCAGACCGGGCAGATGCCCTTCGCGAAGCGGCGACCGTTGGTCTCCTCGACGTGTCCGGTGAACTCGCGCTTCTCCTTGCACTTCACGCAGTACGCCTCGCCGGTGTAGCTCTCGGCCATCGGGCCCTCCTGTTATCCGTCCGAACCGCGTGGCCGCGGTCGGCAGCGTGCGCCGCCTGGGTCCTGTTCACCCTAGGGCAGCGAACGGGCCCGCCCGGGCACGCCACGGGTTGCGGACCACGCAACGAACGAATTTCTCGGGAATAAATCGTACAAAAGGGATTTTACGTATAGCGCGAGAGGCACCAGGTGGTCGCCGGGGCCGTCGCCCAGTCCGCGCGTGAGGGGAGCAGGACTCGCGCCTGCGGCCCACACACGCGCTGCGCCCGCTCGCGCAGCTCGCTGCGACCGGGGTAGGCGTCGTAGAAGGCGGTCCACACGATGAGGGCATCCACCTGCCACCGGGGCCGGCGGTCGCACGACGTGGCGACGGAGACGTCGAAGGGCCGTCGACCGCTCGCCCCCGGTGTGCAGTAGCGCAGGTCCGCCCGGCTGCGGGCGCTCAGGTCGGCCATCGGACGCGTGAGCACCGCCACCTCCCGGCCTCCTGCATCGCCCACGGTGACGGCCACCGCACCGCAGACCAGGGTCGGGGTCGATCCCGGCACCCCGAAGTAGCGCGACTCCACGCTCAGCGGCTCGCGGACCACACCTGCGACCGGACGATTGACGCCCACCTCGTTCCAGACGCCGAGCAGGCTGCAGCTCGAGGCGGCATAGGCGAACGGGTCCCCGGAGGTCGCCAGTGCCTCCACCCTCGTGACCTCGAAGGTGTGCGGCCGGGTGCAGTCCACGACGGTCGGATCGGCGAAGAAGCCGGAGTCCTGCAGGTCCTCGGCAGGCAGGTCGAGGCACTGCCCGACCGCGAGGGTCCCGGACGTGACGTCCTCATCCCCCGCGGCGGGAGCGACGACGAGGACGCCGACCGCGAGCGTGGCGGCGACAAGGGCGCCCCGGACACCGGCGGACAGGCCGACCCGGACGGTGGTGTGCCCCGTCGAGCGTCCTGGTGCCATGTCACCTCCCACGCGCCCGGTGCACGAGCATCCCTGATGATGACGGCCCGCGGTGGATGGCACAACCGGATTGACGGCAGGATCCTCCCGTGACCCCCACTTCTGATGAGTCCCTGCCCGTCGTCGACGCGGCCCGGCTGCGCGACGACCTGGTCGAGCTGCTGACCATCCCGTCTGTGAGCGGGTCCGCCGCCGAGCCCGAGGTTCAGGCATGGCTGGCCGACCGCTGGAGCGGCGAGGGCCTCGACGTCGACAGATGGGACATCGATCTCGACGAGCTCACCGCCGATCCCCAGTTCCCCGGCATGGAGGTGGAGCGTCGCCATGCGCTCGGCGTGACCGCGACGCTGGCCGGCAGCGGGGGCGGCGCCACCTTGCTGCTCGACGGTCACACCGATGTCGTGCCGCCCGGGGATCCGGATGCCTGGACCGGTGACCCGTTCGCGGTGCGGGCGGTCACGGTCGACGGCGAGGAGCGCCTGGTGGCCCGCGGTGCGGCGGACATGAAGGCAGGAGTCGCGGCCATGTGGGCCGCCGTACGGGCGATCGCCGACTCCGGCGTGACCCTGCGCGGCGACGTGATCCTCGCGCCGGTCTCCGGCGAGGAGGACGGCGGCCTCGGCACCTTCGCACTGCTGCGTCACGGTGTGCGGGCCGACATGTGCATCGTGCCCGAGCCCACCGCGCTGAACATCGTGCCGGGCAACGGCGGGGCGCTCACCTTCCGCATCACCGTCCACGGCCTGGCAGCGCACGCCTCCATGCGCACCTCCGGAGTCAGCGTCATCGAGAAGTTCATCCCGGTCTACCGAGCCCTGGAGGCACTCGAGGCGCGACGCAACGCGGTCGTGGATCCCATCATGGAGCGCTGGCCCATCGCGTACCCGCTGTCGATCGGCACGGTGCACGCCGGCGACTGGGCCTCGACCGTTCCTGACCTGCTCGTGGCGGAGGGGCGCCTCGGCGTCGCCATCGGCGAGTCGGTCGAGCACGCGCGCGCGGAACTCGAGGCCACCGTCGCCGAGACGTGCGCCCGGGATCCCTGGCTCGCGGACCATCCGGTGACCGTCACATGGTGGGGTGGGCAGTTCGCGTCCGGGCGCACGGATCCCGCACACCCCATCACCGGGATCGTCGGTGACGAGCACTGCGCCCTGTTCGGTGCGCAGCCGACGATCTACGGCGGGCCGTATGGCTCGGACCTCCGCCTGCTCTCCGGCATCGGCGGCATCCCGACGGTGCACTACGGACCCGGGGTGCCGGAGGTCGCGCACACTCCCGACGAGTACGTCGCGACACAGCAGGTGGTCGACGCCGCGAATGCGATGGTCCGCATGATCGTGCGCATCTGCGGCTGACACCCTGTCCGCCGAGTGGCGCGCAATGGTCGTGAAACCCGGGTATTTCCCGTGGTTTCACGACCATTGCGCGCCACTCGGCGGACGGCTTTACCGCATCGGGCCTGTGGATCGCCAGTGATGATCCACAGGGTGCAGCCGCCACCGTGCGGGCATGACCGCACCGGTGCACGAATCACCCGACTCCACCACGACCACCCGCGCAGATCCCCTCCCTGAGCTGCGCGCCTACCGCCGACCTCGGCTGCGTCGCGAGGTGCCGATCCTGTGGCGATCGGCCAGCGCCGTGCAGATCGGCGACGACATCACCCTCACGAGTGTCACGCGCTCCGAGGTGGCATGGCTGACGTCCCTCGACGGACTCACCTCCCCCGCCGCCATCGCCGAGTCACTGACGATCCCCGCGAAGCAGGCCGCCCGGCTCGTGCGCGCCCTCGTCGCAGCAGGTGCCCTGGACGACGCGTCCCGGGTACCGGAGAACGTGCGCTGGGCCGGCCCCCTCGCGCGCGACGATGCACAGCGGCGCTTCTCATCCGCGCTCGCCGCCTACCGCGACCTCGACCTCGCCCACACCGTCACGACCCGACGCGAGCGCCAGCGGATCGCGGTCGCGGGCACGGGCCGGCTCGCGGCGGAGGTCCGCTCCGCCCTGGCTGCCGCCGGGCTCGCCGACGCCGGCGATCACGCCGACATCGTCGTCCTGGCCGACGCTGCGCATCCCCATGTGCCGGCCTCGTTCGACGATCCGCGCCTGACGCGACCGCACATCCACGTCGGGGCCTTCGGTGACCACGCGACCGCAGGGCCTCTCGTCGTTCCCGGTCGCACCAGCTGCCTGCGGTGCCAGCACCTGCACCGCCGGGACGCTGACCCCTCCTGGCCCGTGCTCAGCGTTCAGTGGGCCCAATGGGCGGGCACCCTGCCCGGGCCGCCCGTGGATCCCCTCCTGCACCGGCTCGCTGCGGACTGGGCCACCATGCTCGTGCGCGCGTGGGTCGACCTGCCCCATGAACCGGCGGTCTGGGCCGACACCGCCGTCGACCTGCACCTGCCCCTCGGGATCCCTCGCATGCGGAACTGCCCACCACACCCGCTGTGCGGATGCCGCTGGATCAGCCCCTGACGTGACCCGCGGAGCACACCGACCGTGCGGGCTGCACACGGCCGGGTGACAATGGCCCCATGCCCGACATTCCGCGCTTCGCACTGACCCGCAGTGTGAAGATCGCCGCCCTGCCCGCCGCCCATGCCGGCCGGGCCGCGTGGGGCCTGGGCAAGCGGATCGGAGGCAGGCCCGCCGAGATGGTCACGGCCGAGCTGCAGGCACGCACGGCCGAGCAGATGTTCAGCGTCCTCGGTGAGCTCAAGGGCGGGGCCATGAAGGTGGGCCAGGCGATGAGCATCTTCGAGGCAGCCATGCCGGAGGAGGTCGCCGCCCCCTACCGCGCGGCGCTGACCAAGCTGCAGGAGTCCGCCCCTCCCCTGCCTGCGGCGTCGATCCATGCGATCCTCGACGAGGAGCTCGGCGCCGACTGGCGCTCGCGCTTCGCCGAGTTCGACGACCGCCCTGCCGCCGCAGCGTCGCTCGGTCAGGTGCACCGAGCGGTGTGGCACGACGGCCGCGTCGTCGCCGTCAAGGTGCAGTACCCCGGAGCAGACAAGGCCTTCATCTCCGACCTCAACCAGATGACCCGCATGGGCAGGCTGTTCGCCTCCTGGGTGCCCGGCATGGACATCAAGCCCCTGCTCGAGGAGCTGAAGGCACGCGCCATCGAGGAGCTCGACTACCTGCGCGAGTCGCGCAACCAGCGCGCCTTCGCCGCCGCCTTCGAGGGTGACCCCGAGTTCGTCGTGCCGCACGTGCTCGCCGCGGCCCCGCACGTGATCGTGTCGGAGTGGATCGACGGACGCCCCCTGTCCTCGATCATCCGCGACGGCACACCGGAGGAGCGCGACCGGGCCGGCCTGCTCTACATGCGCTTCCTGCTCGCTGGTCCCGCTCGTGCGGGCCTGCTGCACTCGGATCCGCATCCGGGCAACTTCCGCATCACGCCCGATGGCCGCTTCTGCGTGCTCGACTTCGGTGCGGTCGCCGAGCTGCCCGATGGCCTGCCCCTGGCGATGGGAAGCCTGCTGCGCATCGCGATGACCGGTGATGCCGAACAGGTGGCTGCGGGGCTGCGCGACGAGGGATTCATCCTGCCGAACGTCACCATCGACCCCCAGTCGGTGCTGAACTACCTCGACCCCTTCGTGGAGCCCGCCAAGGTGGACGAGTTCCACTTCAGCCGCGACTGGATGCGAGGGCAGTTCGCGCGCATGAACGACGTGCGCAACCCCGACTTCACCATCGCACTCAAGCTCAACCTCCCTCCCTCCTACGCCCTCATCCACCGGGTGTGGCTGGGCTGCATCGCCGTGCTGTGCCAGCTTGACGCCACAGTGCCGATGCAGCAGGAGCTGCGGACCTGGGCTCCGGGCTTCGTCGAGGTCTGACGCACGCGCCGGCGGGTGATGCCGCTCAGGTGTGGTGCTGCACGAGCTCGAGCACCTGCGGGCCGTAGGCCGCGAGCTTCATCGGGCCGATACCGGGAATGAGCTCGAGGGCGGACTCACTGCGGGGCAGCTGCTCGGCAATGGCCATGAGCGTGGCATCGGTGAACACCACGTAGGCCGGAACCGACTTCTCCCGTGACGTGGCCAGACGCCACTCGCGCAGGGCGTCGAGGAGGTCCTCGTTGATGTCGACCGGGCAGACCCGGCACCGACCCAGGGTGCGCTCCTCACCCGTCACGAGGGCCTTGCGGCACACGCGGCACCGGGCCGGGCCCTTGCGGCTCCGCTCGCCGCGCGCGCGCCCGGAACCCGCAGAGACGACTCCCCTTCGCGGTGCCTCACGTGAGCCGGAACCCTCGAGGGTGCCGACCACGAACGGGCTGAGCGTGCGAGACGCGCGCCCGCCCGGCTGACGGGCTGCCGCCCACGACAGATGCAGGTGATCAGCGGCCCGTGTGACCGCGACATAGGCCAGACGTCGCTCCTCCTCGACCTGCGCGGGAGTCTCGGCGTACTGCAGCGGGATCAGGCCGTCACTGCAGCCCACGACGAGGACGACCCGCCACTCCAGACCCTTGGCCGAGTGGATGGAGGCGAGCGTGACCCCGTCGGCGACCGGCGCATGCTGGGCCTCGGCCCGAGCGTCGAGCTCCTGGACGAATGCCGGAAGCGAGTCGCCGAGGGTGGGGGCGAGTTCATCGGCCAGTGTGGCGACGGCGGCGAGCGACTCCCACCGCTCGCGTACGGCTCCGGTGGTGCGAGGTGCCTCAGGTGTCCAGCCCGCGCTCGACAGCACCGCGCGCACCTGCTCGCCCAGCGGGCCTGCGGCCTCGGACGCACGCGCTGCTCCGCGGATGCGGGTGACGGCCTCGCGCACCTCCGGGCGGTCGAAGAACCGCTCCGTGCCACGAAGCACGACCGGGATGCCCGCCTCCGAGAAGGCCTCCTCGAGCTCGGCCGACTGCGCATTGATGCGGAACAGCACGGCGATGTCGCGGGCAGGGATGCCGGCGTCGAGGTGCTCGCGCACCCGGCGCACCACCCCCGCTGCCTCCGCGACGTCGTCGTCGTAGGAATCGAGAGTGGGCGGCGCACCCGCTCCACGCTGAGAGCGCAGCACCAGCGAGCTCCCGGCCGCAGGTGCACGGCCGATGACCGCGTTCGCGAGGTCCACGATCTGCGGCGTGCACCGATAGCAGCGGATGAGGCGCACCTCCGTGGCGTCCGGATGACGCTGACGGAAGCCCGTGAGGTAGTCCGGCGACGCACCCGTGAACGTGTAGATGGTCTGGTTCGCATCCCCCACGACGCAGAGGTCGTCGCGCTCACCGAGCCAGAGGTCGAGCAGGCGCTGCTGAAGGGGATTGACGTCCTGGTACTCGTCGACGGTGAACCAGCGGTACGCACCGTGGACTTCATCGGCGATGTCGGGACGCTCGTCGAGCGCGCCTGCCATCGCCAGGAGGATGTCCTCGAAGTCGAGCATGCCCCGTCGGGTCTTGGCCTCCTCATAGGCCTCCTGCACGAGGGCGAGCTGGGCGGCATCGACGCTGAGCGTGCGCCTCACCTGTGCCGCTCGGATGCCGACAGAGTCGCCGACGAGGAAGTTCACCTTGGCCCACTCCAGATCACCGGACAGGTCGCGCACGGTCGCGGTGTCGGTGGGCAGGGAGCAGCGGTTGGCCGCCTCGGCGACGAGCCGGGCCTTGGCGGGCAGCAGTTCGGGGAACTCTCCGCCGCTGAGCCGAGGCCAGAAGTAGCGCAGCTGACGCAAGGCAGCGGCGTGGAACGTGCGCACCTGCACACCGTCGACACCGAGGGCGCGCAGCCGCGTGCGCATCTCACCGGCCGCGCGTGTGGTGAACGTGACCGCCAGCGTGCGACGCGGATCGTGCTGGCCGGTCGCGACTCCGTGCGCGATGCGGTGCGTGATCGCACGGGTCTTGCCCGTGCCCGCTCCTGCCAGCACCACCACCGGCCCGTGCAGGGCCTCGACGACGGCGCGCTGCTCGTCGTCGAGCTCCGCGAGGACGTCCGGGGTCATGGGCCGATGCTGTCACGGGCCGGTGACATCGGGCGATCCGGGCACGAGGCAGGGGGATCGCCGGGTTACGCTGCCGGCGTGAGCGACCTGACGCCCCTGACCATGTACTCGACAGTGTGGTGCGGCTACTGCCAGCGCCTGAAGGCGCAGATGCAGCGCGAGGGCATCGCGTTCGTCGAGGTCGACATCGAGCACGACGACGCGGCGGCCGCGATCGTCGAGGGCGTGAACGGCGGCAACCAGACTGTCCCGACCCTGCAGTTCCCCGACGGCTCGTTCGCGACCAACCCATCGATCGCGCAGGTCAAGGAGCGTCTCGGCCTAGGCTGAGGAGTGAGCGCAGCGAGCCCCGCAGGGCCAGGCCTGTGCAGCGGGCTCTAGCGACGCGGACTGATCGGGCGCGACCAGTCACCCGGCAGCTCGGCGCCGTACCACCGCTCGATCAGGCGCCGCGCGATCGAGATGTCAGGAGGCAGCCGCACCGTCCCGGCCTGGCACTCCGCCACGAGCTCCTCACGTGAGAACCAGCGCGCCTGCGCGATCTCCTCGCCGTCGACCTCGATCTCGGTGCGCACGGCGCGCGCGTGGTAGCCGAGCATGAGCGAGGCCGGGAAGGGCCAGGGCTGGCTGCCGAGGTACTCCACATCGTCGGGATGGCCGCCGATCACGACCCCGCTCTCCTCCTGGACCTCTCGGCGCACCGCTGCCTCGGCCGACTCCCCCGGGTCGACGAATCCAGCGAGCGTGGAGAACCAGCCCTCCTGCCAGGCGCCCTGACGCCCCAGCAGCGCACGATCCTGCTCGTCTCGAACGAGGACGATCACCGCCGGATCCGTCCGCGGGAAGTGCTGCGTCTCGCACGACGGACAGCGGCGCGACCACCCGGCCTGCTGGGCCAGCGTGAGGGCCCCGCACCGCGGACAGCGCTGGTGCCCGCCGCGCCAGTTGTCGAGCGCCACGGCGGTGACGAGCAGTCCCGCATCACGGTCGTCAAGGTGCGAGCCCACTGTGCGCAGCTCCCCCCACACCTGATGCCCGTGGCACTCGCGATCGCTCACGTGCTCGGCGAAGTAGGCGATACCCGCAGGGTCGACCCCGAGGAACGTGACGTCCTCCGGCGGCGCGTCGGTGTCCGTGACCGAGCGCAGGGACAGCCGGACGCCCGACTCGTCGTGCACGACGGGGGCGCCACCGGCATTCACGCACAGCATCCGTGAGCCCGGGTCCGATCGGCGGGCGGCGACCCAGTCCTCGTCACCACGACGCTCGGCCATCCGATCCACTCCGGAGCGGGCCAGCATGAGGGTGTCGAGGAGGGTCACGGTCAGCGAGCCTAACGACGTGCCGGGACCTGTGCGTGCCACGATGGCGGAACCTCCGCCCACCACCCCGGGATCCGCGTGTGAACGTCTTCATCAGGCAGCTGACCGGCATCCGCTTCGTCGCGGCAGCCTGGGTGCTGCTCTACCACCTGCAGGGTCCGCTGAACCAGCTCGGACTCCTGCTCGCCGGAGTCGCGGACGTGCTGCGCGTCGGGCGCCTCGGCGTCGACCTGTTCTTCGCACTCTCCGGCTTCATCCTCACGCACACCTACCTGACGCGCATGGGTCCGGGACTTCGCGCACGCGGCACGCTCGACTTCTGGTGGCTGCGCCTGGCCCGCATCTACCCCGTTCACCTGGTGATGCTCGTCGTCGCCGGTGTCGCCGTGTTCGCGCAGGCCAAGGTGACCGGGGAGCCGCTCAACCGGGCCTGGCTCAATCCCTGGGACTTCGTCAAGAACCTGCTGCTCATCCAGGAGTGGGGCCCGGAGCCCCAGCGGGGCTGGAACTTCGTCGCCTGGTCGCTGTCGATGGAGTGGCTCGCCTATCTGATCTTCCCGCTGCTGATCCTGCTGCTGTGGGCGCTGCACAGGCGGCTGGCGACCGGCCTGCTGGCGGTGGCGTGGGTCGTCGTGCTCGTGCCGCTGGTGGTGTACGGGCTGTCGACCTCGGATCCCTACTACACCGACAACTGGGGCTCGACGATCAGGATCCTCACCGAGTTCACGGCAGGGGCGATCACCTACCTCATCGTCGTGCGCCTGCTGCCCGGCGAGACGATGACGGAGCCGCCCAGTGCCCGGGTCGAGCGCGCCGCATCGACCCTGGCCGTGGTGCTGCCGCTGCTGGTCGTCGCGGGTGCGATCTTCCTCGGCAACTGGGGTCCCGCGCAGGCCGGAGAGATGGTGCTCGACGGAGACGTCGAGCCGCTGCCGCCGTACTACCACCTGCTTCTCGTGCCGCTGCTGGTCGCATGGATCGGTGCTCTCGCGCTCTCACGCCGCGGCCTCTCGCGATTCCTGTCGACGAGGGCCCTGGTGCTGGGCGGGTTCATCTCCTACTCGCTGTACATGACGCATCTGGTGTGGTTCGGCCTCTGGCGCGCTGGCATGAACGCACTCGGCATCGCCGGTGGCGCGCTGTACGCGGTCGGGGCCATCGGCCTGGTCGCGGGTGCACTGGTCATCGCGTGGCTCATGTGGCGGATCGTGGAGGAGCCGGCCCGCGAGTGGATGCGCGGTCTGGCGGGAGCCCGACGGCGTCCGACGGAGGAGGCCGGCGAGGACATCGCCGAGGCCGCGCACGCAGGCGACAGCGCGGTACCGGTCGATGTGCCTGCCCCGGACCCGGATGCGCGCACCGACGACCGCTAGCCGACGCGCAGCGCACCCTGCAGCATCGCCACCAGGGCGTCGGTATCGGGGCGGATGACCTCACCCGTCGGCACCATGACGAACGCGGCCGTCACCCGGGCGACGTCGATGCCCGCCACCTGCGACCAGGCGAGCCGATAGAGCGCAAGCTGCATCGGGTCGACACCCGCCGCTGACCCGGTCTTCCAGTCGACCACCTCGGCCAGGGCACCCGTGGCACCCGTGGAACCCGTGGAACCCGTGGCAGTGTCGACCGCGAAGACGGCGTCGATGCGGCCGTTGACGACGCGCCCGCCGAGGACGAGCGAGAACGGAGCCTCGACCGCGAGCGGATCACGCGAGGCGTAGGCGGTGCGCTCGAAGGCCGCCTTGAGCTCCGCGAGCGCCTCCTCGCTGACGATGTGCTCGTCGGCCGCACCCGGGAGGTCATCGGGATCGAGCAGGGACTGCTGCCCGTACCGTGCCTCGACCCAGGCATGGAACGCCGTACCGCGACGTGCGGCCCGGCTCGGCGGCCGGGGCATGGGCCGTGCGATGTCGATCGCCGCCTGAGCAGGATCCGCATAGGCGCGCAGCAGCGTGCTGACCGAGACCGACGGTGGCAGCGTCACGACGTGGTCGTCGGCGCGCCGCCGACGCTCCTCTGCCAGCAGGCTGGAGATCTGGTCGTCCCACGACGCGATGACCGCGGCTGTCGCGTCGATCCCCGAGCGGCCGTCGACCGACTCCGGGGCGAGGGCCGGCGCGAGGGCCAGCATGGTCTGGATCGACGCAGCCGAACGGACGCGCTCGGCGACCTCGCGTCGACGCGCTTCGGCTTCGACGTCCGCGGGCGCCGGCCACGGCCGCGGCGCCGAGGCTGTGCCGAGCTGCGGGTTCTCGGCATCCTCGTCGGGCATGGGGGCCCAGTGGACGACGGTGCCGATTCCGTCGACGCACGCGTCATGGACCCACGAGAGGAAACGCGACGGACCCCGCAGCGTGCGCTGGTGCGGACCCCACCAGTGACCCGAGACCGCCAGGCCCGACTCCGCGCGAGTGAAGGCCACATAGGCCAGGCGGTCGTTCTCGAGCTCGGTGATCTCGCGGAGGTCGTCGAGATAGGCATCGTGGTGCTTGGCACGGGGCGCCTCGTCCGGCAGTGGGAAGCCGGCGAGCGCCGCCGTGGCATCCGGGCGCAGCGGCCAGGGCACGACCATCGGGCTCGTCGTCCACTGGGACCGGCCGTGGCCGCCGGGAAACGCCCGATCGGCGACGAACGGCACGAACACGTACGGATACTCCAGGCCCTTGGCCTTGTGCACGGTGATGAGCGACACCGCATCGACGTTCGGTGGCGCCTCGAACTCCAGGTCGACGTCGAAGCGCTCCGCGTCGCGCAGCCGAGACAGGAACGCCCCGAGGGTGATGTGGGAGTCGAGGTCGGTGAACGACGCGGCGAGGTCGACGAACGTGTGGAGCGCATGCACGGCGCGCGAACCGTCATCGACCGATGCGACGGCTGCCTCCACCTCCAGTCCGGTGCTGCGCATGACCCGCCACAGGAAGTCGGTGAGCGGCTCACCCGCATGGCGTCGTAGCCGCGCGATCTCTGCTGCCAAGACGGCGAAGCGCTCCCAGGCCTCGGGCGAGTAGTCGGCAGGATCACCGGGATCCTCCAGGGCCTCGGTCAGCGACACCGTCTCGGTGGGATCGGTCGCGGCCACGGCCTCGTCGAGCGCCGTCGCGAGATCCGGGTGCTGGCCGCGGTGACGGCCACCGGCGATGGCGGCAGCGCGGTCACCGAGGGCGGCGAGGTCGCGGGCCCCGATGCGCCAGCGCGGACCGGCGGCGATGCGCACGAAGGACGGATTCGCGCACGGATCGTGAAGCACCTCGAGCATCGCGCGCAGCTCGACCACAGCTGGCTGCGCGAGCAGCGCGGCCGCACCCAGGAGCTGGGTCGGCACCCCGCGCCTGCGCAGGGCGTCATCGACCGCGACGAGATCCTTGGTCGTGGCGGCCAGGACGGCGATGTCGGACCACGGCACGCGACCGCCGGCATGTGTGGCGAGGATCTCCCCGACGAGCCAGTCGAGCTCCTGCGCGTACGTCTCGAACAGCGCGCATGACACCACCCCCGGCCCCTTGCCGTTGTCGCCGGCCTGCAGGGGACGCACACCCGCGTGCACGGATCGCAGACGCTCCGACGCGCGGTTGGCCACCTCGAGGATCGCCGGCCCGGATCGTCGGTTCATCGACAGTGCATACCGGTCGGCCGGACCCTCCTGCGCCGGGAAGTGCTGAGGGAAGCTCTCGATGTTGTCGACGCTCGCACCGCGCCAGCCGTAGATGGCCTGGCAGGGATCGCCGACCGCGAGCACGGGATGGGCGTCGCCGAAGACCCGCTGCAGGAGCTGGCGCTGGGCGATCGAGGTGTCCTGGTACTCGTCGAGCAGGACGGCGGCATGGCGCTGGCGCAGACCCGCCACCACCTCCGGGAACCGCTCGACGATCTCGCCCGCGAGCCGGATCTGGTCGGCGAAGTCGACAACTCCGCGGACCGCCTTCTCCGCACGCCACTCCTCGACGAGATCGGCCAGCAGAGCGCGCTCGGCAGCAGTCTGGAGCATCGTGCGGCCGATGACCTGGAGACCGCCTTCGGCCTCATGCATGCGCAGCCGTTCGGCCAGGGCCTGGTCGAACTCGCGCAGGGCGGCCGGCGAGATGCCGAGCTCAGTGAGCTCGTCGTCGAGGTGCAGCAGATGAGACGTGACCGCGCCCGGCTTGCGTCCGAGCTCGCCCAGGGGTGCGGTGGATCGGCACACGAAGCCATAGGCCAGGTGCTGCCGGGCCTCGTCACTGAGCACGAGCGCATCAGGCTCCCGGCCGATGCGGATGCCGTGCTCGGCGAGGATGCGTGCAGCGAAGGCGTGATACGTCAGCACAAGCGGCTCACCCGTCGAGGGATCGACGGGGTCGCCGGGGTCAGCCGACGGATCGACGTCCTGAGCCGGCTCCAGAGTCGGCAGCAGCCCCGCAGCGTCCAGCCGCTGCACCGATGCGCGCATCGAGGTGAGCAGCTGCGCTGCCGCCTTGTTCGTGAAGGTCAGCCCGAGCACCTGATCGGGACGCACGAGGCCTGCGCACGCAAGCCACGCGACCCGTGCCGACATCGAGGTGGTCTTGCCCGAACCCGCACCGGCGACGATGACGGCCGGGCCCATCGGACTGCTCACCACCTCCCACTGCTCATCGGTCAGGGTGAGGCCGAGGGCGGTGTCGAGGACCGCGCGGTCGAGGTCGCTCATGGGATCACCGGCGCGCCCTTGCCCTGCGCGGGGCAGGCAGCGGCGTAGGAGCAGAAGTCGCAGCCCGGTCCGGGGGTCGCGCGCACGGTGTCGGACCGCAGCACCTCAGCGGCCTCCCCCAGCCGGATCTCGACCCAGGTCGGCGCGCGGTCGGTGCCGCCCGACGCAGCCGGAAGTGGCTCCTGCAGCTGGATCTTCGCCGCCGTGGATCCGCGCCCGGCATCCAGGCGCAGCTGCACCAGGGCCGCGCCGCCGACCTCACGCGGCAGCGGAGGCAGATCCGTCGCATCGGCGGTCTCGCCACGCTGCAGCAGCAGCTGGTAGATGCCGAGCTGGCCGTGCTCGGCGATCTCGGCTGTCGGAACAGCGGTGCGCATGTTCTTCAGGTCGATCGCGACGAGCCGACCCTGATCGTCTCGTTCGATCCGGTCGATGAACCCGGTGAGCCGAATCCCATCCGCGTGACCCGATGGCGTCGAGACGCTCACGTCGGCCCGCACCGCCGTCTCGGTCGCGATCAGCTCGCGCTCGGCAGCGCGGTGATAGTCGAGAAAGCGGCCGAGGGCCTGGCCGGCCGCAGTGCGCTCGGAGCGCGACTGCCAGCGCGCCTCGAAGGCGAGGGCACTCCACACGCGGTCCAGCTCTGCCTCCATGGCTTCGAGCTCAGCCGGGACCTCGCCCTTGGCGACGAAGTCGGCGACGGCATGGACGATGCTGCCGAAGCTGGCCGCGGGACCGCGCGGGGTCTCCGCGTGCACCTCCCGCTCGAGGAACCATGCGAGCGGACACGCCAGGACATCGTCGAGCATGCTGCCCGAGATGGCCAGCGGCTCGTCGGGCGAGCGGAGCGGACGATCCAGGTGCGTGACCTCGCGCATGCCCCACCAGGTGCGCGGATCGGCGAGCGGAACGAGTGGGCGTCCGTGGTCGTCGCGCTCGGCAGCCAGGAGCGCCAGACGCTCCCAGGCAGCCTGGCGCAGCGCATCGGGCACCGAGGGGTCGGACGCCACCGAACGCAGCTCGGCCACGATCCCGTCGAGCGACGCCGGATAGGACGGACGTCCGCCGACCGCCGGCAGCCCCGCAAGACCCAGGTGCGCGGCGATGTCGAGCAGGAACCGACTCGGACGGTCGCCGGAGTCCAGGGGTGACTCGACGGCGGACAGATGCAGGCGATGGCGCGCTCGCGTGCACGCGACGTACAGCAGCCTGCGCTCCTCCTCCAGCAGCGCGGCGGCGTGCGGGCCACTGCCGATGCCGTCGGCGGTGAGCTCCTCGGCGCGCAGGGTCGAGCCCCGCGGACGGAGGTCGGGCCAGGTGCCCTCCTGGATGCCGATGACCCAGACGTCGTCCCACTCCAGCCCCTTGGCCCGGTGAGCGGTGAGCACGCGCACCGCCTCGGCACGCAGGCCGCGATCGGCGACCGACTCGGCGGGCAGCTGCTGGTCGGCGAGCATCTCCAGGAAGGTGCGCACGCCCAGGAAGCCCGGATAGCGACCGGACAGCCGCGCCGCAGTGTCGAACAGGGCGAGCACGGCATCGAGATCGTGATCGGCGGAGCGACTGCCGGCCAGGGCGGCCGCTCGCAGGCGCTCAGGCCAGCCGTGCGGATGGCGTCCGCCGGACCACATCGTCCAGAGGATGTCCTCCGGCCCGGCACCGGACTCCATCTGCTCGCGAGCCTGCACCAGAAGGCCCGTCGTGCGCGCGATGGCCGAGCGGATGTCGTCGCCGACGGCGCCGGCGGCAACCGCGTCGGGGACGCCGCCGGGGAGGCCGTCGCCACCAGCGAGCAGCGGGCCGAGGACGAGGTCGCGGATCAGCCGGTCGGAGGACGGGGCGGCGAAACCGGCGCGGTGCGCGGCCGTGCGCAGGGCGCGACCGAGACGGCGGATCTCGCCGGCCGACAGGCCGATGACCGGACCCGTGAGCAGGTCCAGGATGCGCGCGGGCGTGGCCGCCGACGGGTGTGCGGCGAGATCGAGCAGGTCGAGCAGGATCGCGACGGCGGGCTCCCGGCGAAGCGGAACCTCATCGGCGGCCACCACCTCCGGCACTCCCACCGCCTGCAGGGCACGCTGCATCGCCGGGATCTCCGTCGCCGAGCGGACGATGACCGCCATCTGCGACCACGGCACGCCGCGGTGCAGGTGGGCCTGTCGGATCTGGCGTGCCACGTGCGCCGCCTGTGCGCCTCGATCCGTGTAGGTGCGCAGGTCGACGAGATCGTCGGAGAGCGGGTCGGCGACATCGGCGCACCGCGGCGACCGGTGCATGCGCAGCACCTCCGCCGGCAGCCCCGCGGGCAGGCGTGAGCCGAGGGCCACACCCGCCGCACCCCGGATGCGCGGGCCGAACCGGCGCACGGACCGCAGCACGACGACCGGGGCCTCCTGGTTGTCGGTGGTGCGGAACATGGACGGGAAGGAGAGCAGGCCACCGACGTCGGCGCCGCGGAAGCCGTAGATCGACTGGTCGGGGTCGCCCACCGCCACGAGCGAGGTCGCGGGCCCGACGAGTGCCCTGAGCAGGGCGACCTGAAGCGGGTCGGTGTCCTGGTACTCGTCGACGTAGATCGCGCGGTAGCGGCCGTGCAGCCACGCCCGGACGTCGGGCTCGTTAGCGCGCTGCACCGCGCGCAGCAGCAGTTCGCCGTAGTCGAGGACGTTCTCCAGGGCCATCACCTGCTGCTCCTGGCGCGCCAGCCGGCCCACCGCCTGCCAGGCCGGGCGCCCCGAGGCGCGGCCGACCCGCTCCAGCCCCGGACCGTCGAGCCCGACCTCGCGCGCGCGGGCCAGCACGGCCCGCACCTCGTTCGCCAGCCCCAGGGTGGGGAGCGCACCGACGAGGTCGTCGGGCCACTCGACCGTGCCGTCGACGACAGCGCCGCGCAGCAGTTCGCGGATGCGGACGTCCTCCTCCGCACCGGACATCAACCGTGGCGGATGCGCGTACTCGTCGAGGGTCGCCGTCTGGCGCAGGAGCGCATAGGCGAAGGAGTGGAAGGTGGCGACCATCGGCACGAGTCCGCCGCCGACCCGGGAGGTCACGCGCTCCCGGAGGTCGACCGCGGCTCGGCGGCCGAACGTCAGCGCGAGGATCGCATCAGCCGGGAGCGGCCCCTGCGGGTCACGCAGGCGCGACCGGATCGCCTCGACGATGGTCGTGGTCTTGCCGGTGCCTGGTCCGGCCAGCACGAGCAGCGGCCCGGACCGATGCGCCACGACCCGGGCCTGCTCCGGGTCGAGGTCGGGGGCATCGGCCTGCGGCACCGCACCGAGGTCCAGCCGCCAGCCCATGGCCCATGGATACCACCCGGGTGCGACACATCCCCATCGGCGTCTGGGACCATCGGGTCGTGACTCTCGAGGCGTCAGCCAGCGACCCGGAGGCCGCTGCTGCTCCCGAGGTGACCTCGCTCCCGCCCGCGCCCAGTCCCGCGCCTGCTCAGGCCGCCGACGTCACGCTCATCATCGAGGACGAGCGCATCCCCAAGCGCGTTCGGCGTCCGCTGGACCTCGCGCGCTTCGTGGTCGCCCTGGCCATCACCGCCGGCATCGTCCTGATCGCCTACTTCGCCACCGACACCGCCGCCGGACTCGACAGCGACCTGGAGAGCGGCGCCTCACTGCTGCCCTCCTTCCTCGTCCTCGTTCTCAACGTCGTCGGCGGCCTGGGCACCCTGGGCCTGCCGATAGCCGTGGCCATCACGCTGATCGTGCGTCGACGCATGCGACAGCTGTTCGACTCCCTCGTGGCCCTGTTCATCGGGATCGTCGTGCTGACCGGAGCCTCGTGGGCCATCTCGGCCATCGACTCCCCCGCGCTGCTCATCGCCCTTGCCGGATCCACCAGCGCCGCGGCCGCCACGACCACCCCGATCCTCGGCGGACTCGTGGCCTTCCTCACCGTCGCCCGCGCGATGGACCGCCGCCCCTGGAACGTCCTCACCGTCGTCGTGATCGGATCGCTGGTCACGGTCAGCCTGCTCAGCGGCGGCATCACCTTCGCCGGCGTCGGGGTCTCCCTCGCCGTCGGCTGGGCCGTGGGTCTGCTCACGCGCTACGTCGCCGGTACGCAGACCGCGCGGCCGAGCGGCCTGGAGATCGCCTCGGCCCTCGATCGCGGCGGGCTGCCCATCACGGTGCTGCAGGCCAGCGAGCTGACCGCCCGCGGCCGCCGCTACCTGGCCACCACGCGGGCGGGGGCACGCGTCATCGTGACAGTGCTCGACCGCGACATGGAGGGAGCCGGGCTGGTCAAGGCGATCTGGACGAGCCTGCGCCTGCGCGACGACTCCACCGCCGGCGCGTTCAACATGCGACGTGCGCTGGACCACGCCTCCCTGATGGCCTACGCCGCCCAGGCGGCCGGCGCGCCGGAGCCCCGGCTCCTCGTCGCCACCGAGGTGGGACCGGACTCCGTGCTCATGGCCCACGAGCTCATCGACGGCACCCGGTTCGCCGACCTCGACGAGGTCACCGACACCGACCTGCTGGGCGCCTGGCGTGCACTGCGCAGCCTGCAGCAGAACCAGCTCACGCACCGCTCGCTGACCTCGCAGCACCTCATACGCGCCGACGACGGATCCGTGTGGCTCATCGGCGGCGACACCGGCAGCATCGCCGCCGGCGACGTGGCCCAGCGCATCGACACCGCAGAGCTGCTCACCACCCTCGCCCTGCTGACCGACGTCGAACGCGCCGTGCGCACCGGCCAGTCGGTGCTCGGCACCCCGGGCCTGGCCCGTGCACTGCCGGCCCTTCAGCCTGTGGCGCTGTCCCGCGTCACCCGAGCGGCGATCCGCAAGCGCAAGGACGTGCTCGTCGCGCTGCGCGACGCCCTCGTCGAGATCCGTCCCGGTGCCGACAACGAGCAGATCAACTTCGAGCGATTCCGGCCGCGCACCCTCGTCATGATCATCGTCGGCACGATCGCGGGCTACGTCCTGCTGTCCCAGCTGACCCAGGTCGACCTCGTGGGGCTCGTGCGTACGGCCGACTGGGGCTGGATGGCAGCGGCCTTCCTGCTGTCGATCCTGACCTACTTCGGCGCCGCATGGTCGCTGTCGGGATTCGTGCCCGAGCGACTTCCCCTGCACCGCACAGTGCTTGCCCAGGTGGCGGGTGACTTCGCGACGCTCGTGTCCCCTCCCACGATCGGCGCGATCGCGATCAACGTGAGGTTCCTGCAGCGGGCCGGGCTCCACCCGGCTCTCGCAGCCGCCAGCGTCGGCGTCTCACAGGTGATGGCCTTCGTCTTCCACATCCTGCTGCTGCTGGGCTTCGGCATCGCTGCAGGCACGCAGACCGATCTCACCTTCGATCCACCGCGCATCGCGGTCGTGATCGTCGTGGCCGTCCTCATCCTGCTCCTCGGACTCCTCGCCGTGCCCGCCGTGCGTCGACTCATCCGCAAGCGCGTCGGCCCTCTGCTCAAGGAGGTCGGTCCGCGCCTGGTGACGGTGGCCCAGCGACCGCTGAAGCTGCTCGAGGGCATCGGCGGCATCCTGCTGCTGAACCTGGCCTACATCGGCGTCCTCTACGCATGCGTGCGGGCCTTCGACGGCGACATGAACCTCGCCGTCGTGGCAGTCGTGTACCTCGCGGGAGCGACGATCGGGCAGGCGGCGCCGACACCCGGCGGCCTCGGGGCGGTCGAGGCCGCCCTCGCCGCGGGCCTGACCGCCGGCGGCCTCGACGCCGGTCTGGCCGTCTCCTCCGTGCTGCTCTACCGTCTCATCACGTTCTGGATCCCGACGATCCCCGGCTACTGGGCCTTCAACTGGCTCACCAGGAAGGGCGCCCTGTGAACTCTGCGAACGCCGCATCCCGACACGTCCAGCTCACGTTCCCCCCGGGGCCGGCCACCGATCCGGTCATCTACGAGATCATCACCCGGTTCGGTGTCGTGCCGAACATCCGGCGTGCCCTCATCCAGGATCACAGCGGCTGGATGGTGTGCGACCTCGGCGGGGATCCCACCGCCGTCCAGGACGCCATCGCGTGGATGGAGTCGATCGGGGTCGTGGTCTCGAACCCGGACGGCGACATCGTCGCCGGCTGACCGGCACCGACGTGCGGATGCGCCGCGCGGGTTCCTGCAGCAGACTCCGCTCATGAGCGACGTGCGCATCACCCCCCTGACCGACGGTCCCCTCGAGGTCGACGGCGAGGTGAGCATCGTGGCACCGGACGGCACCGTCATGCAGGAGACCAGCAAGGCCTACCTGTGCCGGTGCGGACACTCGGCCAACAAGCCGTTCTGCGACGGCAGCCACAAGCGCCAGGGCTGGACCGAGGCCTCTGCCTGACTCTGGCGGAACGGCGCGAAGCGCGCGTCACCGTCATGCTGTGTCAGTCGTTGGGGACCGCGACTCTCCGCAGACCCCAACGACTGACGCAGCAACTATCGCGGCTGCACAGCGCCTATCTCGTCTGGCGCCTGACCCGTGCGACCGCCGAGCCCACCAGGCCGATCAGACCCGCGACCAGCAGGCCCCACGGCACCAGCGAGGACCGCTGGGCCGATGACCCGTCGCCGGCCGGCACGCTCGTGGGCACCGGAACGGTGGCCGGCATGGGCACCGCGACCGTCTCAGGCTCCTCGACCGTGGCGGGCAGCGGCACCACGACCTCCGTCGGGGTCGGCGTCGGGGTCGGGGTGGCTGTCTCGACCGTCGCCGGCAGCACCGGAGCCACGGTCGCAGGCGCGGACGCCGCTGGTGTGCTGGGCGGTGT
>VFQT010001382.1_pt1 | contig 29478 bp, 28 predicted proteins | sample 3512381 | NCBI WGS metagenome assembly VFQT01 (sample SAMN10412376, study PRJNA504923) | tailings metagenome | isolation source: Relicate 2 Philex TSF3 active mining site | place: Philippines: Tuba, Benguet | collected 2017-08-29
ACCCAGAGGTTGTAATCTCATTTGGACAGGCTGAAGGAAGATCAGCAATTACTCCAGAGAGGATTGCGATTAATCTTGATGACGCCCGCATTGCTGATAACGGTGGAGATCAGAGGCAAAACCAGCCAATCTTGAAAACAGGCGCTGATGGCTACTTTTCTACCTTGCCCGTAGAGAAAATGGTTTCGGAATTGACGCAGATTGGGGTACCAAGCGCGCTATCACTATCGGCAGGCAGCTTTGTCTGTAATCACATTTTTTACTTAATGCAGCATGAATTAAGAGAAACCAAAATAAAATCTGGGTTTGTGCATTTGCCATTGGTTCCAGAGCAAAGCGCGCAGTTTCCAAATCAACCCACAATGTCATTAAATGAGATGGTGCGCGGAGCTAAGGCGGTAATTCTCAGCACACTCTGACCAAAACAGCGATGTTTTGCCAATGAATGTGAAGTTATACGGGAGATAATCTGAACATGTCAGAGCGCCGTTTAGTAATCCACGCGGGATTCCATAAATCCGGCACCACCGCTTTGCAAGAAGCTTTTGATGCCCATAGCGAACAGTTGCGCTCTCATGGTGTGGTCTACCCAAATATTGGACGCAAGGCGCACCACCGCATCGCTTGGGCCCTAACCCAAAAACCCTGGGGTTGGAATAAGAAGGGTGGGAAAGTCACCCCGCGCAAACACTGGGATCAATTGGCAAAATCAATAAATAGCAGCGATGAAAAAACGATATTGATTAGTAGCGAATTTTTCTCGGAGTTATCTGGTGATGCGATTCGGACTATCTTTAGCGAAATTAAGAATCGAAAAGTAGAAGTTGTATTTACGGTAAGACCGCTAGTTAAGTTACTGGGCTCTTCCTATCAACAGTACTTGAAGTATGGCATTAAGGCTGATTACACCACCTGGTTGCACTCGGTTTTAGATAAACCAGGAGAGTCAAAGATTAACCCTACTTTTTGGCAACGCCACTTTCATGGCAAGGTAGTAGCGCGCTGGGTGGATGTTTTAGGCGCAAGCAATGTAACTGTGATTATTGTTGATGAATCAAAACCAGAGTTTCTTTTTGACTCTATAAATGAGTATCTAGGATTGCCTAAAGGCTTTTTAAAGGCACAAGAGACCGGCAGTAATCGCTCGCTAACCATGGAAGAAATTGCTTTGTTAATTGAATTAAATAAAAAATTTCCAAAAGAGCGTGAATGGGAAGAGTATGAAGTGTTCATCCGAGATGGATACATCCGCCGCTTAACTGATCACGTCAAGCCATCAGCTGATTCCGGAAGATTAACCACGCCGCAGTGGGCCATCGATAAAGGAAATGAAGTCGGAACTCAAAACAAAAAAGAGTTGGTGGCGACCGGTGCCAAAATTATTGGTGATATTGACTCTCTAGATACCGCAAAAGTCCCAGAGGGTGAGCCGATTTACCCTGCCAAGATTTCTATAGAGGTAATCGCCGCGGCCATGATTGGTTTTGATAAAGACTTAGTAAAGAGATTCCCATTGGATTGGGTGCAAAACAATGTCTTTAATAGGTATAAGCGCAAAGCAAAAAATGAGATATCCCGGATTAGAAAAAAACTTTAGTTAAAGTTTTGGTTGGCACGATCCAAGTCAGCCTGGAAATCAACCTCAACCGCAAATAGATCTGAAATATCAACCGGCTCAATTTCGATGCCAGCTTTTTCAATTGCTAACTCCAAGCCACGTTCGAAATAATCATTATCAGCGCACTCGGTTAGATATTTAATCGCAGCTGCTTTATGGTGTTTGGAGATGAAATTAATACCAACCGCCTCGCCCAGCGCGTTTTGGACCTGCTTGGAGAGCGCATTGATATTGCCTTTTGCGTCAACGGTGTACTTGACCTCTTCTTCAGCGGTAGCAGAGGTGTTGACGCAAACAAAGGATTTTTCATTGCGCATCCGGTCAGCAACTCTTTCTAATACTCGAGAATCAAAGACCACATCGCCATTTAGCCATAAGACGCCTCCTTCATGTGAGGCGCGCAGGGCTTTCAATAAACTTTTCGAGGTATTAGTTTGGTCATAAATCTCGTTGTAGACGAAAGAGGCGTTGGGATGAGCCTCCATAATCATCTCCATCTTGAATCCAACTACGATGGTTGTGCGTGCTTCGTCTTTGAAGATCTTCTCAACATTTTCTAATTGTTGCTGCATGATGGAGCGACCATCTGCGAGAGGGGTAAGCGGCTTCGGCCAAGGTTTTCCAAGACGTGTGCCCATTCCGGCGGCAAGAATCACAACTTGAAGGGCCATAGATTTATACTACAGGAAATGAATCAATCCCTTAAAACGCTGGTGGTTACCCCCGCGACAAAAATCGAAGAAATTCTCCAAAGCTTTGTTTCATCCGATATCGATTTGTTGGTGATTGATGAAGATGCTGTTGTGGCAGATCCACACATGGAGTTGCTAACTGATTATCCAAGAACTGCATCTGCTGCTTTAGTCACTGCTGAGAAAGATGGTGACACTCTAGTTCGGCAAAATCGAATTGCTTCTGCAGCCTCTGCTTCTCATAAAGTAACAATTGGCAACCGCAAATTTCTTGGCGTTATCAGACTCTCACAAAAACAACGAGCTGAGATTATTGCTGCCCTTGAAAATGCAACTAGCTACAAGCCAAAAGGTAAAGCGATTGATTTAACTTTAGTAGCGCTTACTAGAGCAATGATTAAAGTAGATGCCGCAGAAGCCTGGGCTGCGCCATGTGGTAGAACCGCAGATGTTTTAGAGCGCGCAAAAATAAGGGCTGAGATTGCAGAAATGAATATGGGCCGGGTCAGATTGCGCATGGCCAATCGAGCTACAGATGGCTTTTTCTCAGTGTTTTTCCTACGTAAATTTTCTAAGCTTTTAACCTGGTTGGCGGTAAAGATTGGCGCAACGCCAAATCAAGTCACCTTAATTTCCTTTGCAATTGGACTTTATTCCGCGTATTGCTTTGCGCAAGGCGGTTTTTGGTCAATATTTGCGGGTGCGGTCTTATTGCAACTCAGCATCATCGTGGATTGCGTTGATGGTGAGTTAGCTAGATACACCAGAAAATTTTCGCAACTAGGTGCATGGCTTGATGCTGTTACAGATCGAGTCAAGGAGTACATGGTTTTTCTTGGATTAGCAATCGGGGCGGAAAAAGAGGGTAGAGATCTTTGGATTCCCGCATTAATAATGATGCTGATTCAAACCTTTAGACATCTTTCAGATTACAACTTTGCTCGAACCATAAAGATTCGTGCCGAAGAAAAATTCAAGCAACCCGTTGATTTCATGGCTGATTTTGATGGAATTATTCCTACAGAACGTGAGCCAAAGGGACGTTTGCGTTTCTGGCTCGGAAAAATTATTCAGTTCCCAATCGGTGAGCGTTGGTTGGCAATCAGTGCAAGCGCAGTAATTGGCGGCGCTGCCTTCACTTTCACGATCATGCCGATTCTTGCATTCATCTCTGCAATTTGGATCTATCGTGGCCGAATCAGGCGCACAATCGCAAACCTTCCAAAGGAAATGCTGGACTCGAGATTAATTATTGATCAATCAGATTTATTTGGTTTGAAGCGCAGTATCACCACCCGATTTAGTTGGATAGAACCCTCTGTTTTGCGTGCCATTGAAATCGGCTTTTTAATTGCGATTTTTGCTAACGCCGATGCAATAAACCTTGCTAGCTACATGATTATTTTTGCCATCATTTTCCATCACTACGACAACCTTTATCGCGCACTACAAAATGAAAGAAAGCCGGTTTGGCTCTCTGCTCTAGGTTTGTTTGTAGGCGGTCGAATCTTGCTTTTGGGAGTGGCGGCCCAACAAGGTTGGCGATTGGATTATTTTGCTTGGTACTTCGGGGTGATATTCCTAGCGCTTTCCTCTGCGCAATGGGTTTTCAGCCATAAAGCCAATAAGATTAGAAAATGACAGCGCGGCCTACCAAGCCCACCATCTCTGAAATTCGCGAAATCTCTCAACCAGTTTCAGTAACTGGTAGATCAAATGCGGAGCATTGGGTGGCTGATTTATATCTACGCCGCATCTCTCCTTACCTAACTAGATTGCTTTTGAAGACTCCGATTACAGCAAATGGGGTCACCTATCTAATGATTATGACAGGAGTATCAATTAGCGCGGCATTATTGATACCAGGGATAAAAGGCATATTGCTAGCACTTTTCTTATCCCAACTTCAGATGCTGTGGGATTGCTGTGATGGCGAGATTGCGCGCTGGCGCAACACACAATCACCTAAAGGGGTATTTCTAGATCGAGTTGGCCATTACTTAACTGAGGCTTTGATTCCGGTTGCTTTTGGTTTGCGCCTGGCAGGATGGCCAAATCAATCAATAACTGATTACAAACTACCTTTTATCGGCGGGTTAATCTCAATATGTATTTTGTGGAACAAGGGATTTAATGACATCGTCCATGTCTCCAGAGCTTTCGCAGGAATGGATAAATTGGCGGATTCAAAAGCCAACGGTGCGGCTATCAAACCCTGGTTGCGACTAGCCAAAGCACCATTCAAAGTTATTGCGGTGCAACGTTTATTCCATTCGGTTGAGATGACAATCATTATTGCGATGATTGGCGACAACGAGAGATTGTTGACTTGGGGTATTTATATGGCCCTGTTTGTAACGGTAGGGCATTTGGCATCAATTCTTGGTTCCCGAAAATTGGAGCGGAGCTAGAGATGTTATTTATTTTCCGCGAGTTGAAAAATGGCTTTCGCCACCTATTTCCTAAAGGCCGCTTTAGATTTGTATTAATCATTCTATCCGGTATTGCCGCAACGATTTCAGTCTCCGAACTGCTGGTAATGAAGTTTTTCGCCACCTTGGTTTTGCATGAGGATGAATACAGTTCAACTAAGTTGTTGGTTGCTGCTATCGGTTTCTTTATATTCTTCATACTTACCCGGCTAAGCCAGTTTTATCAACGCAATTATCGCGTCAAAGCCTTTGCCAGATCTTTCCGAGCCGCAAAAAAAGAAATTACCGCGAAAGAGGAAAATCGTGAGTGGGCGATGGCTTTTGAGTTAACAAATCTTTTAAGCCAGGGAACACAACTAATCGCAATCCTGCTCTTTTTCGCGGTTCTCAATCCTTTGATAGCTGCAATAAACCTACTTATTCTCTTTGTGGTTCTGCAGGTAGTGGGTAATTTGTTTCAAAAGCAGATTGCGATTCAAGCTGAAATTAACGCTCTAGGTGGAAAAAAGAAGGTCAAGCCAGCCAAGAGATATGGGGTCAGAATAAAAGCGGCGGAAACAGGCGCACTTACCTCTGGTGCAGGAACCTTGGTTTTGCTCGGCTTGTTGTTATGGCTCAGTGTTGATGGTCAAATTACCCCAGCAAACACTCTGGTCATTTTCTTAGGCGCGAGATTACAGAACTCGGTAATTTCAAACGGCTCACGTTCATTGATGCGTTATGCAAAATCAAACTCCAGAACTGTCGATGATGATGACTTCGAGTGATATTAAATTAACAATCGCGTACTCCACGCTGGCCGAGCGGGCTAAAAATATAAAACTTCCGAAAAACACATCGGATCGAGAGTTCATCGTCTTGGTACAAAACCCAGATCAGCGTTCAATAAGTGAAAGCTCAACCGCTGCAAAATTCTTTGAGTTAAAGGGCAAAGGTGTAGCAAAGAGTCGTAACGCAGCGCTGAAATTTGGATCTGGAAAGTATCTAATTTTTGGCGATGATGACATTACCTTTAATGAATCTGCTCTGGATGAAATGGTTGCCTATTTTGAAGCTAATCCAGATTGCGCAATCATCATGGCACAAACCTCAGATGAGACCGGTGCGTTGCGCAAGAGCTATCCCAACAAGGCTCACAAGCTGACCAAGTTCAACTCCGCTAAGGCTGCCACGTACGAGATGATGGTGCGACTAGATGCGATTAGATCCAAAGGCATAACCTTTGATGAGAAATTCGGGGCAGGGGTTGAAAACTTTTTGGGAGATGAGTACATATTTATCGCCGATGCCTTGAAGCAAGGATTGTCAGGGGTATTTCTTCCAATCACTGTGGCTATTCATCCCAAGGAAAGCTCAGGTAGCACCTGGGGAACACCTCGAGATTTAAGGGCGCGTGCGGCGGTATTTAAGAGGGTTTTCGGTTGGAGCGCACCGATTTTCCGCGCTCTCTTTCTGCTCAAATCCCGCAAAGGATCTATAGGTGCGGCCAATGCGCTGCGCTTCATTTTGGGTCGATGAAAATATTTGCACATCGCGGATATAGCTCCAAGTATCCAGAGGCAACCTGGCTGGCCTATGAGAAAGCTGTTGAGGAAAATGTCGATGGCTTTGAGTGTGATGTGCGGCTGTCAAAGGATAAGCAGGTTATTTGCTTTCATGACCGCACTCTAAAGAGAATTACGGGTAGCAAGAAAGCTATCTCAAGGTTGACCGCGGCTCAGTTACGTCAATACGCAGAAGTCATTTCATTAGAGGAGCTTTTGGAGTTGGCAATCACTGAGAAAAAGGATTTATTGATTGAAACCAAACATCCGGTAACCAGTAGAGGCGAAATTGAATTTAGGGTTGTTGAGATAATAAAGCGCAGGGCGAAGTTGATTGAGGACGCCGGAATTGATGTAACTGTTATGTCCTTTTCTCTCTTTGCAGTGTTGAGGTTGCGACGTAAATACAAAAAAGTAATGAAGGTTGTCAAATACCCATGGGCATACTTCATTAAACCAACTAAAGAGTTTGCTATTGATATTGAGGCGATAAAGAAACATCCAGGAATTATCAAACGCAGCGCTGGAAATCGCGTGTTTGTTTGGACCGTTAACAGCGAAGAGGATCTGAAGTGGTTACGAAGTAAAGATGTCTACGGAGTCATCACCGATAGACCAAAACGGGCCCGCAGAATATTGCTATCCTCGCGCAATGGATGAGCGCTTAACCCTCTCAGTTGATTGCGGAGGATTGTTTTTAAAAAGCTGCGTGTTGGATGAATCTGGCACTATGCACTCCAAGCCCAATCGGATTGAAACCCCTTATCCATTATCACCAGAGAGATTTGTAAATACCATCGCTGATATTGCAGCCGGGTTACCGAAGGCTTATCGCGCCACAGTTGGCATGCCGGGAATGATTAGAAATGGTGTTGTAGTTGCAACCCCTCATTACATAACCACCCGCGGTCCCCGCACCCGAATCGATCCAGAGCTGCAGGAGCAGTGGAGTGATTTTGATGTGCAAAAAGCTTTGTCAGACAAATTGGGTATTCCAACATTGGTCTTAAATGATGCCGAGGTACATGGTGCAGGAATCATCACCGGCTCGGGGTATGAAGTAGTTATTACTTTAGGCACCGGTTTGGGTTTTGCGATTTTCTATGGTGGAAAGCTGACGCCACACTTTGAGTTTTCGCATGCCACAGTACGTCGTGGCACTACTTATGACACCTGGATTGGTGAAGCAGAGCGTAAAAGATTGGGAAATGTGTTTTGGTCTAGACGTATTCGTCAATTGGTTGAGGAGTTAAGACCGGTTTTCAAGTGGGATCGACTTTACATCGGCGGCGGAAATGCTAGATGTATTCGCCCAATTGATTTAGAGCGCATGGGTGATGATGTAGTGATTGTTCCAAATACCGCTGGGGTTGCAGGTGGGGTGCGAGCCTGGAACTTAGAGCATTACTACCGCGCTTAAGCGCGAAGTGCTTGAGCAAACTCCAAGAAATCTCCAACAATAATGTCGATTTCCTTTTGGCCATGAGCCAAGGAAATTAACCATTGCTCATCAAGTCCTGGAGGGGTCATTACATTTCTATTTAATGACCAGAAGAAGGAGAGCTCAGCAATATCAAAATCAGTTGCTTTGTAATCACGGTAATTCCTAACCGGATTTGGTGACCAGGTAATGCAGCCTTTAACGCCAAATCCAACGGTATGAGCTGGGATTTCATACTCATTTATGATGTCAGCGATGCGGGTTAATGCTTGACGATTTAAATCCTCGCTGCGTTGCAGCGCCTCTGGCGTGCAAAGACGATCAACAGCACGGATACCGGCCATTGCAAGGTAATGTCCATTGAAAGTACCGAGGTGGGAGTGTTTTCCATTTACTACAACTTCCATATATTCACGCTTGCCACCGAAGGCAGCAACTGGAATTCCGCCACCAATTGATTTAGCAAGCGCAATTAGATCTGGTTTTACCCCTAATCTTTGTGCTGCGCCCTGTGGGCCAGCGGTTAATCCGGTTTTTACCTCATCAAATACCAACAAAACACCGTACTGATCGCAAAGTTCACGAACTCTTTCCAGATAACCCATATCTGGCAAAACAATTCCGATATTTTCTAGCACCGGCTCCATGAACAAACATGCAATTTTGTCAGCATGAGCTTTAAATACTTTTTCAATCGCTTCGGCATCGTTGTAAGGAACTACCCAAACATCACCTGGAACAGTTGAGCCAAGTGGCACAGTGTTAGGAGCGGTGGGATCTCCAGCTTTTTCCAAATCTGGTTTTGCAGAAACCATTAGCGGGTCATAAGAGCCGTGGTATCCGCCTTCAATCTTTACTACGCCAAGTTTTCCGGTTGCGGCGCGCGCGGTACGTAGCGCATACATGGTCGCTTCAGTGCCAGAGTTGGCAAAGCGCACCATATCCAAACCAAAGCGACGACACATGATTTCAGCGCCATCTCTAGTAATCGGTGATGGGGTAGCGAACAAGGTGCCAACTTCAAGGGTGGCTTTGGCTTCCTTGATTACCTCATCATTTAGATGGCCAACCAATAAAGCGCCAAAACCCATTGATAAATCAAGCATGTCACGGCCATCAACATCCTTCATCCACGCACCTTTAGCGGAGACGATGGAGATTGGATATGGATCCCAGTGCTGGAAGCTGGAGGCAACACCTAGCGGTGTGACCGCTGATGCTCGTTGGTTTTCATCACCTGATTTAGGTGCCTGCTTTGAGAATTTTGCGCGTTCGATTTCGAGCAGCTCTTGAATACGGCGCTCTGAAACCGGAGTGACTTTATTTGGTGTTGACCTATAGGTCTGCGAATGATTAGTTTTATTAAACATGGGATTTTGCACTTCCCAAATACGGATCATAAAGATCCGATTTGTTGGTACCACCCCTGTTCTGAAGACTTGGAATTTCCAAGTTTCTAACTTGTTAGGGGTGAGGTTACTCCTGGGTATTAGGGGCCGTCAAGAGATAGCTTTTTATGCGTGTTTGCCGCGTGGATTAACGCATAAAAAGGTTACGGAGTCTGCGGGTTGTGAAAAATAATCCAGTCACAATCATCACACAGAAATATCCCAGATGCATGAAGGTTCCGGCATCCCAATATCCAAACCAAATATCACGCACCAATTCAATGCCATGCCATGATGGGAATAATTGAATTAGAAACTCTAGCCAATCTGGGTACACCGAAATGGGATACAACGAACCTGAGAATAAAAACATTGGCAACAAGACAATATTAATCATTCCCATTTGTTGGTAGGTCTTAAAGTAAGAAGTAATGGCCATTCCGAAAGAGGCAAAGCCAAAGGCGATAAATACTGCAGCTGGAATTGCCAAGATTGCTGATGCATTTGGTACTAAACCAAGCGGCGCAGTGATTGCCATAAATGCAACTGCGTAAGAAGCGCCGCGCAATAGCGCCCAAATAATTTCGCCAAGTGCAACATCTAGTGGCCCAAGCGGGGTAGCCAACATGCCTTGGTACAACTTGCTTTCATTTAACTTAAAAAATACGTTCCAGGTTGAATCATAAATTGCGCCGTTCATGGCGCTGGTGGCTAATAACCCTGGGGCGATAAAAACAGCGTAATCAACGGTGCCACGGCCACTGTCTACATTTCCAATTAACTCACCCATGCCATAACCAAAGGCCAACAAATACAGAACCGGTTCAATAAATCCGGTAACAATCGGCACCCAAGTTGATGAACGAAGTGCGATAAAGGCGCGCTCCAAAATTGCCCGGGCGCGACCGGCATATAGCTGGTGACCAAAACGGTCGGCGCGCGCATCTGCAATTTCCACCGCGGTCTTCACCTTACTTAGCCAACCTTTCTGCAAACTTCTTATTGGCTAACTTAAAGCCCACCACCATCATTCCGATGAGAAAGCCAAAGTGAATTACTAACATAGTGAAGGAAATTGGATAGCCATATGAGTAGTAACGCCCCAATTCAGTGGCGTGCCAAAGCGGTGAAATCCAACCAATGGGCTGAATAAAAATCGGCATATTTGAGAGCGGGAAAAATGTTCCGGAGAATAAAAACATCGGCATGATGATCATGCGGTTTAGAACCGTCATGAAGTAATCCTCATTTTTCACACTGGCGGTGACCCCCATGATTACCGCAGCAAATGCACCTGCAGCAAATATTGTCACGGGTATTACATCCCAGGATTGCGAAATGGTCACAACTCCAAATGCAATCAATAACGCCCAATAACAAATCACAGTGAAAATTACGCGTGCCATCGCGCCTATAAATACACCGAGGACAATCTGCCCTGGATTAATCGGGGTCGCATTGGTTGCGTAAAACAATTTACGCCACTTAAAACCCTCCATAACTGGAAACATCGCCTCATCTAGCGCACCTGTAAGTGCAGCGCTAGCCAGTAAGGCGGGTGCAATAAAGGTTATGTATTCGACCCCACCAGTACCGGAAGTTCCCGAGTTTTCATTAACTAATACGCCAATACCAATGCCGATAGCGACCAAATAAAAGAGTGGATTACCAATTGCAACGATTGTGATGATGCCCTTCCACTTCATCATTTGGGCAATACGCGCCTCGGCTACATATGCAGCGCCGCGGGTGCGAATCTTGGCGACATCAATACCAGGGTTCATTCGATCAAAGATCTTCCAGTTAGGCGCAAGAAGACATCCTCCAAAGAGCTGCGACGCACCAATGAGGTAGTTGGAAGTAACTTCTTTGCAGTGATTTCCTCGAGTAAAGCTTCGCCATCTTCTACATACATCAAGATGCGATCAGGTAGCTCTTCAATCCGGGTGCACATATCGCGCAAGATTGGAGCGACCTCTTTATTCCGGTCTGAACCAAAACGTACCTCAAGCACCTCTTTAGTGGAGTACTTCTTGATCAACTCTAATGGCGAACCCTCGGCCATGATCTTGCCTTTATCCATAACAACCAAACGATCACAAAGTTGTTCTGCTTCATCCATGAAGTGGGTTGTGATTACTAAGGTAACGCCAGTCTCTTTCAAGCGGAACAAGCGATCCCACAAAATGTGGCGGGCCTGCGGATCTAAACCAGTAGTTGGTTCATCAAGCATCAAAATATCTGGTTCGCTAACTAAGGCACGAGCAATTGTTAAACGACGCTTCATGCCACCGCTTAACGCCTCGACTTTGGCATCACGCTTTTCTTGTAATTGAGCAAACTCCAATAACTCTTCAATCTTGTTGCGAATAAATTTCTTGCTTAAACCAAAGTATCTGCCGTAAATGAAGAGATTTTCAGTGACTGTTAACTCGCCATCCAAATTATCTTGTTGTGGGACAACACCAAGGTGGGCACGGATCTGTGGGCCATGTTGTTCCGGATCGCGACCAAGAATGGTGATAGATCCAGAGGTGCGTTGAGAGGTTGCGGCGATAATTCGCATTGTGGTGGATTTGCCGGCGCCATTGGGGCCGAGCAGTCCGAAGGACTCACCCTTGGCTACCTCAAAATCAATGGCATCGACTGCGGTGAAATCTCCGTACCTCTTGGTCAATCCACGCGCGCTGATAAGCGATTCAAGCATTGATTTATCTTATCGCCTCTGACAGGTCTATAGTTCCACTACGTGCGGTTACTTCATCAGCCAAATCACGATCTCACCTACGACGATGTATTTATGATTCCGTCGCGCTCCAACATAACCAGTCGAATGGATGTTGATTTACGAACCTCTGACAACACTGGAGCCACAATTCCATTAGTGGTCGCAAATATGACCGCGATCTCCGGTCGTCGCATGGCTGAAACTGTTGCAAGACGTGGTGGTTTAACTGTTATTCCACAAGATATTCCGCTGCCAGTAGTAGCAGAGGTGATTTCTTGGATGAAGTCACGCCACATTCTCTTTGACACCCCTATTACTTTGGAGGCACATCAAACAGTTGCAGATGCTGCTGCGCTGATTCATAAAAGAGCACATGGCGCAATCGTTGTGGTGGAAAATAACAAACCACTGGGCATTGTTATGGAAGAGGATTGGGAGGGCGTTGATCGCTTTACCCAACTAAATCGCATCATGTCTAAAGATTTAATGGTGATTCCAGATACGGTAAATGCTCGAGAAGCTTTTGATTTACTGCATGAAAAAAATCGACGTCTTGCACCCGTTGTAGATGCAAAGGGAAATTTGGTTGGCATCATTACAAAAACCGGTGCGCTACGCGCCACTTTGTATCAGCCGGCATTAGATGCAAACAATAAATTGCGTATCGCTGCAGCGGTTGGGATAAATGGAGATGTAAAGGCCAAGGCACAAGCATTAATTGATGCCGGGGTTGATGTTTTAGTGGTGGATACCGCACATGGTCATCAAGAAAAGATGATTGAGGCGTTGAAATTAATTCGCTCTTTGGCTCCAAAGATTCCAATTGTTGCCGGAAATGTTGTTACCGCTGAAGGTGTGCGTGATTTAGTTGCTGCCGGTGCCGACATTATTAAAGTCGGAGTTGGTCCCGGCGCAATGTGCACGACCCGAATGCAAACCGGAGTTGGAAGACCACAATTTTCCGCGGTTTTAGAGTGTGCAGCTGAGGCAAAAAAACTTGGCAAAACCATTTGGGCAGATGGTGGAGTGCGCCATCCAAGAGATGTTGCATTGGCATTAGCAGCAGGTGCTGCTTCAGTAATGATCGGCTCTTGGTTTGCTGGTACCTATGAATCACCCAGTGATCTAAGGGTTGATTCCAATGGTCGGATGTACAAAGAATCATTTGGCATGGCCTCAGCACGCGCTGTTGCTGCGCGTACTTCAAGCGAGGATGCTTTTGAACGCGCTCGCAAAGCGATCTATGAAGAAGGTATCTCTACTTCAAGAATGTATTTGGACCCAACCCGTCCTGGAGTTGAAGATTTGATTGATGAAATCATCGCCGGAGTTAGATCCTCTTGCACATATGCAGGAGCAAAAAGTTTGGCGGAGTTTGCAGATAAAGCGGTAGTTGGCATCCAATCCGCTGCAGGTTATGCAGAGGGTCGCCCACTACACACCTCATGGGGTAAGTAATTTATTAAGCAGCCCTTGCGTATTTCGAGGCAAAAATAAGCAGGTAAGACAAAAAGGCGATAAGCAACAAGGTCCAACGCAGTTCGATTGCATCTGCGATAAAGCCAATCAACGGTGGCCCAATCACAAAGCCAAAGTAGGAAACGCCAGATACTTTTGCTACCGCTTCAGAGGGAGCGATTACTCCAGCATATTTTGTTGAAGCTAGTGTTCCCGCAGCGCTAAACATAAGAGGAATAACAACCGACAAACCGATACCCAACAAAAACCAGGCCACCATAATTGCAGGGATACCGCCAATCAATAAACCAGCGGTTAATCCGGTTCCGGAAATTAGGCCACCAGTAGCAATAACTAGAGATGCACCAAACCTATGTGCCAAGTAATCACCGGAAAATCTTCCGATAATCATCGCGGTACAGAAAACAATGTAGGGCAGGGTCGAAATAAATGGTGTGGCATCAAATGCATCGCGCGCTAACACTCCACCCCAATCACCTGCAGCGCCCTCACTTAAAGCGGCAAATAATCCAAAAATTCCAAAGACCCAAAATACAAAGGGGTGTTTAACTTGAGTAGCTTTATCGAGTTCGTGAATATCTACTTGGGCGGGAAGAAAGAGATCTTTAACCAGGAATAAAACTATTAAGTACAAAATGGCACACGCAGATCCTTGTTGAAATGGGGAAATCTCCCATTGCGAAAACAATCCACCAAGAATTCCGCCGGCCAAGGTTCCGACTGAAAACATAGCGTGAAATTTGCTCATCAATCTTCTTTCGGCGCGTTGTTCGACAACCACCGCATGTGCATTCATTGCAACATCTTGAGTTGCTAATGCAAAGCCAAACAAGAAAAGTGATAACCAAAACCATTGCAGATTAAAGAGAAAGCCCAACAAAACATAAGTAACAGCGATGCCAACTGTTCCCCACAAAACAATGGGCCTGCTGCCATATTTGGCGGCGTTGCGCCCTGCCGGTTTAAGGGCTGCAAAAACACCTATGGATACAAAAAGAAGAGATAGCCCGAGTGTGCCATTTGAGATCTCGAGAATTTTCTTGAAATCTGGGATGCGTGCAACAAAGGTGCCAGCGGTGAAGCCATTGATGATGAAGGCAACTGTCACCGCGAGGCGAGCGCGACGCAGAGTGAGCTCCATAATTTGCGCAGTCTACCCAGCATAGGTTGAATTGCCATTAAGGTTTTTTTCAGAAAACAATGATGAGGTATGGCCATGCAAACAGTCTCAACATTTAGCAAATTAATGATCGGTTTTGTGCTTGGCGCTGTGGTCGCAGGTGGGGTTGCGGTAGCTGTAACTCCAGATATTCCACCAACCAAGGTGTGTGTCGATAACCGCACTAAAGCGCTATATGCAGCTACAGATGGCAGTTGCAGCAAGACCCGCACCTTAATGACAGTAGTGGGTAATTCAGTTGATGTTCAAACCATTGCAGCGAAGGTTTCGCCATCAGTTGTATCAATTGCGGTCTCTTCAGTTGCTGGAAGTGGAACCGGATCTGGTGTCATCTATAAATCTGATAGCAACTCATCCTTCATCATCACCAACAACCATGTAATTGAAACCGCTGCACAGGCCGGAACCATTAGAGTTGAGCTAAATAATGGTGATTTAGAGCGCGCCACAATTGTTGGCCGTGACAGTACTTATGACATTGCAGTATTGAAAATTAATCGCGGCAATCTAAAAGCAATTACAGTTGGAAACTCCAACAAATTAATTATTGGCGAGCCGGTTGTTGCCTTTGGTTCTCCACTTGGATTATCAGGAACAGTAACCAGCGGAATTGTCTCGGCACTTAATCGTCCAGTAACAGCTGGTAGCACCGGAGCCGAATCATTTATTGATGCGATTCAAACCGATGCAGCTATTAATCCTGGTAATTCTGGAGGTCCATTAGTAGACACCACGGGTGCTTTAGTAGGAATTAACTCCGCAATTGCAACTCTTGGAAATGGCACTACAGGTTCAATTGGATTAGGTTTCTCGATTCCAATTAATCAAGCCAAACGAGTGGTTGATGAAATCATTGCCACTGGAAAATCCTCCAGACCATTTTTAGGAATTAACTTTGATACCGCTTACACCGGAACCGGAGCAAGGATTCTGCGTTTGGTTGAGGGAGAGGCCGCTGCAAAAGCAGGAATTCCAGCTGGTGCAGTGATTCGTGAGATTGAGGGTCGCAAGATCAACGATCTCATCGCCGCAATAGTGCGAATTCGCTCCTACGCGCCTGGTGAAACTGTAAAAATCACAGTTGATATGCCAGGTGGCGGCAGTCGAACCTTCTCGGTAGTGCTGGGTAAGGCGGATTCCCTCTAAATTAAAAAATTAAATCGCTGGGGTGATGAGAATAGAACTCTCCACTCCAGCGATTTTTTCATGACTAATTACTACAACAGTTGCACCTGACATGTGCTCCCGCAATCTTTGGAAAATGCGATCCGCTAAATCTTGATTTAAGTGCTCTAAAGGTTCATCCAAAATATAAAGCGGAGTCTTACGCAAAAAGATACGTGCCAATCGCATACGCTGCAGCTCACCACCGGAAAAGTTTCTGCCAAATGCGCCGATATGGGTATCTAAACCATCTGGCAATTCAGCAATCAACTGGTCAAGTTCGACCGCGCGCAGCGCCTTTTCAATTTCCGCAACAGAGACATCGGGATTGGCCAAACGCAGATTTTCTAAAATTGATGAAGCAAAAAGGTGATCTTCTTGTGATGAAACAGTCATTGCATCACGCAGAGTGTTAACTTGTAAATCTCTTACCTCAATTCCATTGAGTCGAATAGAACCTTCATAATCAATCAATCCTGCAATCGCATAAGCAAGAGAAGATTTACCAATTCCAGATTCGCCCTGCAAAAGCAAACTCTCACCATTTTTCAAAGTGAAGTTGATGGGAAGGTGTCCTAAAGCTTGGTTTTGCCAGATACCGCGCGCCGAAACAACTTTAAGCATGATTGAACCAGGCTCGAGAGTTGCAGGGGTATTGGTAATGCGCACAGAATTTAATACCGAGTTAATATTTTTCTCTGCGGAAAGTATCTTTCCATAATTGGATAAAGGTGAAATTAATGCTGCCAGCCCATCAAAAATGGCTAGCGGTAGTAATGTCACGACCGCTAAGTTGATTCCTGCTAAATCCTTGTTCTCCAAGAGGTTTAAGCCCATGATAAAGCTGGCTATGACTGAGCCATACATGCCCGCCAAGAGAAGGGAGTTGCTGGCTCCAGCATTAGAAATCAACCGTTTCTCAGCAGCGATAATGGCCTTCTCACTGTCATTTAGGGATTTATGTAGTGAATCTTGATAGCCATAAATCCTTGCCTCTAGGTGGCCACGGAGATTATCTGAAATCAAATCAGCGATAGCGGTTTCGGTGTTGAAAATCTGCGAGCTGTGACGTTTTGAAGATCCGGCACTTACCAAAATAATTAAGGCTAGAACAACCAGATAGATAGCAAGTATGACCAGGGAAATATTTGGAGCTAACCAAAAAATAATTCCAATTCCGGCCCATGCTGATATTGCAGCACTTAATCCAGGGATAAAGATTCGAATCCAGCGATCCTGCACCACCTCAATGTCGGCGGTAATTTGTTGAAGTAATTTGCCGCGTTGTAAGGCGCCAGAGTTGATGGGCTCGCGCTTTAATAAAGCCTCATAGATTGCGAGCTGTAATTTTGTTGCAGCACGCAGAATTGCATCATGACCATAAATTCTTTCAGCGTATCGAAATACACCACGACCCAAACCAAAAAAGCGCACTCCAACAACTGCAACTTGTAGCGTGAGGATTGGTGGCTGAGTTGATGCCATCGATATCAGCCAGGCGCTGGACGCTAATAGCCCAACCGCCATCCCAAGTGAGAGACCACCGAGAATGCCCGCAAAGATAAATCTTGGTAGTAGTTTCATGACTTTACCAAGTTGAAAGAGTAGTGATAGTCGGCTTGTGAAATGAAATCACTGCGATGAGAAATAGCAATCACCATTTTGCCGTTGCGAGCTTCCTCCTTAACAATTTCAATAATGAGCGCCTCTGATTGTTGGTCTAAAGCAGCGCTGGGTTCATCCATTATTAATATTTGGTGCGGATGGAGTAATGCGCGGGCGATTGCCAATCGTCTTTTCTGGCCCACAGAGAGCGTGACCGGTTTATTCAATTCAATTCCAGACAGGCCAACTCGTTGCAAAACCCCTGTTATTTCAGGTTTTTGGACGGTAGGTGAGCTGAGATGGAAAAATTCTTCGATGGTGCCGCTAGGGAAGTGCGGATCCTGCGGAACCCAAGAGATTGATTTCAACCAAGCACCCATATCAATCTCTGATAAATCATGCACGCTCTTTGAGGTGTGAATCGAGATCACGCCAGATGAAGGCGTTGATAAACCCAGTATTAGATTAATTAGGCTGGTCTTGCCAGCGCCAGATGGACCTGAAATTACATTAAGCGCTCCGCTTCGAAAATGACCGGCTGGAACCTTTATCGATTCTCTATTGGGGTAAACAATCTCCAATTCACTCCAGGACACCTCTGTTACTTCATTTAAAGTAACTACGCCTTTGTGTTCTGGAGTCTTGAACTCTAATACTTCAAAGATGTCCTTTGCAGATTGCATGCCATCTGCTGAGGCGTGAAACTGCGCAGATAGATTACGGATGGGCCAGTAAACCTCAGGAGCGAGAATCAAAATAACCAAACCGCGCCATAGCTCGAAGTCACCTTCTACCAACCGCAATCCAATTGCTACCGCTAATAGAGCAACAGATAAGGTCGCGATAATCTCCAGAGCAAAAGAGGTTAAAAAAGATATTTTCAATACCCGCATAGTTTCTTTGCGGTATTGATCTCCCACTTCAGCAATTTGTTTGCCTTGAGCTTGCTCTCTGCCAAACAACTTTAAGGTATTTAGACCAGACAATAAATCAAGTACATATCCAGAGAGAATTCCTAAGGTGCGCCAGCGTTTTTGCATTGCTTGCGAGGTGTACTTTCCAATTAGAAATCCAAAAAAAGGTATTAACGGCACAGTAAACAAAACAATAAGTCCGCTAACTAAATCAAGATAAGCAATAGTTAAACCCACAACTAGTGGCACGGAGGCCGCAATGAAGATTTGTGGCACAAATCTGGTGAAATATGGCTCCAAATTCGCTATGGCCCGGGTAGATATCAAAGCTAGGCGAGCCGGCCCAAAATGAACATTAAGCTCTGAACCATTTTGCAACATCTTTCCAAAAAGCGCTTGGCGTAAATCAATTCGAATGCGATGCGAGATTTGGCTGGTGTAGCGCTCACCAACATAAGTGAATGCAATGCGGGCCGCAAAAACCCCGATCAACACCAAAAGGGTTTGTTGTAGAGCAGCAAATTTCAAATCCCGCTGAAAAGCTGCAGTAATTAACTCCGCTAAAAGAAATGCCTGTGCGATAGTCGCCAAAGTTATAAAGATTGCTGAAATTACCGCAACAAAAATAAGACCGCGGCTACTTCGCGATAAACGAAATAGCCGCGGATCAATTAGTTTCACTTAGGCAGTTTACTAAAGTCCAACACCCCTTCTTCTGGAGTTGGAATTTGAGCTGCGCTAATGCGCTTTCTAAATACCCAATAGGTCCAACCTTGATAGAGCAGCACAATCGGAGTGAGTACTACAGCTACATAGGTCATTACCTTCAAGGTATATGGTGTTGAAGAGGCGTTGTTGATGGTTAAGGAAGCGCTCTCTAGAAGTGAGCTTGGCATCACATTTGGGTACAACGCTGTGAATAGCGTAATTACCGCAAAAGCTAATGCGATTGATGAGTACAAAAATGCGTAACCCTCGCGACCGCGCAAATTTGAACCCAACGCTGCTAGCCATGCCACTGCAACAATTGCGGCCAGGCCATACACCTCTAACTTGTCGTTGTAAGCCGTGACTGTGATTCCGAGGAAAGCGACGGTCACAACCGCAGCAAACAAACCAATCTTGGTGGCAACGGTACGAGCCCTCTCCCGAATCTCACCCTCTGTTTTTAGCGCTAAGAAAATCGCGCCATGTGTCATAAATACAGAGAGGGTTACTAATCCACCCAATAATCCATATGGATTAAGTAGATTAAAGAAGCCTCCGGTGTATTCAATTACATTGTTTTGTACCTCTAGCGGAACACCGCGCACGATGTTGGCAAAAGCCACACCCCAGAGCAGTGCGGGTATAAAGCTAGAGATCATGATTGCGTTATCCCAACGAGCACGCCACTTTGCATCGCCATACTTGCTGCGATACTCCATTGCGACGCCACGAACGATTAGCGCAATCAAGATTAAAAATAACGGGAGATAAAAACCGCTGAACAAAGTGGCGTACCACTCTGGGAATGCGGCAAAGGTTGCTCCTCCCGCCACAAGCAGCCAAACCTCATTGCCATCCCACAACGGTCCCAGCGTTGTGAGTACAGCTCTTCTTTCTGCTTGTGTCTTAGCAACGGTTTTTAATAAAACACCGACACCAAAATCAAAGCCCTCTAGGACAAAGTAGCCAATCCAAAGGACTGCAATGATGATGAACCAAAATGTTGTTAGTTCCATGATTCTCTCCTAGTCCCTTAGTAAGCCATGGTTAACTTCTTGGTGGAATCTCCACCAAGTTCAACCTCTTCATGGAGTTCAGAGGTGTCAATTGCCTCTGGCCCAATTTGAATTGCACGAATCATCAATTTAAATTCAATAACCGCTAACACTCCATATAGAAGAGTGAAGACAATCATCGTAAATGCAACACTTGCTGCTCCAACGGTTGGACTTACTCCATCTTCAGTTTTGAATAAACCAAACACGGCCCACGGCTGGCGTGCGGTTTCGGTGAAGATCCAACCGAAGGAGTTAGCAAGAATTGGAAGGAAAGGCATAGAGAGCATGGCGGGCAAGAACCAACGCCCCTTTGGCAACTCACCTTTACGTAAACGCCATAAAGTAATTAGTGCAAACAAAGTAGCCAGCGCACCAAAACCAATCATTAATCTGAAGCCCCAATAAGCCAGAGGAATATTTGGTGTGTAATCGCCAGGGCCATACTGCTCTTCATATTGCGCCTGAAGATCATTTATTCCCTCAACCACGCCATTTACATCGCCTGTTGACATGAAGGACAGAACCCCTGGAATATCAATTTGGAATACCGGACGGCTTTGATCCAAGGTGCCGATAGTCAATAGGGAGAAAGGTGCATTTGCTTTAGTCTCATAAAGCGCTTCAGCCGCAGCCATTTTCATCGGCTGTTGCTCAGTCATGATGCGAGCGGTCCAGTCACCGGTGATTGTGATTAATACAAAGGTGATAATTACAGTAACCAAGCCAACTTTTGCAGTTGCGGTCGCCATTAACTTCTCTCGGTTTTTAACCAACAACCACGCAGAAACACCGGCCATAAATGCACCAGCGGTAAAGAAGGCTGCAGGAATGGTGTGTGCAAAGGTTGCAACTGCGGTGTTCTGGAAAAGAACTGCAAAGATGTCAGTTAATTCAGCACGGCCGCGTTCTGCGTTGTAGGTGTAACCAACTGGATGTTGCATCCAAGCATTAGCAGCCAAAATGAAGTAAGCCGAAAATAGAGTTCCGATCGCAGCTGCCCAAATAGAAGCTAAGTGAATTTTCTTTGGTAACCGATCCCAACCAAAAATCCACATTCCTAAAAATGTTGACTCCAAGAAGAAGGCGAGTAGACCTTCCATAGCAAGTGGTGCTCCGAAGATATCGCCAACAAAGCGGCTATAAGAGGACCAGTTCATTCCAAACTGGAACTCCTGAACAATTCCAGTAACAACTCCCATAGCGAAGTTGATCAGGAATAGTTTGCCGAAAAACTTTGTGGCCTTTAAGTATTTTGTATTACCGGTGCGATACCAAGCGGTCTGCAATCCAGCTACTAGAAAACCTAAGCCGATTGTGATTGGAACGAAAATGAAGTGATAAACAGTTGTGATGGCGAATTGCCAACGCGCAAGATCTAATGAACTCATATGCACTCTCCTTTTTGCACTTTCTAATTTTCCGCCTGGCAAATTGCTGAGAAATCCCTTTTCGCTGTGGGTTCCCTCACGGGCGGATTTTCACGCTCAAAAATCACGGTCTGCGAGCAGGTTTGAGTGCTAGCACCTGCTAGGTTTAGTTAAGAAATTCCGAGGTTGAAGGGAGAAAGCTTTGGCCGACCAGCACAACTCCAATGAAAATGATGATGAGCTAAATGATGAAATCATCACCGAGGAAATGTTGTGGGAGCGAATACCAGAAACCTCCGGAATTGAAAGAGCCAGCACCTTTTATGAATTAAGCGCGCGCATTTATGCCCGTGGTCAATATGACGAAGCATTAGCTTTAGCAGAAACCGCACGGGACATTTACTCCGAACTTGGATCTGCAGCGCCAACTGAAGGTTTAGCACAGGCATATAGCGCAATTGGTTACAACTTAAATCAACTTAAGCGTATGAATGAAGCCGCAACCGCAATGAGTAAAGCGGTTGAATTGTTGCGCGAAAATAAATCACCAATTGCTCTTGAGTTGGCGTGCACATTGGGTGAGTGGTGGTTTAGCTCTAAGGAGTACACCAAAACTATTGAATGCATGGAGGAGTGCGCGCGCGAACATCTAATTGATGGCAACGAGTTAGGCGCGGCTACTGATTTTCACTTAATTGGCAGCGCCTTCATAGAGTTAAAGAATTACCCAGAAGCATTAGAGGCTTTTTATGAAGCCCGCAAATTCTTCAAGGCTGCTCGAGAAGTGATTCATGTGGCGCGCTGCGATCAAAAGATTGCACATTGCTATGTTGAGTTGGGCGATGCTGATTCTGCTATGGCAGCGGCGCAAAAAGCGGTTGATGTCTTCACCACCGCACATGATCACCGCAGACTTACCTATGCCTCATTTGAGTTGGCTAAAGCACAAGTATTAAGTGGAGAAGTGGATGAAGGCCTAAATACTTTAGAGCGAGTACTTGATATCGCAGCTGAATCTGACCCTAAGGATTTTGAGTTCATCATCGACATTGAGCGACGGATTGCAGAGATTTTGCATACTCAGGGCCGTTCTGAGGAGGCCGTTGAAATTGAGCGTCGAATAAAGGCGATCTCCGAGATTATTGAAGATTAAATAGTGGCACTTCCAGATCTGTCGCATCTAAGAGAGCGCGACACCCTAATTATCACCATGGTGTGCCTTGGAAATATTTGTAGATCGCCAATGGCTGCTGCTGTGTTACACAACAAGGTTAAAGAGATTGAGAAACCAAAGATTGTGGTGGATTCCGCCGGAACTTCAAATTGGCATGCTGGTCAAGGTCCCAACCCACCTTCCAAGCGCACTTGGGAGAAAGCGGGATACTCTTACAAACACATCGCATCACAATTTAACTATGCCAGATTGGTAAGCGCAGATCTTGTCTTAGTTATGGATCGAAATAATCATGAAGAGGTCATGAAATATGTGACCAGCGATGAAGAAGAGCAAAAAATTTTCTTTCTGCGTCAATTTGATCCCACCAATCCAGAATCAATTGAGGTTCCAGATCCATACTCGCATCCCGATTCTGCCTTTGAAGCGGTGTTAGAGATGGTGGAAAAAGCTACCGATGGATTAATTAAGCAATTAATGCTTTAAATGTTGCATCGCCCAGGCATACATAGCGATTGCACCAGCAGCTGAAGCATTCATTGATCGTGTAGATCCGTATTGTGATATCGCCAGCACCTGTTCGCATACTGCAACCGCTTCATCAGACATCCCTGCACCCTCTTGTCCTAGAAACAAAACACTGTCTTTAGGAAAATTTGCGGTTTCAATTGGGGTGGAAACTTCAACATTATCTATTCCGATGATCGAAACTTTGTTTTCATCACACCAGTTTTTGAAATCAGCAACTGTTGGATGATGAATCACAGTTAAATATTTATCCGTGACCATGGCGCCGCGTCGGTTCCAATCACGTTTGCCAACAATGTGAACACTGGAGACATTAAAAGCATTTGCGGTTCGAACAATGGAACCAATATTCAAATCATGTTGCCAGTTTTCAATAGCTACCCGCAGGGAGTGACGTTTGGTATTGAGATCAGCGACAATCGCGGCGACGCTCCAATACCTATATTTATCAAGCACATTGCGGCGATCCCCATTTTCAAGCAGCTCTCGGTCGTACTGCTCTCCAGTGGGCCAGGGCTTGGGATGTGGCCCAACTCCAACTACGGGATAAAACTCGCCCGGTCCAATTTCAGCCGGTGGTTGGGTCATAACTTTGCAACCAACTTCTTTGCTTCATTGATGATTTCTTTTTCATGAGCCTTTAATTCATGTCCTGGGTAATTATTGCCATGTGCAAAAGGATCAGCCAGCTTGATAACACCTGATAACTCCTGCAACACAAACAAACCACAAAATGGGGCGTAGGTTGCGTTGTAGCCCCCTTCATGGGTCATCATCAATTTGCCACCACAAACCTCATTAGCAACATCCATTAATTTACGGGTCATATTTTTGTAACCCTCAGCGGTCACCAACATGCGTCCTAGCGGGTCATAAACTGAGGAATCAAAACCAGATGCTACACAAATAATCTCCGGATTGAATTTACGAATAGCAGGAATTACTACCTCATCAAATGCGTAGTAATAACCACCGTGACCTGTTCCCGGTGGCAATGGGATATTTATGTTTGTACCTACACCCACCACATCAACATCACCTGTGTCATGAGGATACAAACGGTTTTGATGTAATGAAATAGTAAGCACATTTGAATCATTTAAGAATATTGCTTCTGTGCCATTGCCATGGTGCACATCCCAATCCACCACAACAACTCTCAAATTTTCGCCATGGGTTTTCTTGGCTACATTGATTGCAACTGCTAAGTTAGAAAAAATGCAATAACCCATTCCAGTTTCGCGCACTGCGTGATGTCCTGGTGGGCGAATCAATGCATACCCATTATTTACCTGGCCAGTTAAAACCGCCTCAAACAACTCAATTGCACCGCCAGCTGCCATCGCAGCAATTTCATAACCGCCGCGAGCAAATGGGGTAGTTAAATCTCCGCCATCTCCACCCAAGCGGGTAGCGGACTCCTTCTTAATACGAGCGATATGTTCTTTGGTATGCGTGGTCTCAAGCTCAGCTTCACTAGCTTTACGAGCGGAAACTCTGGTTAGTTCATCAATTAATCCAGAGACGACAATTAATTCATGAATACGTTTTTTGGTTTCAGGGTTTTCATAATTCATATAGGGCTGTAATCCAGCACCAGGATCTGATGGCATATCGCCCACAAAGGTTCCGGTGTCATGCCAGCCAAATATCTCGTGATAAACATAACCGGTGGTCATGCGGGCAAGCCTAAAGGCAAGTTGGCTCCCTGCCTACATTGCGCTTGGTTTGGTTTGGGGTTGCTCCTTTCTATTTATTGAACAGGGCTTAACTTTCTTAACGCCATTTGGAGTTGCCTTCGGAAGATGTGCTTTGGGAGCGATAACACTTGCCGCAATCCTGAAGGTAAGAGGTTTGAAATACCCTCGAATTCCGAGAGTTTGGTTTCATCTTTGGATTGTTTCCTTATTGCTGAACTCTATACCTGGAGTTTTGTTTGCTTTAGCGCAAACCGAAGTAACCTCGATTTTGGCGGGAATTATCAATGCCACAACCCCATTAATGACACTCTTAATGATGTTGTTGGTGTTTCGTGATGAACCAATTTCAAAAAATCAGATTTTTGGTTTGCTGGTCGGATCATTTGGCATAAGTTTTGTTTTTGGAATCTGGAATGGGCTCGGCAGTAATTCAATATGGGCGGTAGTGGCTTTATTATTGGCGGTTTTGTGTTACGGAATTTCTTTTCCATATTCAAAAAGAAAAATTATCCCTTTGGGATTACCTGCTGAAACTTTGGCCGCCACCCAATTGTTGTTGGCAGGAATTACATTGTTACCGTTATTCATTTTTGATGGTTTGAAAAACCATGATTATCATCCGCTGCCAGTTCTTGCAATGCTGATGTTGGGAGTCTTTGGAAGTGGCTTTGCCTACATCTGGAATTTCCAAGTAATCAAAGGCGCTGGCAGTGCGATAGCGTCAACCGTCACCTATATAACCCCTCTCGTTGCTGTAATTATGGGGTTGATTTTTCTTGTGGAACCGATCACATGGAATGAGCCGATTGGCGGGGCGATTGTGGTTCTTGGAGCAGCCATTTCACAGAATCGCTTAGTAATCTTCCGCAATGCTTAAGAGGTTGTTGGCCGCCGTAATGGCTCTACAACTTATTTTCACCCCTGCATTTGCTTTGCATTCACTGGAGAAATACGCCTCTGCCAAACAGCTAGCATCTCCAGGTCTCTTGGTGATTGATCCAACTGATGGTCGTATTGTTGTACAAAATAATGCGGAGAAACTTCGCATTCCCGCCTCTGTTCTAAAACTGCTTTCCGCCACCGCAGCTCTGCATTACATCGGTGCTGATAAGCAATATGTGACCAAGATTTTTAAGACAGCAAATGCAAATGAATTTGTAATTAAAGGCTCACTTGATCCATGGTTAACCAGCAACTTAAGTTTTGCTAAGAAAAATAAGCAGCGCTTCCTTCCCTCCTTAATTAACAAAGCAAATGTAGAAAATAAAAAGAAACTAAAAATTTACTTTTCAGGACTTTATGAACGAGATACATATGATTTAGCGATTAATCAAAAACAAAAAGGCGTCAAGTTAATTTTTGAGAAAATTGAATCAGCCAAAGCGACTGAGCTGGCTAAGGATGAGATTTCAACACTGACCTCTGTTCCTTTAAGTGAGATGGTCAAATTTGCCATTTTGTGGAGTGATAATCGATTAGCCGATCGCATGGCTAAAGATGCGGCGCGGGAAATTGGATTTCCCAGCACCGGCAAGGGTTTAACAACCACTTTTAAGCAGGCGTTAAATGAGTTAGGGGTTGATCACACCGGCCTCCAAGTTAAAGATGGCAGCGGACTTTCCAAAGAAAATAAAGTTTCAGCGGTTACGGTCGTGGACTTGCTGATCAAAATTAGAAATAACCCAGCATTTGCTGCGGTTTATCAGGGGTTGCCGATTGGCGGCGAAACCGGAACTTTGCAAAAGAGATTTCTAGAAACAGCTCCCAAAGCGGTTGGGCAGGTCAGAGCAAAAACGGGTTGGGTAAACAACAGTGTGACTTTGGCGGGTTATGTGATGGAAGGTGAAAAAGAGTATGCCTTTGCGATTTTGGCAGATGGCATAACCCCCTCCTTCACAGCGCGAAACAAAGCGCGCGCCGCGATGGATCGTCTACTTGGGGCTATCGTGAAAGGGAATCACTAAAGACTTTAATGGCGCCGCCATAACAAGCGACGCATACTCTTTTGTGTAATGGCTCGTAAGTAATGCCGATAGGTTCATTGCAAACATTTATTTTTTGTAAAACCTTAAAGTCGCTCGCTCGGACCTTTGAGACGGTATCACTGGTGTAATTAACAACGTACAAAGCGGTTCCGTCAGCTGAGATATCAAGGCTGCGCGAAGCAGAACCGGTCTTCACAGTACGCACAACTTTGTTAGTGGCCAGATCCATTGCCACAACTCGACCAGAGCTATTCAAAGTTGCATAAAGCATCGTGTTATCGGGAGATAAAACAACAGCGCGGGGATTAGATCCAATATTTAACTGACTGCGCTCCCAGGTGTCCAGATTGATTTTATGAATTACTGCGCCACCCATCTGAACCACATAAGCAAATTGCGCATCATTAGATATGGCGATACCGCGAGGATATGCACCAATCTTTATTGTCTTAACTACCTTTTGCTTTTCTAAAGAAATTACCGAAAGATCATAAGAACACCAGTTAGTGACTAAAACATACTTATTGTCTGGAGTTACTTCGACAACTTTGGGCACTACGCCAACCTTGTAAGCGGCATCAATTTCCCAAGTTGAAGTGTTGATGCGGTAAACAAAGGATCGGTCATAACGATCACTGGGTGAACATTTATCAGTCCCTTCGCGATTAAATCCCTTGCCGTACATCGCATAATTTGTTACGTATAGATAAGTACCATCTGGCGAGAATGCACCTTCAACTGGAGCGCCACGATGTAATCCCAAGTAACCCTTTTGACCTAATTTGTTGAGATCAACCTGATCGGAAATATTTTTTACCAGCTCAAAATTATCTGCGTTATAGACCGTTACAGAGTGGCGATACATCATGTTATGAGCGGAAACAAAGCCGGTTTTTGAGGCGCGAACTGATTTAGGCGAGATATTTCCAGTGATGGTTTTTTCCAGCTTTAACTTGGTGGAGTCAGATGTCGTTTCTGCAGCCACGGGTTGAATTAATGAAAACAAAAGGGCTGAAACTATGGCCCAACTCACCGAAATACGCATGAGCGCAATCTACAGGGTAATCTCGCGCTCATGATTTCGCCCTACATCGCATTAATGAAGTTGCGAGTTGTAGAGCTACTACTTGTTACGACTTTGCCGGCGTTGTTTTTAGCAGCTGAAGGTGTTCCGCCGTTAGATGTAACAATTGCAACACTACTTGGTGGAACTTTGGCAGCTGGCGCAGCAAATGCCTTCAACATGATTATTGAGAGTGATATTGATCAACTTATGGGTCGCACCGCAAAACGTCCCATCGTGAATAATCAGATCACAGAGAATCAGGCTTTGATTTTTGCCTCCGCAATCACAGTTCTATCGCTGGCAATATTTTGGATTTTCACAAATCCACTAGCAACCGGCTTAACAGTTAGCGCCATCGCTTTTTATGTTTTTGGTTATACCGTTGGCTTGAAACGAAGAACGTCACAAAATATTGTCTGGGGCGGAATCGCTGGCTGTCTTCCAGTATTAATTGGTTGGGCAGCGGTGACCAACTCTCTATCTTGGACCGCGTTCTGGTTTTTCATGGTGATTTTCTTTTGGACCCCGCCACATTTCTGGGCGCTTGCTATTAAGTACCGAGATGATTATGAAGCAGCTGGGATTCCCATGCTTCCAGTTGTTGCGCCGATTAATAAGGTTGCACAACAAATGTGGTTCCACACCATCGCCATGATTGTTACTTCATTCCTAACTCTTTACAGCTATGGATTGCCCGCATGGAGCTATGTTGTGACAGCGGTGCTGGGAGTGTTTTTTGCCTGGCAATTAAAAGGTTTGAATCAACAACATATCGATAAGCAGGCGGGCAAGATTTTTCACAGCTCGATTACTTATCTCAGCCTTTACTCGGTGCTGCTAGTCGTCGTCATCCTCATCTGATTCATCATCGTCATCATGATCATGATGGTGACCCTTTCGATAATCGTCATCCTCATCCTCATCCTCATCCTCATCCTCATCATCGTCTCCACCACCCAGATTAGGCATGGGAATAACTCCTGGTGTAGCTGCTGTTATGGGAGCCTGCTGTTCAGATGTGAGATTTGATTTTGGTTTGTAATCATAATTGTCATCATCATGATCGTAGTCATCATGATCTGGCCCATTGCCTTCATCATCAAAGTCACGAAGATTAGGTTGTGCAGCAGGGGTGATTGTTGCATCAGGCGTAACAATCACTTCACCTGTTTGACCTCCGATAGCAGGCGGTTTGATTGCTAAAAATCCAACTAGCGCCATAGATGGAAGGATAAAAATTAATTTGTTTTTCATTTTACAAACCAGCTTTCTGTAGCGCGGAAGCTAATGAGGTTCTAAAACCATTGGAGGTGTAAGTAGCGCCGCTTATTCCTGTGATATTTGTAGATTGAGTTCGCAGCGCTTCTTGCTGTAACCATGGCAGCACTTGATTAGAAATATTTAGAGATCTTCTATCTCCATTTGGATATTGCAATGTTGATACATTGGTGATTTGTCCGTTAGAGACAGTTATTTCAACCTGCACCGGCCCCCACCGAGTTTGCGAAGTATTGCCTTGAAAGACCCCTGATACACCACTTGATTGTGGAGTTTGTTGGGTTTCACTTTGATTAGCTGCTTTATCGATAGCAGATTTCTGATTTGAGGCTTTTGGGCTGGATGGTTTCGCATTCGAATTAACTTTTGTTGGCACGGGGTTAGTTGTCTGAGTTGTGTCAACAGTTGCACTCGGTTGCGGCGTTGCAC
>VFQT010001383.1_pt1 | contig 29467 bp, 18 predicted proteins | sample 3512381 | NCBI WGS metagenome assembly VFQT01 (sample SAMN10412376, study PRJNA504923) | tailings metagenome | isolation source: Relicate 2 Philex TSF3 active mining site | place: Philippines: Tuba, Benguet | collected 2017-08-29
TCGTTGGAGCCATCGTCGGCGAATTCTTCGTGGGCTCCAGCATCCCCGGACTGGGCGTTCTGATCCAGCGCAAATTTGCCGCGCTGAATCTTCCGGAGCTCTACGCTGTCGTCGCCGTGTCGACTCTTCTGGGAGCCGTCATGTTCGGCGTCATCACACTTCTCGGCGAGTCCATCCTGAAAAAATGGTACGGCATGAGCCTCAGCGGCCGACGGTAAGGGCTGGAAGCAGGAAACGTGCGGGTTCGCCGAGCTATCACTTCGGTGTTCGTCGTACGGGCACTTCCGTGTCGCCCACTTTCGAAAAGACCATGTCTCCTCGGTAAGCAGAAATCTGAAGCCTTGGTATGCCATGTTTCCTGCTGAGAGCAGGGGCACTCTCGGCCGCAACGAGTGAACTGCTGACAAACAGTCCGCGAAGGCTCCGAATACCAGCCAGTACATTGATGCCAGTGTCTGTCGCAAAACCAGAAACATGGACCAGCTGCAACGATGGGCTCTTGGCGAGAGCCGCCGCGCCCAAATCGGTAATCACGCAATTGTCAGCAAGGATCAGGGTTCGAAGGTTGGGCATTTCCGAGAACAAATCAGCCGTCAGGTCGTCAGTGACACCACCGCCCCAAAGACGCAAACGACTGAGGGACTGACACTCATGCAGAGGTATGACTTCAGAAGGTTCAAAGTTCGGTCCACCAATGGCCACCGCCTGAAGTTCAGGAAGTTCTTTCAGGCTGGAGAGATTCAATCGTACGACTGAGCCGTCAAATTCCTGGCTCCAGATCTCAATGTCCTTCAACGCCGGAAAAGACTCGACCGTGATGGCTTTGCCAGTGACACCCGTGGCAAACAACAGGAGCGACTCAAGTTTTGGCAATTGACCAAGGCCGGTGAGCCAATCATCCGTGACAGAGACGTTGTGCAATTCCAATCGTGTGAGATTCGGCAGAGAGCGGATTTCCAACAAGGCCTCATCGGAGACGTCTGTCCCAACAGACTGAAAACCCAGTCGTTCAATCTGTTTTGCCGAGACAAGCAGCGCCAGATCCGACGCATTCACCGAACGAAGACGAGGCCACTTCTTCAGCCGAGGCATTCGGCCAAGAGTTCTGACGAGCCCAGACAACTGCTCGGATCGTTGATCATCGTCCGCCACGGTCAGTTCGAGATCCTGCAATTCCTGAAACGCGTCCAGCGACTCAACAAATCCCTCGCGCATCCGGACGTTGAATAGAACCAGTTTCTTTAACGGGTTCCCAGCTGCCAGTGAACGGAGCTGGTCACCGTCCGCCTGGCCATAGAGCCATCGCAGTACCTCCAGCTTTGACAGATTGCAAAGAGCCGTCGCCGCGTCAGGTTGCGCCTCCTGCGTGAAGCGAACACCCAATGACCGGAGTTTCGGAAGATGACTCACCGCTTCGAGAACTTCCACTGCGTCGCTGCCGAGCGTGAACGACAGAGATTCGAGCGACGCAAGGTCTTTCAGCACTCTGAGATCATCAGCCGCCAGACCGGCTGAACAGTGAAGCGTGTGCATTCTGGGAGCCGCAGCAATCCAGTTCATCAATCCTCGACGATCCGTCGCTTTTGACGCGGGTGCTTCGTACAAGTCCAGACTCGCCAGGTTTAGAGGCGGCTGGGTAGCGTCAAAGGCCCCGTCGTCGAACTGGCATTGATTGAAGGTCAACTTCTGCAAAGAACGGAATCGCGAAATCTGCTGAAGCTGATTCCGTCCCAGTTGTCCGCCATTCAGCGACAATGCATGGATCGAATCAGCGGGCAGTTGCTCCAAAAAGCTGAGGTCTTCGGCGGCAGCGGCAGTCAGCTCCAGGCCGCGGATGCCGTCCGTTGAAAGAGTGACGTCTCCTTGAGCCCGTTGAACCTCAAGACAATCCGGATCGTAAACCCAGTTGACCCCATCTCGCTTCGGTGGGTTCATTACGGTGACGACACCGACGGGTTGTTGAGGAAATTTCAGCGTAAGGTCTTCAGCCTCAGCGACGCTCATTCCCAAACACAGTTGCAGAAGAATCGCTACATGCCAACAAACGAGGTGTGTCTTCATCGGTGTCTCTCAAATAAAGGCAGAAGCAGATGACGCTCCAGGAAACGCTCAATCGCATTTCTTAACGAATGTTGCTCGAACTGTCGAATTTCAGCGTGCCACATCGTCTCACAGCGTGCGGGCTGGCGCAGCGAAAGGGCCATGAATGCGCTGACGACCGGGCCTTCAGTCACAGGGAACAGCAGTTGCTTTGAAACAGCCGTGCGAATCCGTGATCGGCATGGTTTGCACATCGGCTGTTGTTTCGGAGCCTGCGATGTCACAGCGTTATGGGTTGTCGGTCGGACGTATTCTGCATCCCACGGATTTTTCGCATGGAAGCGAAGTGGCCTTCCTGCATGCTCTTCGACTGGCGATCGCGACGAAAGGGTCGCTCTCCATTCTGCATGTGGACCGCGAACAGAAGCGGCCGGACTGGGGTCGCTATCCTGGCGTTCGGGAGACGCTGATTCGCTGGAAGCTGCTGCCTCCTGAAGCATCGCGAACCGATGTGGCCAGCCTTGGCGTTCATATCAGCAAGGCGTCTGTCACAGAAGAAGATCCAGCCAGCGGTGTTCTGAACTATCTCGAAGAACACCCGGCGGACTTGCTGGTCCTGGCGACTCACCAGCGACACGGCCTTGATCGCTGGCTGCATCGAACGATTGCTGGACGAATCAACAGCCGAACAGACGGAGCAACGCTGTTCATACCCTTTGGAAATGAAGGCTTTGTGGACGCCGAGACAGGAGCCTGCCGTCTGAGTCGAATTCTGCTGCCGGCCGATCACGATCCGGATCCTGTGCCGGCGGCCGAGGTCGCAAGTGATCTCGTTCAGGCTCTGGCACCAACTCCTGCAGAGATACGATTGCTGCACATTGGCGATCCCGCGAGTGCTCCCGGAATCAGCCTGCCTGCGAACGACCGAATCCACTGGCACTGGGCTCATCGAGTCGGATCGGTCGTACCGACCATTCTGAACGAAGCCCGTGACTTTCGCAGCAACCTGATCACCATGACCACCGCCGGTCGTCACGGATTCTTCGACGCTCTGCGAGGATCCACCACCGAACAGGTCCTCGAACACGCTCAATGCCCGGTGCTTGCCGTGCACGAATGGAGCGATTAACGCTGCGACTCCTGAGCGGTCGGCGTGTTTTTGTCCTCGGGAAGAACGTCGGCGTCGCTAGTCTTCGGCTGCTCGGTATACGTTTGCTTCATTTCAAACAGCCTCAGCCGCTCCTCCATGCCAGCTCGGCTCTTTTCGTCCGTCTTCTCCAATGCCTTCTTTTGATAGCGGATGGCTTCCTCAAAGTTCCCGGCTTCAGCGTATGCAGCCGCCAGTGTGTCGATGACATTCATGTCTTCCCAGTTCGAAACCTCACAGGCTCGAGTCGCCAGTTCGACAGCGCGAGCACCATTGCGCAGTTCCGGATGCGGGGATGAGCACATCAGCCATGCGACGGAGTTCAGCACCGTGTTGTCTTTGGGATTTTTTGTGACAGCGGCTTCGTAGTATTCAATTGCTCTGGAGAAGTTGCCCATCCCCGTGCTCGCTTCGGCCGCATATTTATGGGGAACCCAGTCCGTGGGATGCTCCTTCAGGCACGCTTCCGCATCCTTGAACGCCGCTTCCCATTTTTGCTGCTTCAGACGAACCAGACACAGCCAGCTTCGCAGCGACTTGTTGTTCACGCGGGCATTGACGGCTCGTGAATAATCCGCTTCGGCTTTGTCGTATTTCTTCTGGTGGTAATACGTGTTTCCTCGGTCAACCAGGACCGAGGTCAGTGCCGGTTTCAGCTTCAGCACCTGATCGAAGTCCCGGATCGCTTCGTCAGGCTTTTCCAGAGCGAGGTAGACACGAGCACGCATGTAGAGCGACTCGACAGAACGGCTGTTCAGACGAATGGACTTGTTGAGATCAGCAAGTGCTTCGTCGAGCTTCTTCAGTTCCGCATAGGCTCTGGCCCTGTAGCAGAGCACCTGTGGATCGGTCTTTTTGCTGAGCGACTTCGAGTACGCTTCCGCCGCCTCTTCAAACTGCTCGCGGAAGAGATGGACGTTTCCGATTCCCGACCAGGATTGATAGTAGCGAGGATCGAGCCGCACGGCTTCCTGGTAATCACGAATCGCCTCATCATGCATGAGCAGGTCATATTCGACCTGAGCGCGAGCAAAGTGTGCAGCGGGATCCTGTTCGCCTGCCCGGACGGCATGTTCGGTCCATTCCAGTGCCTCTGATTTTCGGTCAGCCGCAGCCAGCGCATCGGCCACCGCGACACACAGTGAACTGTTCTCGTTCGGGGTTTTCTTACCGTGAGCATTTCGACATACGACCGCAGAACGCTGACGGGACCTCGTGATGAGATCGCCCGGATTTCCCAGCATTCGACCAGCAAAATACGCTTCCGCTTCGGCAGCCGTACAGACAGCGTCGGCGGGGACCCAGCCCAGTTTCAGCGGCTTCAGCGACCAGGCAACCAGAACCTGTTTGCCATCTTCATGCCTCGCGATCACCGGGACCGCGGTTCGGACTTCGGACGACCGCCCCACCGTCTTGTTGGTCACCTCATCACGGATCGGAGTGTTGTTTTTTCGAAAGAACACAATGGCGTCGGGAGCCCACGCTTGTTCTTCTCTGGTACCGTTTTCATCAGCGGCCAGAGGACTGCAAAGGACGGCAAAAAGGGTCGCGACAAGAAGTTCTGTTCTCATGGGATCGGCTTCCGATGATGCCAATAGACAATGCTGTGCAGTCACCTGGATTTTGATTCAGTGCAGCTCGAAACAGGCAGGTCGACGATATTGCTGATGTTGCTGAGGAACAAGGATGTCTGCTACGGAACGAGACGAATCACAGTCGTCGTTCGATGGAAGCCATCTGTTGTAATACGATGAGAGTGTATTTCTTCGGTCATCAAAGCCAGGTGTTTCAGCGTCTCAAACTTCTCGGGAATAATCGCCCGGACGTTTTCATTGTCCATGAGACCATCGACCAGTCCCTCGGCGAAAAGCCCCTGAGCAGTGATCTTCAGCTTGTTGCGAGCAAGCAGGTCGACCCACTGAGCTGGTGCCAAAAGGGATTTTTGGATGGTAGCCTGAGGAATGAGTGACCGCATGTTGTGATTTTCCCAGTCGCCCTGAATCACTTTGCGCAAAGCTTCGTCTTTCTTTGCCGCCAGCACCTGACGAGTCATCTGGAGGGAATTGGAAAGCAGCAGCCATCGATCTTCCAGCACCACGAAATGGGGCGTGCATTCGGCGCTGACCCTGACCCTGATGCCGTTTGGCAGAAGCGAACCAGTCAGCTCTTCGGTAAAGAACCAGACTCTCGGTTCAATCTGGTCGACCCTTGCTTCTCGAAGGTACACCGGCGGAGTGGTGGATGGATTGAGTTTCAGCAGCTCCGATGACACCTGATCTGCCAGTTTCTTCAGGTCCGCTGTGTTGGTAATCGCCATCACGAAGCAGAACCGGGGAATGCCGAGGGATTCTATTCGGACGGAGTTGTTCTGGCCGTGTGACTCAAACATCAGTTCGACACTGGAATCGGTCAGACCGTCCGTCATTGCCACCAGAATATGCGGTCGAAAGGCGAAGCGAGTGTCCATTTGAAGCAGTCTCGCAAAGCCACCGCGTTCCAGGGGAAGGCCCGTGTCGGTAAACGGTACCTGCTGTTGTTCATCCTGGATCTGAGCAAGGATATCGACGAGCGACATTTCAAGGGGGTCGGGCGCTGCCGGAGTTGTGGCAAGCTCGAATTGCGCGATGGTGTCGCGAATCATGTCCGAAGGTGAGTGATCGGAATCGGCAAACCACGCCGACGCGTCCGCAGGGAGAAACTGCATCACTTCCGATTCATGCAGCGTCGCCACGGTAGTGCGCGTCGATTCCAGAACCTCGATCAGGCATTCGCCGGTCCCTTCCGGGAATGAAACGCGAACCTCAACATCGCCCGTATCAGCGCCAAGCATTTGCTTCAGACTGACAATCTCGACTGGATTGAACAGCAGTGTCGGTGTTTCCCTGATCGCCTTCCCGAGCTCTGTTCCCTCCAGTCGTTTCCAAAGTTCATGGCTATCAGTCAGCGCTTCGAAAAACGAAGCGGCGCGGAAGTTTGCATAGAGCAGGTCTTCGCCCGAATCCCGCCAAAGCCTGCGATCTGATGGCGATTCTGTACTCTCCGAAGGCTGGCTGTCCGTATCCCCAATGAAAAGGTGCAGTGTTGCACCTTCACGTCGCAGCAGAAACTGAATGTTCATCGGAGAAATCAGTTCAGCGATCCTGACCAGATCGGGATCCGACAGATCATCCGAAAGGCTTGCCTGGAAAAGCAGGCCCTGAAGAAGGGCCGGAGGTGCGAAACTGGAAACCGATGTCGCGACGCGGACATATTCCGTGGTCATCTCTGTCTCGAAGGAGTCTTCCTGCAGAAGGTCCGAAAGGACTGCACGCAACAGCGTCTCCAGCTGCAGAGCCGCTTCTTCGTTACGGAACTGAACCCACACCTCCAGCTCCGGCGCCCGGACATCCTTGAGCGCAGAGATCAGTTCCGCCTGAACGTCGTCCAGCTGCTCCGAAAGACCGGCTCCCACAGCAATCTGGCACAATTCCCCAAGTGCGATCGCTCTGACCATGGCCGTAAACGGTGTGAGTTCATCGGAACCGGCCGCGACCGTGATTTGTTCGGGAACCCAGTGATCGCCCCCTTCTTTCAGAGCCTGTTCAAATTCATCGACGGGGGGAAATTCCGGCATCGCCCGCATGGCCGATCGAATGCCTTTCGATTCCAGCATTCGTTTGACCAGAGGCAGCGGATCCCGAATCAGCAGAAAGTTGCCGCGAGACTGTCCGGGGTACTTCTCCCGTCCCGCCGTCGCCTGGGTTGACTCATCCGCACGTGCTCCGCCGCCGCAACACACCGTCAGCAAACAGCAAATCAAAAGCCAGCGGATTGTCAGCATCGCAGAGTCTCTCAATGTCCGCCGAATGTCACCAGGCTCATGCATCACGCGGCTTGATCTGCAGTTTACCGGCCAGACTCCCCCAAAGAATAATCAAACTTTCACCCAACGCAATAGCTGCAACACTGCCCACACAATGCCAAATTCCGCTAACCAGCAGTAGTGGAACTCGCCAGAGTTCCTGCCAACCCGGCTGTCGCGGAACTTGCCAGAGTTCCTCTCCTCCACCAGCTCGTGGGATCTCTGGCGAGATCCACTACAGACGACGACACGGCATTTCCAGAAGGCAAAAGGGCCGGCCGGTCACGATTCACATGACGGGACACGTCAGCGTGCGTAAACTACCGGCACTTCATCAAGAACACTCCTGCGACAGAAGCACACATGTCCTCGATCTCAGACGTCTTTCGACTTGGCCGGAACATCATCCTGTTCCCGGTTGTCCACGGCAGTGGTGACTGTGCGGTCGAGGTGCGCAGGCTGATGCTGAGCGAGCGTTTTTCGTGCCTCGCCGTTCCATTGCCACCGTCGTTTCAGAACGATGTCGAGACCGCACTTGAGTACCTGCCGGCAGTGACGGCCGTTTTTCAGCGGGAGCCTCAGAAGTCCTTCTCGTCCGTTTCGACCGACTTCGAGACGGGCGAAGAGAACGACACGGATGCTCCGCAGCGAACCAGCTACGTTCCCATCGACCCCTGTCAGCCGGTCATCGCTGCTCTGCGAATCGCCCGGCAGGAACGAATGACTCGCGCCTTCATCGATGTGGAAACGGATCACTACCTCGCTCAGGAAGCCATGCTGCCTGATCCCTGGGCTCTGAAACGAGTGCGAGCGGAGCAGTTTGCGACGGCCATTCTGCCGGCCCTCCCGGCTCCGAAAGACCCGGAGCAGATTCGGCGCATTCACTGGATGGCCAGTCAGCTGCATCGTCTTTCCCTGACGCATTCTTCCGTTCTGTGCCTGTGCAGCCTTCTGGACTGGCCATGGATTCGCGACGCGTTCAACTCGGCGGTTGACTGCCCTGCGCCGGCGACGACAGATCCCGCTCCGACAGAACTGTACGGCGTGGATCCAAAGACTCTGCTCTTCATGCTGGGTGAGCTGCCCTACATCACGGGTCTGTATGAGCGAGCGCGTGCGGAACTGGATGACGACGAAAATCTGTCGGTCGATGGGATCAAATCGTTGCTCATCCAGGCGAGGGAATCGTATCGGGACGAGTTCAAGTCGCGTGCTCGTCGCATTACGCCCAATTTGCTGTCCAGCTGCCTGAAGTACGTTCGGAATCTGTCGCTGATGGAACGGCGCTTTACTCCCGATCTCTACACGCTGGTGGTTGCTTCGCAGCAGACAGCCGGAGATCAGTACGCCATTCATGTGGCCGAAACTGCTCGAGACTATCCGTATGCTCCTCCGGAAGGACTGTCAGAAGCACGGTTCAGTACGGATCGAGGTATGTTGCCGGACGGAACGGAGATCGAACCGGTGTGCCGGCTGCCTGGTCATCCCGTGTCATGGCGCACCTGCCGTTTGAATTCTCGCCCGGATCAGCGGACTCTGACACAGTGGCAGAAGTCCTGGAATCCATACGGTCAGTGCAGCTGGCCACCGGAAGACGTGGCCATTGAGCGATTCCGAACCCATGTGAAGGATGTCGCTCTGGATCTGATTGGCAATGACCTGGCAAAGACGGAAAAGTTTTCGTCCAGCATGAAGGATGGTCTCGACATCCGCGAGACGCTGCGCAACTGGCACACAGGCGATTTGTACGTACGAGTCTTTCCGCCGGCTCGGGGGAGGATTGACTGTGTGGTGATGCTGTTCGATTCCCCCGCGGATCCGCGCGATTATCCGTGGCGAATTACCTGGCATGCGGAGCATCATGATGAATCAACTTTGTCGCTGTTCGCAACCAACTTTATGGAGGACATGGTCGGGCCGGGAATCGCCGTGGCTCGCTACGGGGGCTGCATGTTTCTGTTCCCGCCGCGCCCGATACCGGACATCTGGCGAGATCCTCAGTTTGACTTCGCGGATACTCTGGAAGAACGCCTGATCGCCGCCGGTCTGCACTATTCACGCGAGCGTCATATCGCTCTGATGAGCCACTCGCCGCCCGGGGCAGGCTGGCGACGTCTTGCCGCCAAATATCATCGGCGTATCGTGCATGTTCCGCTGGCTCGGTTCGGCGCGGAGACGATTGAAAAGCTGCGGATCTTCCATGTGCTGAATGGCCACCAGGTTCGGTCGTACGCGGAGCATTTCATCCGTCGTCCGTAGGTGCCCAAGCCCTTGGTGATGCAGGGGCAGCGATGTGCTTTGTAGCGGAACGGCGCAAGCCGTCCGGTCACTCATGACGCGGACTCACCGGAGGGCTCGCGCCCTTCCGCTACAAACACAACGTATGGCGCAAAAAAAAGGGGTTCGGCTTGGCCGAACCCCTTCTGTTGTTGGAACACTCAGCGGTGACTCATCAGCGATTAGAATTCGCCAACGGTTTCGCCGCCAGACTTGGTTCCGATAGCACCCCAGACACCGTATGGGCTGCGGCTGCCGATGGTCGTCGCAACACCCAGGTTACCTGTGTCGATGTTCTCGGAGATGAATCGGACAGAACCGTCTACCAGAACAACCTGAACACCACCGGTGTGCATGCTGCTTGGCGGGAACACGCCGACAGCACCGTCAGCGTTGGTGTTGCCGTCGTTAATGCAGGATGGTCCGTTCGGAGCAATGACGGTGTAGAAGGAGTTGATTTCCGGCTGGCCGTCACACCAGATCGAGCTGAACTTGCCCTTGATGGTTGCGCCGGAGCTGTATCGATCGCCCACGCGGATTGCAGATGCTGCAGCAACGCAGGCACCTGGATTGGTCGTGATTGCACCGACGTTGATAATGATGCCTTCCTTAATCGTTGGGGTGGCTTTTCCATTCAGACCGAAGCTTGCCTGGACTCGTTCGCCCATTGCGATCGTGTTGCTAGTGCCGTCCGTACAGTCGCGCATGTTGTAGGTTCGACGCCATGCGAACATCCCACTGACGTCCTGAGCATCGCGGCCGTTGCCAGATGAAGTTCCCAGGAAGTCACCACGATTGAACGCGTAATTGCAGTTGCCTCGGCTTGCCAGAATCCCTGGATCGGTTGGGCAGAGGAACACAGAAATACGCTGCGAGTAGATCGCAGGTGCAGGAGCAGTTCCGCTCCATGGAGCCGGACCGCCAGGTGGAATTGGTGGCGACGTTGTTGGATCACCCGCATTGATCTGATTGTACAGACCGGTCTGTTCCATGTACGGCAGCAACGCAATCACGCCGGTTCGACGTTCGTAGTTGCCGTCCAGACGACTCGTGCTGCCGTATCCGACGGTACCACCTTTTGCCGGTGGGAACGCATTGAATACGTCATGGTAATTGTGCAGAGCCAGTCCGAACTGCTTCAGATTGTTCTTGCACTGTGTACGGCGAGCTGCTTCACGAGCCTGTTGAACGGCTGGAAGAAGCAGAGCCACGAGGATGGCGATAATCGCTATCACCACCAGCAGCTCAATCAAAGTAAACGCCCTTCTGCGACTCACAAGACACCTCCAGAACTGAAGAAAATCCAAGAAATTTGAAATAAAGGCCAACGGCCTGCTTGCAGGAACGCTCCAGCGTAGGGTGAAACCTGAACAAATGCAAGCCCTGACGGAAGGCAGACGCCAGCAAAATGTGCTATTTCGCCCACTGCTTCGTCAGGCGTTCAGTTGCTTATCACTAGTCTATTCAATAGTCTGCCGCCCGCTGTTTTCAACTTGCTGTGGTCGTCTCATGTGATTTGTCAGGTGTGGATCATGAAGTTCTCGGCTCGCATTTCAGGTCTGTTTTGCTGCGTTTTGCTGCTTTCACTGGTTGGATGTGGCAGTGAAAAGATTGATCGTCCTCCCGTCTACAAGGTCCGGGGAAAAATCACTTTTCAGGGCAAGCCTGTGAAGGGTGCTGACGTGACCTTCATGTCGCGAGAAGCCAATCGCAGTGCGTTCGGCAAGACAGATGAAAATGGCGAGTACCAGCTGACAACATTCACTGTGAACGACGGTGCAGTCGAAGGAAAGCAGGAAGTTACGGTTGTTGAAATTCCACCAATTGCCCCAACAGCCGCCATCCCTGATGTGGAAAATGCTGCTTACGAGCCACCAAAGCCGAACGAAGAACTGAAGACCGCTCCGAAGTCCTCCCTGCCGCAACGGTACGCCGACCCGGCAACATCGGGCCTCATCGCTGTCGTCAACAAGGACGGCGAAAACGTGGTGGATTTTGACCTGAAGCCGTAGGCATCGCTCGACATCAAGCGGATTGATTGAAAGTAGCGGAAGGGCGCAAGCCCTCCGGTTCTTCCGACACCCGACGGCCGACACCCGGCGACGGTCGGCTCACGGGACACACCAATTTCGTGGAAAGCCCCAGCCAGGCCGCAGATCCCATTTTGGCGGCTCGCCCCACTTGATCCTGAGGCTCTGACACACCACAGTGCTCTTCAGAGGAAGCCTGCAGCTCCTGAGTGTCTGTTGTGGTTGGCTGACTTGTTGAGGGTCATGACCCTATGGGTATGCGGGCTCGAACGCTTTCGCTGGTTATCGCCGGTCTGCTGCTGACGCCGTGCCGTGGATTCGACGACGCCCGATTGTCGGACGCGGATCCCCAGGAATCCTCATCCTTCCCGCGCTCTGCCCAGGATCGTTCGACCTCGCTCGATGCAGGAATGGCCCAGCGTGAGACAGCGGGATTCCAGGAATTCGCGCCGCAGCAACAAGGTGGTCGGGGACAGCGCGGAGGCCGTTACGGTCGAGGCGGAACTCCGACCATCGATCGGACTCAGTATCCGCAGTGGCAGAATGATCCGAACTTCCAGAAGGACGTCTTCACGTTTGCGAGGCTCCAGTATGACGGCTCCGGGAACACGCCGGACGCGCGATGGAATAACGACTTCCCAGACGCGGACCTTAATCTTTCGTTCCGCCTTCAGCAGCTGACGTCTCTTCACGTCAATCCTGACGGGGCCGTCGTACGTCTGGATGATCCGAAGCTCTTTGAGTATCCGTTCCTGTTCATGATTGGAGTAACAGGGTTAAACCTCAGCGAGACCGAAGCTCGCACGCTTCGACAGTATCTGCTGAGTGGCGGGTTCCTGATGGTGGATGACTTCTGGACGCCAGCCGAATGGCGTCATATCCGTGACGAGATGAAGAAGGTCTTTCCGGAATCCGAAGCGCGTGAGCTGCCACCGGAACATCCGATCTTTCATCTGATCTACGATCTCAAAGGCGTTCCTCGAGTCCCTTCCATCCGCGCGTGGCAGCAGGGACACACGTTTGAATACTGGCATGGCGACACGGAAGGCGACGAAGCACCTCACTTCATGGCCTACTATGATGGCCAGGGTCGCATGGTCGCACTGATGTGCCACAACAACGACATTTGCGACGGCTGGGAACGTGAAGGAGAAAACCACGAGTACTTCCAGCTGTTCTCCGAGAAATGGTCGTACCCGCTGGGGATCAACATCATCGTCTACGCGCTGACGCATTAGTCGCAGCCCGCTGACGAATGCAGCGGCGTGTGCTATAAATGGCCGGTCTACTTTTTCAGTTCACCAGATTTATCGGGGCAGGCAATGCGTTGGCTTTCAATCATCCTCGCAAGTGTTGTGGGAACATCAGTCGTGCAGGCAGAGATCAAGACGGAAGTCGTTGAATATCAGGACGGTGATGTGGTCCTGCAGGGGTTTGTTGCCTGGGACACGGCGAAAGCCACAGCTTCACCAGGCGTTCTCGTGGTTCATCAGTGGATGGGTCTGACGGACTATGAAAAGAGTCGATGCCGACAGCTGGCGGAACTGGGCTATGTCGCATTTGCCGCAGACATCTATGGCAAGGGCATTCGTCCGGACAACATGCAGGACGCAGGGAAGCAGGCAGGCATCTACAAAAACGATCGCAAACTGTACCGTCGCCGATTGAATCTGGCCCTGGACGAACTGAAGGCTCGCCCGGAAGTCGCGAAAGGCAAAGTGGGTGCGATCGGTTATTGCTTTGGCGGCACAGGTGTTCTTGAACTGGCTCGAAGCGGAGCCGAGGTTTCCGGCGTTGTGAGTTTCCATGGAGGACTGGATTCGCCGGAACCCGAAGCAGGCCGCAACATCAAAGGAGCGATCCTTGTGTGCCACGGAGCAGACGATCCGTTCGTCCCGGCAAAAGATATTGAAGCCTTCCAGGCCGAGCTGAATGCTGCGAAAGTCGACTGGCAGATGGACATCTACTCCGGTGCCGTGCATTCCTTTACACACCCGGAAGCCGGCAACGACAACTCTCGCGGCGCCGCCTACAACGAAAAAGCAGACAAGCGATCATGGACCGCGATGAAGAACTTCTTTGAAGAAGTGTTTGCGCAGTAGAATGGACTTAACGACCTTCCAGGGTTGGCAAGACTCATCGCGAGTAGTGAATCAAAGCGATTAACGAGAGGGAGCGTCACGTGTTCAGACTTCCTGCTGTGTGTTTGAGCGTCGGTTTGGCCATGCTGTCTTCCGCAGTGCTGGCGGCGGAAGGTTCGATCTCCGGATATCTTGTGGACGGAGCGGGCGAGAGGAAGGCGATTGAGCATGTGGTCGTGTTCGTAGCGGATGCGAGAACCGGGTACCCGCTGCTTCAGGATTCGCAGAAGACCCTGTCACCAGGTCGGGATGAAACGCTGCAAAATGGGCTGCCAGGGTTTCGGCATGCGATGACTTCAGCGGACGGTTCGTTCCTTCTGAAGAATGTACCGACCGGTGAATGGCGACTGGTAGCACAGGAATGGATTGGAGCGGATCACGTACCGACGCAGCAGGAAGAGGATCGTATCCTGCAACTGCACGGTGTTGTGAATCACGTGGTGGTGCGTGATGATGAGGTGACAGAAGTGACCATCGAACCTCTGGGCGACAAGCCCGTGGTGCTTGAGAATGATCCGATGGAAGGCAATGCGTACGTCTTTCTTTCGGCGAAGGCTCCATTCGCCGAACCCATCTTCGGGCCGCTCGGCTGGGGCGATTCATTCCGATCTCACATCATCGGCATCACTCACCAGGGCAAGCCGCCATTGATGGTGCGGGGTCTGCCCGACTCGGAAGTGTCCGTCAGTGTCCTGAATTACGACAACAACCCGGGCCTTGGAGGAACGCGCTTTGTACCAGGCAAGTCGTGGAAACAGACTGTGCCAATTTATGCGTCGTGGAGCAACGGCTACTACACGCCACCGGAACGTCTTCTGCCACTTGTCGAATACCTCGACAACACGCCTCAAGGCTTTGCGAAGCTTGTTGAGGGGAATAAGGAAGCGTTTCCATTCGACCTGACAAACCCAGACAATCAGCGGCAGCTCTACAACCAGCTGGAATCGTTGAAGGAGAAATCCATCGAAGTGCCTGGACTTGGCAAGCAGCAGGTCCTTGATGTCCTGGCCGCTCGATCTTATGCCGAGCTTCGCAAGTACCACCAGAAGCGCAAAGAGGCCGCGTCAAAGCAACCGTAGTGGAACTCGCCAGAGTTCCGTTTGAGCATCATACGGCGTCGGAGTTGGCCACCGAGAAGACCGCGTCCAGGGCATCCAGCTTCTGGCGAACTTCAGCGACGAAATTCTCTGGTGGGACCAGATCCACAAGGCGGTGCAGGCTGCCTTTTGTCAGCAGCATCTCGTCTCCAAGTTCAATTGCCAGGCGACGGAAGAACTCCTCAGCAAAGGAGCTGAGCTTCATTCGCTGGGTCTTTGTGTCCCACACGAGACGTTTCGCGTCGTGTGGCAGTTTCTCGTATGTCGTGTAGTCCGTCGCCGAACCAGCGAAAACGAACTCCTTCGTCAACTCCGAAAGGACTCGTTCGATCTCTGGGCGATGTCCTCCGAACAACGTCGCGTTTGAGTAATGGCGAATCGCGTAGTTGCTGAGTACCTCAGGGGTCACAAAGTAATTTTCCGCTTCGTATCTTTCCCAGTACAGCACATGCATTCCTCCTTCCTCCCTGGATGTTCGGTTCTTTCCATCATTATCCAGGATGGCGAGTCCTCTGAGCCCGGGAATCATGTTCCGAAGCTGAAAGAAGTGGTCCTTCGGCGTGATCCCGAATCCGCCTTCAACGCGTTCAAGCTCACTGTCAACGGAGACGACAGGATAGTTGTCCTGCACATAGAATGAGTTGACTCGTTCGTCCCATCTTGCGGCCACAGGGTGTCCAAGACGTTCAGCGAATGCACGCAGCATGTCGACGTCAGTGCCGCCTTCGACGTACAGAACGTATCCCCGTTCACGTGCGCGAACGTAATGTTCTGCACCGAAATGCTTCAGGGCGTTCCTGATGTCGTGCTTCTTTGCGAGGTTATCCGCTTTCGCATCCAGAAGGAGTGTCAGGTTCCTTTCAAGTGATTCATCCAGGATAACTTCTGAATGCGTCACCAGCACAACCTGACTGCGATTGGCCGCGGCAATGTCTCTCAGGAGAACGTACACTTGCTTCTGCCTGAGTATTTCCAGGTGAGCGTCGGGTTCATCAATCAGCAGCACACTGTTCTTGTGGCTAAACAGATACGCGAAAATCAGCAGCAGCTGCTGGAATCCTCGCCCTGCGAGCGCAATTTCCAGGGGATCCTTCATTCCTGCCTGATGGTATTCCAGTTCGATGGCGCCACGAGCCGTCTTTACGGGAACCTGAAGTTCAACGGAGAACAGGCGCTTCATCAACTTCTGAACCTGCAGCCAGTCGGCAGCTGACTGGTCATGGACCATCAGGCAAAGATTGCGGAGTACCTGCGCGGTCTGACCCTGTCCCAAAAGAACGTTAATTCTTCCCGGCTGCAGTATGGCTTCTTCATTTTCCAGTCCAGACATTGAGTAAAGCAACTCAATGTTCAACCCAGCGGCGTATTCAATCAGCTCTTTCTTTTCGAGATCACTTTCTACCGGAGTGCAATAGACGATCTCATCTCCCTGATGGCGAAAAGCCATGGAAAGCGATTCCGTCTTCCCCTTGAACTGAAGGCCGACCGTGATCGTGAGCCGAACGTTCTGATTCTGAGTCGCTCGGACAGTCGCGTTGTGCCAGAAGAATCGTGTGCTGGGAACCGGCACGGCGACAAGGTTCAATCGATTGAGAGCGACGGAAGTTCGGTCTTTGGCCTTCGCGTCTTTCCGGGAATCGAACCAGGTCTTGACCGCCTGTGACCACAGCGCGATGGCCTGAATCGCCGTTGTCTTCCCACAGTTGTTTGGTCCAATCAGGACCGTCGGGTGATCCAGTTCGATGCGCTGGATCTCCCCAAATCGTTTAAAGTTCTCTAGTTCCAGGTATTCAAGGAGGCGCACAACACATCCAGCAAGAAGGCAGCTGAGCAATTTGGAGTCAGGTAGAAACCTGTCAGCATTGGACCCTGATGGCTGGATTGTACTCAATCAATCATGGCATCACACCCTGTCCGGTGATTTTTGCTCACAGCGAGTTGCTCCCACGCAATCAAGCCTCCCACGCCAGAAAGGCTCCAGGAGTCTGATGGCCGGCTTAACCAACCGGATTTCCAAGGACAACATTGCGCCAGAAACCGGGCATGCCTTTCCATGCTTCCAGGTAGGTTGCTTCGAGCGGCACGTTGACGTATCGGTCGGGGTTGAGAAAGATGGGCATGTCCGGCAATGGCATTCCGGGAGCCACGTGTTCAAGATAGATGTCGACGGCTCGCGGCGGATCGGGACTGTAGCTCACCAGTGTGGAATGACGAGGCTTGTCGGTGATGGGCGTCGCATGAGGAGCCACTTTGTTGCGAATACAAGCGTTGATGCCATCGTGATCAAAGCGACCGGTTTCGTGAACATCCACCAGCAGCACGCTCACTCGTCGTCGGATCGCATCCACAGTCTTGTGGATGAAGGTCTCGTAGCGGGCTTGATTGTTCTTGTTTCCGGGCGAAACGATTTCCAGTATCGCGACGACTCGATGAGAACTCAGATGTCGAATGGAAATGAACCGCTGCAGCTCAGCGATTTCCAATTCGACCTTTTCATGCACCGAAATCATCGGGGGAGCTTCAGCAATCGCAGTGCCTCCGCTTGCCGGCTCTTCCGCATTGAGCCGCGACAGTTCTTCCTTTGTTGGCGGCGAATGCAGCGTCAGCACATCGGCGACGTACTCCCCGGCATGCTGTTCCGCCAGAGCATAGTAGCTGGATGGCAGGAGTCCGGCGTTCAACGCATTTCGTATCTCCGTTATCCATGCGGTGTGGAAATCATGAAAGATTCCGGATTCAACATTTGACCAGTTGTGGAGAGGCATGGTGCTAGTTGCTCCTTTGCAAAATACGCGTGCTCCTGAGAACACATCGAGGAGTGTAACACGCTGTAAGGCTGAAGGCACGAGGAAACAGCGTTGATGAGTCCGCTGGAGTGCGGACATCGCGACTGCACACCAGACGCGTTCTGCGAAGGAAGTGGTGCGAGCCAGCCCGGTTTTGCGGCTCAAAATCTGCGATTTGGAACATCCCTGCGGGACATTCGGACTTCTCGAGTGTTGAATCTTCTGTTCTGCGGCATCTGTCGATGTGGCTCAGATTGGTTCAGAATCAGAGGGCTTTTGGAATGAACGCTCGCACGTCGACTCACTTCGTCAGTCGAGTCTTCCTTGGATTGACGCTGGCGTTTTTGAACAACGCCCTCAAAGCAGAAGACTACTTCCTGACGATTGGCGGAGGATACACGCCGCAGCAGAATCAGGCGTCGCTCGAGGCGAATGTCCTGTTCTTCCAGAAGCTGCTCAGTGAAAAGCATGCCTCTCCATTTCAGCATCGGATCTTTTTCGCGGATGGACTGAACGACCAGGCGGATCTTCAGGTGCTGTCCGCAGCTCGCCCCAGCACGGAGCCTTTGAAGGAGCTCATCGGGCGACTCCATCGACGCGGGCCGCCGGGGTTTGCAGGTCGATCGGTCGAGTATCGCAATCACCAGGTCCCGAATGTTGCCGGAGCGAATTCACCAAAGCTGATCCATGAAGCGATCTCGGAGATTGCGGGTAAGGCGAAGAAGGGCGATCGGCTTCTGATCTACGTGACGGCTCATGGCGGCGAAGGCCCGGACGATGATCCGAGGAACACGACGATCTCATGCTGGAACAAGGAGTCGATCACTCGCGAGGAATTCACACAGTGGCTGGAGGAAGTTCCGGACAGTGTGCCTGTGATCATGGTGATGGCACAGTGCTATTGCGGTGGATTCGCCGACACGATTTTTGAAACAGACGGCAAGAGAGAGAAGTTCGCTTCAAAGCCGCGCGTGGGCTTCTTTGCTCAGCAGCACAATCTTCCGGCGGCTGGCTGTCGACCGGACATCGAGCATGATCAGGAATTCAGCAGTTACTTCTGGGGAACGATTGCCGGCCAGAGTCGCAACGGAGAACCGATCACAGGTGCTGACATCAACGGGGATTCAAAGATCTCATTCGATGAAGCCTTCGCGAATGCCGTCATCATTGGAGACACGATCGATATTCCCCTGAAGACTTCGGATGTCCTGCTGCATCGATTCAGTCGCATACCGGACTACGTGCTGATTCGTGATCGTTCACGGCGAAATCGACCGGCGAATACCGAAGACCGTCCGGCAGAGGAACCACAGCGGACCGATCGCCCGGAAAGTGAAGGCTCCGACGAGAAGAACGAACAAGCACCTTCGGAATCAGAAGCACCAACGGCAGAATCACAGGAGGCGAAGGCACCCGCAGAACAGACCACGCCTTCACAGGAGGATGATTCGAAGCTGCCTGGTCGCATGGAAGGTTCGATCGAATCCTTGATCCAGAACGCCGATCCAACGTCACGGCGAATTGTCACGGAATTATGTGGGCAGTTGCAGATTCCGCTCGCCGACACGGTTCAACAGCTGATGGATCGATATATGGCCCAGCAGAGGGCTCGGGGTGGAGCATTCCGAGGCCCTGGTCGCCGCTCCAGTTCAGGCCGTCGCGAACTTCTGGCAGCGATCGAGAAGCAATGGCCGGAGCTTGCCGATCCCGAAGCATGGTCGAAATCTGAGCTGCTGACCAAAGACCCATCCGAGCTTCTCAAATCCATCGAGGCGCTGCCGGAATACGCGGTCTACCAGGAACGCCTCAAGCAACGCGAACAGCAATCCAAAGACGCCGACACCACCGAACTCCGCACCATCCGATTTCGGCGTCTGATCGACACGCTGGAAAACATCGTACTCGCCCGCAATCTCTCAGCCGCATCAACCCCGGAGATCGCTCAGAAATACGAAGACATGCGGAAGCTGGAAACGACGAGTCTGAGTTCGGGGCTTCCGTAATCGCAATTTGGTAGCTCACAGGCTCCCGCCAGTTATGTAGTTACTCCGGGAGTGTGATCGGTCCTTATAGGAGGCGGTCTGCACCGTTGGGGGGCCGAGGCGATCCAACATCTCCATGATTGTCGATGGACACCAATAAGCCAGCCAGCACCGTCTATCTTTGTTCTTGGCTGCTGGCGTCTAGACGCTGCCCCCTGCGCCGACTAAAGTCACTCCTGCATCCTTAGGGTGCGTCACAAGATACCAGCGTGGGACGTTTTCAACTGGGTTGTTCTCCGGAATCGAAGGCTCGGGAATCGTGAAACAGGTCGCAACTCCGAAACAGGGTGGCGGTGGCGGATACTCGTTTGAAGATCAGGTATCAGCATCGTTCCTTTTGAAAATGCTGTGTGGCGACTACCCGCTTGCCGCTGCTGACGGGCAGATAGAGTCTGTTCGATTTCAAAAACGAGTGGACGGCTGGTTTCTTGATGATGTGGTTGTCTTGCTGCGCAAGCCTGACGCAAGCACCGGCGCGTTGGCTGTCTCAGTGAAGAGCAATGCACAGATCACTGATTCAGGGTTTCCTTCTGACTTTAATGAAGCAGTCTGGGAACAGCGCCTTCACGTTGGAACTCAACAGTTCAATGTACACATGGACTTTCTGTCGCTTGCAACCGCCCCTGTCGATTCCACAATTAAGACAGGTTGGGATGGGCTATTAACCAAAGCCGTTGACGCTGACCCAGCCGACTTCCCAAGTAGACTTGAAACGCCCAACTATTCAAACAACGTTGAGCGAGTATTGTTCGCGAGCTTGCACTGCCCGTCCGCCATTGACGGTGCGAAGACACCCGCTGACACCACTGAGTTGCTAAAGCGTCTACGCCACTTTCAATTCGATTTTGGTAGCGAACCGTCCTTTGATGAAAATCGTTGCATCGCACGGTGCGCCGACTTGCTTCGAGACGGGGGACAGGCTGAAGCAATTTCGTTGTGGACGCAGCTGAAGCAGATGAGCAGGGATTTGGCGACGTCCGGGGGGGATCTCACTCGCGCGGCCTTAGCAAACCGATTGCGGACGACGTTCACCCTAGGTGAATTTCCCAATTACGTTTCCGACTGGGACAAGATTGCGGCGGACTTCGCGATCCGCATTGATCGAATAAAAGATTGTCTAGCTGACCGTCTTGTGTGCACCCGAGAGGGGGAACGTCTGCCACGTAGCGGCATGGGAATTACCGCCCTTGTTGGCGTAAGCGGTTCAGGAAAAACGGTGTTGGCAAAACAAGTTGCATTACGGACTGCATGTATCGGACACGCCGTCTGGCTCTCCGCCGGAGACCTCAATCGCGAGTCGCTTTCCCTCCTGTTTTCTGACCTTGGGCTTCGCTATTCGTTTCCGACGCTTGTCGAACAGTCAATCGCAAATGCTGGTGTCATTGTTGTTGATGGTATCGAACGACTCAATCAAGAAGGATTGTCAAACTTGGCGGTCCTACTAAGGCGTGCAGGCGTCGGGGCTATCTCTTCAGCGTGGACTTTCGTTTTGACGTGTGTTGTCGATTCGTGGGAGCGAACGCACATGGCGCTAAGGCGTTCGTACGGAACAGCGTTAGATGTCGCGGTAGAGGCCGTAGAGTTTCGCTTCGCTGCTCATCGGGAACAAATCGTAGCAACATTTCCCAACATATCCCGATTGCTATTGCGACCGCAATTGGCGAGCGTTTTCTCAAATCTCAAGATGCTTGACTTGGTCTTGACAAATGTAGCGGAAGATGCGGAGTCAAGAACATGGGTCGGCGAGACGGATATCTTGGAGTGGTACTGGACCCAACATATCCAAGCCGGTGTCGATGGACTGGCACGCTCGCGTTTCATGCAGAAGATGGCCTGTCTAGAAGCTAACGAATTCTTGGTTGCGGTGCCACTCGACAGTTTTGAGAGCACAGAATGTCAGCTCGCTCAGGGGCTAATCTTAGAGCAAGTGGTTTGGAACCGAGACGAGAGATTTGGTTTTGAGCACGACCTCTTTGGTGATTGGGCACGTGCCCGCTTCTTATTGAGCAGACAACAGAATATTGTCGAAATCGCGCGAGAGTATTCGCTGAATCCTCGATGGCATCGGGCGATTCGTCTCTTCGGTTTGCATCTACTGGAAGGCGAGCCAGACGTTAAACAATGGGAACAACTTGTGTATCGACTGGCTCCTGAGGGTACGCAAAGAATTGAAAGTGACTTGGTCTTAGAGTCCGTCGTCTTCGCTGGAAACGCCGAGGCACTATTTCCTGAAGTGTGGGCGACACTTGTCGCACGTGACGGCAAGCTCCTAAATCGCCTTCTTAGTCGGTTTCTTCATTCTGCGACATTGCCTGACCCTGTTTTCGCGAGCGATCCGAGCCTCGCTGCGGTCAAGAGGATTCCGTTTTGGCCGCTGTGGTTGCCGGTACTGCGAGTGCTCGGAGAGAAACGGGCCGAAGCGATACCGATTTCGACCGAGAAGATAACTCAAATCGCGGATTTGTGGCTTAAGTGTTCTGGGCAGAATTGGCCTCAGCGGAAAGAGACCGGGCAGATACTGCTCGACTCCGCCCAATTCATCATTGAGGAAGTTCGGTCGCAAGATTGGAGGGCAGATAGCGAATTGTGCAAATGCGTCTTTGCTCGGCTGCTAACCGCCGCATGTGTTTACCCAGATGCAGTGGCCGACCTTGCTCTTTCGCTCGCAGAGCGTAGAGCCGTTTCGCCATTTGTCGCAGAAGAAAAGGCCGAATATGAAGAATCTGTACCACAGGATGTTGAATTCGAGGAAGGCTTAGGAATCGAGGATATCTACGGGCCACAAGGCCCGCTATCTGATCCTTGGCCACACGGCCCACTTCGCCGCGTGAATCACAGCGTCCGCGAGGGGTTACTCGCTAGCGACGATCCGCTGCAATACTTGTTTGCGGCGCGACCAGAGATTGGCAAAGAAGTGTTGCTGGCACTATTGATACGAGAGCCATTGCCACAAAATCGCAGCTACTTTGATCATGGAATTGACGAGTTTCTGCACGTTGAAACACAACTCCATTGGTCGCCGCCAATGTACTTTCGCGGCCCTTTCCTGTCATTTCTTCGGACTGATCGAGATCAAGGCGTTGCAGCCATCGTTGAATTGACAAACTTCGTGACGGATCGGTGGGTCGACAACCGTAAGAACGCGCCGCCAGTAATGGTTACAAATAGCCGGGGGGAAGACGTCGCGTGCTTTGGTGGCCGTGATGCGTACTACTGGTATCGAGATTCGCCTCGATCACCTAACGCAGTCGTGCCCGCTCTCATGGCCTTGGAGCAATGGCTGTACCTTCATTTGGAGCAGAATAAACCTATTGCCTCGGCAGTTCAGCAAATACTTGATACCTCGCGCAGCACAGCACTGCTTGGAGTTCTTGCGGCAGTTGGGCGGCGAGAGCCAAAGCTCTTCAACCATGAACTTCGGGCATTGGTCCCAGTTTGGCAATTGCAGGTTTGGGAGGGCGACTACCAAATCCAAGGGCTGGAATCTCTGATCGGCATGACCATGATGCAATGGACACGATGGGGCGAGCCAATTTGGAATATGGTCCATAAGTGGCACACGCTTGAACATCGAAGAACGGCACTCGGTAATGTGCTATTTCACCAATTCCTCACCGATGAGGGATCGCGGCGAATGTTGGTCGACGTGCAAAAGCAATGGACAAAAGAACTTGAGGAGATGGGCGAATCAGAAGACAGCGGCTACCTTGAAAAAGTCGCTTTGCAATTTGACGAAAGTAGATTGCGAATGCGTTGCGAAGAGAATCGTATCATCGTGGAGATTGAGGAGCCAATAGAGCGTACTGAGAGACTTGCAGACATACGCAAAGAGGATGAGAAGCACATGGCTGTTCTCACGTTTCCAATCACCTGCCGAAAGATGATTGATGAACGTGCCTTACTGGAGCCGACTCAGCTTGACGCTTTTTGGACAAGGCTTCAAGGAATTGCAGATGATGCTGACGATGCCCGAACGCGTGGAGATCGACCGGACGACGCAATCGTCGGTGGAATCGCAGCATTGTCTATTCTGCATAACGATTGGATGGAATCTGATCCCAAACGCGAGATATGGTGTGCCGAACAATTGGCAAAAGTTCTTGAGAACCCTCCCACGCGTCCACAGTTCCACAGTAATTGTCATTGGGATAACTTCGTCGCAATGCTGCTGCCACAAATGCTCGCCGAGAATTCCACGCATCATGGAATCAGAGCGATGTGTGCCGATTTTGCGCTGGCTTACAACTACAGCGTCACTCAAGACCTCATGACGTTCGCTTTTGAGCAACGCCAGGCATTACGAGACGATTTTCCTCGCCTACAGCATCTAATCATTCGGGCATCAGGAATTCGCAACGTCAAGAAGGTGACACATGGAGGTAACAGCTTCTGGAATTGCCCCGATATCGACTATGACATCGGGGTGTTGCTCAACGAGTTGATCGGCCAATTCACCGAAGCAACGCTTAAGGCAGAACTTCCGAATCTCTGCGACGTTGCTGAAAGCGCAACTGAAACAATAGTGGAAATGTGGAAAAAACAACGTGCGTCTTCGCGTGACGAGCCAATATCCGATGAGGTGCTATCTTCAATTACAAAGCGTATCAAACGCGGTCGCGGATTCGAGCCACTCCAGATTAAGGCGGGGTTCGGGTGGCTTGAACGAATAGACCACGCGACCTCACCGACCGAACGGGAACGCATGATTTCGGCGATGGCGAACATTTTGCGCGGTCAACTGCGACCGCTAGGGGGAAATGAAGAGGCTATTTCGGATGGAATGGAGAGTCACGACAGATTTTGGACGATGCCGAGTGACTGGGATCGCTGGATATTTGACCTATTGGCAAGCGTCATACCAAAGCTCAGCAAAGAAGAATCTGCGCGGCGGCTGTGGGAACCCGTTCTTTCTTTTGGTCTAGACCGTGTGCATTGGGTCGACGCATTCATCTCTTCTTGGTTTCTACGTGGAATCCGTATCGATGGGTACGTACAGCACTTTTTCCGAGAGTGGAAGGCGATGATCGCTTTTGCTTGGACGAAGCCGAATTGGCAGCGAACGGACGTGCGAAACCACTGTTCTAACAGCGAGTTATTTCGACATCTCATGGGGTTTAGCAGCTTTGGCCACGGCTACTACGAGGAAGAAAAGTATCGAGCTCTATTGGCGACGATGAAACCTGAGTTTGAAAAATGGACTAACACGTTCTTTCCACATCCCGAGGCAACTGCTGCCTACGCTCGGTTCTTGACGTATCCATCGGCGATCGACTACCTGCGAGATGGCGTCGGGAAACTTGCCGAGGTATGCAGCCAATTCAAGGAATGGTATTGGAGAGACTTCTACCACCTAGAGCATGCGCTCTTGAAACTGTTGGAGTACGATTGGGAACACAGCTCAGCCCAGATCCAGTCGGACCATGTGGTTCGGAAGCAGTTTTCCACTATTCTGAAAACCATGACTGACCGTCAAGTACCCCAAGCGTTGGAACTTCAGGACAAAATGATGCGGACGAAGTAGGATTGAATAAAGTACAGCACCGTTCGCTGCTCTCCGGTCACACTAATCGACGCTTTTGCCGGTGGGCGGTGAGGTTCTGGCGGTCGGAGTGTTGGTCAGTGTGTGGATTGCTTTGCTGGTGAGCCCTGTGCCTCAGCCGGCATTGCGGGCAGAGCTTCCCAAAGATCTTGAGCTGCCTTACCTGCTGGCTCGTGATGAGGAACCGTTCGAACTGTATGGCGGTAATGCTGAAGGTCTGTCGACATCACGATCCCGTTTACCGGGACATTGGCTTGGAAAAATTGAAGAGCTGATTTGCCGGCTTACAAACGGGCAATGTAGCAGCCTCAGTCGCAATGTGTGGTTCAACAACCTACAGTGGCGGGCCTGACTGATGGTTACTTCCGCCGCAGTTTGAATACTCTCTCCAGGAGGTCCCGCCGTGATGAGTCGTTCGGTTTGGCTTTGGTTGTTGTGTGGCGTGTTTGTGTTGCTGAGTGCCGCGAAGGTGGAGGCTCAGGAGGTCGCTGGGCCGGAGGGCACGAGTCCTTTGACGATGGAAGGTGATCTGGCGTCGCAGATGGTGGACGGCATTGATCGCTTTCTCCTGAAGGAAATTGAGAAGACAGCGGCAACGCGAGCGGAGCGATTCAAAGTCGATACGTCGTCGCCGGAAGCCTACGAAGCCTCGCTGAAGCCTCATCGAGAGAAGCTGGCAAAGTGCCTGGGCATTCGAGATGCCCGGATGGAATTCGATGCTCCGGAGATCATCGTTCCGGTGGGCGGCGATTCTGTGATGGCTCAGTCTGACAAGTTCACGGTGCAGGCGATTCGCTGGCCGGTGCTAAGTGATCCAACGCCGCAGGGCACAGGTCTGCCATCGCTCTACGGCGAAGGCTTGCTGTTGACTCCAAAGGGCGACGTCGTTGCCAATGTGATTGTGCTGCCGGATGCAGATCAGACGCCGGAACAGGCAGTCGGCCTCGTCGACGGCATTCCTGTACCACTCCAGGTGGCTCGGCATCTGGCGGAAGAAGGTTGTCGCGTCGTCGTGCCTCAACTGATCAGCCGCAAACGCGAGAAGCGCCTGGGACGGGCGGACCTTACCAACCGTGAGTATCTTCATCGAGCCGCGTTTGAACTGGGCAGAACGCTTGCGGGTTACGAAGTGCAGATGGCGCTCAGTATCGTGGACTGGTATTCCAAATCATCACCTCAGACACCGATTGGAATTTCCGGTTACGGTGAAGGCGGGATGTTGGCGCTGTTCGCCGGTGGCCTCGACGCACGGATTCAGGTGATCGGTGTCAGTGGCTTCTTCGGACCTCGAGAAGGAAGCTGGCAGGAGCCGATCGATCGCAACTTTGCCGGCCTGCTGCAAGACTTCGGTGCCCAGGAACTGAAGATGCTGACTGTGCCTCGATCGCTCATTATCGACGCGACCGGCGGCCCCGCGCTGCAGCTGGAAGGAAATGGCGGTGGACCAGCTGTTCTATCGCCGCCAGACATGAAATTGGCGCTCTCGGAATCGAGCCGAGCGAACGAACGAGCCATCCGGTCGCCTAAGTCCGCCTTCTTTTCGAAGATGCCCGAGACTCAAAACTATCTGGTTTCCTACCTGTGGAGCTACCTGGGAATTAAGAGCAAGAATCGGGACTTGACGTCGCCGCTGCCGATCTCGAAGGCATCCGACGAAGATGGTTCGGCGAAGCGCGAAATTCGTCTCCTCAAACAAATCGACCGCCACAATCAGGCGCTGCTGCGAGAAGCTCACTTTGTTCGCAAAGACTTCATGTCGAAGCTCGATCTGACGTCGGTCGAAGCCTACGAAAAGTCGGTCGAACAGTATCGCCACATCTTTCGCAAGGATGTCATCGGGGAGTTTGATCAGCCCCTGCTTCCGTTCAATGCTCGCTCACGCAAGTCGTGGGAGACCGAAAAGTGGACGGGGCATGAAGTCGTGATGGATGTCTTCCCGGATGTCTTTGCGTACGGCATCCTGCTGCTTCCCAAAGATCTGAAGCCTGGTGAAAAGCGACCAGTGGTTGTGTGCCAGCATGGTCTGGAAGGCCGGCCGACGGACATCATTCAGGGCGATCATCCGGCCTATCATGATTTTGCGGCGAAACTGTGCGAGCGAGGATTCATCACGTTCTCGCCTCAGAACCCGTACATCTTCACGGATCGTTTTCGCACGCTGCAGCGGAAGGCTCAGCCGCTGGGAAAGTCGCTCTTCTCCATCATCGTGCCTCAGCATCAGCAGATCGTGAACTGGCTGAAGACACAGCCCAACGTGGACGGTGATCGCATTGCCTTCTACGGTCTCAGCTATGGCGGCAAGTCGGCCATGCGAATCCCGGCTCTCGTGACCGACTATTGCCTTTCGATCTGCTCGGCCGACTTCAACGAATGGGTGCTGAAGAACGCGAGTACTCGTGAGAACTTCAGCTACATCTGGACGAGCGAGTATGAGATCTTCGAATGGGATCTCGGCAGTACGTTCAACTATGCGGAGATGGCCGCCTTGATTTGTCCTCGCCCGTTCATGGTGGAACGAGGTCACTTCGACGGCGTCGGCGAAGATCACTGGGTCGGCTACGAATACGCGAAGGTCCGGCACCTGTATGCAGCTCAGCTGAAGATCGGCGACAGGACGGAGATCGAATGGTTCGTCGGGCCACATACGATCAACGGGCAGGCAACGTACAAGTTCCTGCACAAGCACTTGAACTGGCCCGAGCCAGGCAACGACCGTGTGAAGCCCCACTGATGCCTTTCCCCCACCGGGTTGACCCCGGTGGAAATCGGCTTCTGCACTACCGTTCGAAAGTCTGAAGGCCATCTGTAGTGCAGAAACCTTGAACCACCGGGATGAACGCGGTGGGGCAGGTCTATGACAGGAAACGATTCCATGGCGACGATCGCGGTCCTTGGAACATTCGACAGCAAGGGCGAGGAGCATCAGTTTCTGGCGGAGCAGATTCGTCAGCTCGGGCATGAGCCGTTGCTGATCGACGTGGGCACCGGTGGTCCGCCGACGGTTGCTCCTCATTGCAGTCGGTTTGACGTCGCCGCAGCGGCGGGACTCGACCTGGCTCCGTTGCTTCAGCGGGCCGATCGAGGCGAATGCGTGTCGGCGATGGCCACGGCGGCTCCGGTCTTTGTCCGCAGGCTTGTCGAAGAACAGCGCATCGCCGGCATCGTGACTTTGGGTGGCAGCAGCGGCACGGCGATCGGTTCGGCGGCCATGCGAGCCCTTCCGATTGGCTTTCCGAAGTTGATCGTATCGACAATGGCCAGCGGCAATGTGGCTCATTATGTCGGCACCAAAGATATCACGATCATGCCCAGCATCGTCGATGTCGCCGGGCTGAATCGTATTTCCCGTGCGATCTTTCTGAGGGCGGCGGGAGCGATCTGTGGAATGGTCGAAGCCGCCGCCTCGGAGAAGCAGTCTTCCGGCCGTCCGCTGATCGTGGCGAGCATGTTTGGGAACACGACGAAGTGCGTGAACGCGGCCATCCCGCTGCTCGAACAGGCTGGGTACGAAGTGCTCGTGTTTCACGCCAACGGCTCTGGCGGCCGAACCATGGAATCACTCATCGACAGCGGGATGGTGGCTGGTGTTCTGGACATCACGACGACAGAGCTGGCGGATGAACTTGTGGGCGGCGTCTTGACTGCGGGACCGGAACGAGTCACCGCGGCGGCTCGCTGTGGAGTTCCCGCCATTGTGACGCCGGGCTGTCTGGACATGGTCAACTTTGGCGAACGATCCTCCGTGCCGGCTCAGTTCGCTGGTCGCAATTTCTACATCCACAATCCTCAAGTGACGCTGATGCGAACAACGCCCGAGGAATGTCGAACGCTCGGAATCATGCTGGCCGAGAAAGTGAATCAGTCAAAGGCGCCCGTGACCATGCTGATTCCTCGGCGAGCCATCAGTGTGATCAGCGCAGCCGGTGGCGCGTTCCACGATGCCCAGGCCGACGATGCCCTCTTCAGCGCCATCAGGGAAACTTTGCGGCCGGACATTCCGGTTCGTGAGCTGGACTGTGAGATCAATGATCCCGCGTTCGCTGCCGCCTGTGTGGAATCGCTTCTGGCGAATATCCATGCGAGTTTGAATCGATAAGGGCAGTGGTGGGTCGGATCATGACGCGATCGCTCGCACAACAGGCTCTGATCGCCAACGGTCTGATCGTGCTGGTCTCAGCCCTGCTGAGTCTCTGGCCGGGGACACGCTGGATTGGTCAGATACTGACACTGTTCATGGGAGCATCGCTGATCTACTCCGGCTGGACCGGCGTCTGCGGCTGGGTGCCGATTCTGTCACGAGCCTGGTGGAATCGACAGCAGTAGGTGCCGCTTGCCGAGCGGCCCTTCGCGGCCCCGCCGCGACCAGCGCCCGAACGAGGTACCACAGGAACGCAGGTGGACGTGGAAGCGCATCCTCGCCCCGCTTGTTCCATGGGCGTGAGTGGCTTTGGTATTACGTGGATGCGAGAACGAGGTTCGCCTTTCGGCGAAAGTCTCGCTCGGCAAGCGAGACCTACAGTAGGTGCC
>VFQT010001384.1_pt1 | contig 29458 bp, 28 predicted proteins | sample 3512381 | NCBI WGS metagenome assembly VFQT01 (sample SAMN10412376, study PRJNA504923) | tailings metagenome | isolation source: Relicate 2 Philex TSF3 active mining site | place: Philippines: Tuba, Benguet | collected 2017-08-29
GGACTGGAACGCCATGCGTCCCAAGCTCCGCGCCGATGCGCTGCACCAGCTCGAACATCGCTTGGGCATTCCCGATGTGGAGCGCCGCATCAGGACCGAGCGGCTCGTCACGCCGATCGATTGGGAGGCCGAGCGCATCAACCACGGTGCCACGTTCAACCTGGCACACAACCTCGGCCAGATGCTGCACCGCCGTCCACAGCACCGGCTGCCGGGCTTCGATGGACTCTGGCTCGTCGGTGGCGGCACCCACCCGGGGTCAGGACTGCCGGTGATCTTCCTGTCAAGCCAGATCACCTCGCGCATGCTGTGCGAGGAGCTCGGTGCGCCATTCGCGATGGACCGCATGGCCGCGCGGCCCACGGTGCGCGAGCTCGCCCTGGCCTGACGACGATCGTCTGTCTGAGCGGCGCATGCCACCCGCGCCGTCCTAGCGGCGCATGCCACCCGCGCCGTCCTAGCGGCGCATGCCGCCCTGCGCGCCTTCGACCGTCAATTTGCCGGCAGCCATGTCCCATCGGAACGCGGCCGCGCGCGTGGGCGTGGACTGGCCGGTCGGTACGAGCGCAATGAGCCGCCCCGGCGCGGCGCGCATCACGGCCACTTGCTTCTGCGCGTCGTAGTCGAACGACTCGCATTCGCAGTCAAACTGCGAGGTGCGCACGAAAACCGCGCCCTGCGCCGTCAGGGTACGGATCTCGGCAGCCCCGCCGAAGCCCATCACCTCGTCCTTGGCCGCCTCGGCCGCAGCTGGCCGGAAGAGATCCGCATCAAGGGCAGCGCACGTCAGGGTGAACGTGTCGCCCTCGCGCGGCCCCGCATGCGCGACCTCGACCGACTTGCGCATGCTCATCCGGTGAACGTCACCGGCGAGTTGCTTGATCTGCATGCCGTCGGCGAAGCGGAAGCGCGTCACGCCCTCGGTACCGGGCCCCACGAAGCTTGCGGCACGCGGACCGGCCGCCGACGGGTTGTTCACGAGCACCGAGCCGACGCCCGGCACCGCGACCTCGCTGCGAACCATGTCGAACTCCAGTCGCTCGCCCTGCAGCCGCACGAGTCGCGGATCGCCGACCCGTCGACCGTTGCTCATCGTCCACACCTGATTCTGCACCTGAGCACCACCCGCAGCCACGACCCTGCTCACGCGCAGGTCCTTGCCGCCTGCCGTCGATTCTTCGGTCGCTGCACCAGCCTTGCCGGCGGTCGATGATACCGCAGCCGGCGCATCCTTCGGCAGAAACTCGACCGTCACCGATCGCGCATCGAGCAGGTCGATCTCGCCAACTTTCGGCTCGGCACGCACGGCCACTTCACCGCGCAAATCAAGCACGGCCCCATCGGCCTCGCGCTCCTGGAACGCCATCTGCTCCTGCCAGGTGGCTTCGAACTGTTTGCGCAGCGATGGCTCCTTGGGCGGCGTGGCCTTGGCCGAGGCAAGCGCATCGGCAAGGAGCGAGCTCTCGAAGCCCTGCGCGCGCCCCGGGCCGTCCACGCGGGCGGAACGCTCGCGTTCGTCCACGCGCAGTGAGGCGATCTGGTCCACACGGACCGGTCCACGGACCACCTGCAGGCCGGGCCCGCGCAGTAGCGCCTGCCGCCGAACAAGATCCGCCTGCAGCGAGTCAGCGAAGACGCGCGCGCCGTCCTTGACCTGCAGCTGAACCGTCGACGAGGCATCGGCCTGCACGAGCTGATGGCCCTTGGCACCTTCCATCGGCCCGAACGAGCAATCGACTTCCTTGGCCCACAGCACCTGCAGATCGTCGCTGATGCGCACTTCGTTGCGCAGGCGCGCTCGCGCGGGCTGTGCCGCACCATCGACCTCCACGAAGTCAAGGTCAAGGTCGCCCGCACCCACCGTGCGCGGGCCCTCCACCATGGTCACGCCGCCGCGCAGTTCGGCGCGCCGCGGCTGCGCCTTGCCCTCGCTGCCACGCGCAAAGCGAATGTCGGCTGATCGCGCGCTGGCTGCGCGCTCACGATCGGACAGCCGCACGCCATCGGTCAGGATGGCCCGTCGGGGTTCGCTGCCTCCGGGCTGTCCGTCCAGCAGGATGTCCATGGTGGACGCCTCGATCACGCGCGTGCCGTCGGTGGCGCGCGCGCCGCCCTTGGCCAGCAGCCGTTCGGGCTGGTCTCCGTCGGTCGTGCGCACCAGATCCACCGTCACATCGGGCGCGCGCAACGCCATCGGCAGGTCGGCCAGTTCGACCGGCCGGCCATCGAGTTCGACCCGCATGCGGTCATCGGCGGGCGGCTGTTCATCGGCGACCGCCGGCCGCATCAGTAGCGGTCCCGCAAAGCGCACCACGACGCGCTCGGGATCCTCACGCGCAGGCATGGCGCTCGTGGGCGATGGCAGCGCGGCAAGCACGTGCGATGCAATGATCGCGGGGACTGTTGCGGTTCCAGGCCCCGCGTGCCACGTGCGGCTCGCACGTGCCGACCGATGCGCGGACGCCTGCAGGTCCGTTACGTCGGGCCACGCCCCCGATCCGTCGACGAGCGCATCGCCTGTCTGGCCTTCCTCGAGGTGAAAATAGGCCACCAGCTGGTCGCCGGTCATCGAACTGGTCTGCCCACCCCGCTCGCGCGTGATGTGGACCTGCTCCCGAAGCTGCAGTCGATAGGGCCGACCCGCTCGCTTGGGTTCCTGCCTGGCGTAGTGCGGAAGGTCGCTCGGCGCACGATGCGCCATCGCCGGTGTCCCCCCGTTCGACGCGGTCTCCGTTGCAGGAGCGCACGCTGCGGCCGAACCGGGCACCCCAGGCGCCGTGCCCCCCACGGCCTTGCTGCCGGGCAGGCGCGTGATGACCAGCGGCGACAGCGGCCGACGCACCGACAGCAGTTCGATCGATCGACCATCGGCCGAAAGAACGAGTTCGAGCGTCTCGCCCGTGAACTGCAGCGTGTCGCTGGTGATCTGCACCTCGCCGGGAGCATCGATGCGGTTGCGGATCGCGTCGAAGGTCGCTTCGCGCGCGAGCACGACCACCGACGGTTCCTCGGTCGTGATGTCGCGGCTGCGCCCCTCGTCATCAGGCATCCAGACGCTGACCACCACGTTGCCCTCGAAGCGACCGTTCTCCAGCGCCTTCGCCGGCACGTGCGCGCGCCCACGATCGCCGCGGAGCGCCACGATGCGACCGTTGGGACTGTGCATCACCGCACGCGGCTGCACCATCTCCAGCCACTGGCCGGGGCGCGGGTCGATGCGATCGGCCGTGTAGCGCTGCTTGACCCGGCCATCGGGCCCGGCCACCTGAACCCACGCTCCTGCATCGAGCTGCATCCCGCCACGCATCTCGGCCGGTGCGCCCGCGCGTGCCGCCTCGTCCTGGCCGAGCGAGGTCGGCGGCGCGAGCGTCGATGGATCCTTGATGCGACGAGGCGCTCCGCGCGGGATGCCGCGATCGCTGCCGGCGGCCACCACCAGCAGCCCGGCGCTGATCAGGAGCGCCGAGCCCAAGAGGACCAGGCGCGTCGGGGTCAGGCCACGAAGCACGATTGGGCCTCCGCCAGACGCCCCTGCTCCTGCAACAGGTGTTCGATCGCCTCACGCACGGCTCCGTGGCCACCGCGATGCCGCGCGACGAAATCCGCGATGCTGCGCACGTCCTGGCACGCATCAGCCACGGTGATCCGGTAGTGGCAGGCCATCATCGCCGGCAGGTCTGGCCAGTCATCACCCATCATCGCCGTCTCGTCGAGCGTGCATCCGCATCGATCGACGATCGTCCGCAGGTCGGCGAACTTGTCCTTGGATCCCTGCACCACGACCTCGATGCCGAGCTCGCGTGCGCGGCGCTCGACGGTCGACGACGTCCGGCCGGAGAGGATCGCCACGAGATTGCCCAGGCGGCGCCACGCCACGATGCCAGCACCGTCACGCGCGCAGAAGCGCTTGTGTTCCACACCATCCTCGGAATAGATGATGCCAGCGTCGGTGAGGACGCCGTCCACATCGAGCACGAGCAAACGGACGGAGCGTGCATCGGACATGCAGCCGATGCTATCCAGCGGGCTGCGAGACCGCGGCCACCACGATGTCGTAGGACGCGTGTGCGGCGACCGCAATCCCGAATCCCCGCACCACGTACAGGCCGCCGAAGTAGAGGCCCGCCACGAAGAGCGACGCGAACACCGGCCACTCGATGGCGCCCGTTGAGCCCCGCAGCGGGTGGTACGCGGCAAACGCCAGCGCAGCCAGGACCACCGACACCCAGGTCGACCACGGTTCCTTGATCCGCAAGAGGTCCGCCAGCAGCGAATGCAGCAGCAAGAGCGCCACCATGCGGAAGATGAACTCCTCGTAGAGCCCGGCTCCGATCGAGATCAGGATGCGGTCGCCAAGCCAGGCGCCCGGAGCGGCGGTCGTGGCCATCATGGCGAACCCCATGACCGCCCGGACGAGGACGTAGAGCGGCAGTCCCGCGAGCGCTCCCTCCACGACCATGCCCGCCACCGTGGGCAGGTCGACCGTCCATGGCTTGCGCGAGAGCACGTGCAGGACCAGCAGCACCACGACCATCGCCACCGCCGGAAGGCTCAGCACCGGCAACCCCAGTCGGGTCGCATCCATGCCGAAGGATTCGAACAGGTGCACGAGCGCACGATGGGCGTCGTTGGTCTGCACGCCCTGCGACGAGGCGAGCCATCGCACGAGGCCGATCTCGTAGAGCACGATCAACGGCACGAGCAGCGCAAGGATTTCCAGCGGCTGCTTGGAACGCTCCCAATAGGACAACGGCCCGGCGTCAGGCCGGGCCGCTCGGGGCTTGGTTCGTGTGCGCGGCGTGCGGGCCGCCACGGCTCACTTCTTCGCCGTGATGCCGGCCAGGCGCTTGGCAAGGCGGCTCTTGCGACGGGCCGCCGTGTTCTTGTGCATGGTCGGGGTGTGCGAGAACTTGTCCATCAGGCTCGCAACCTTGTTGTAGGCCTCGGCGGCAGCCTTGCTGTCGCCGGCCAGCACGGCGGTGTTGAATGCCTTGACGGCATCCTTCACGCGGGTGCGGCGCCAGCGGTTGCGGGCGTTGCGCTCTTCGGTCTGGCGGACTCGCTTCTTTGCCGATGCGGTGTTGGGCACTGGTGTGGTTCCTCTGCTGAACTGCGGGGGATCCGGCATTATGGCGGCAAGGCGGCTTCGGCGCAACCCACCCGCCAACATGGTGATCGGACCACCGTACCGCTTGACGCATGCCCCCTCCATGCGCGACACTCCGGGTCTCGGGGTGGCCCTTCGCCACCCCTGCCCCCCACGAGGTAGCTCTCCATGGCATCGCGCTCCGGCAGCAACGGCACCGTCATCGGCCTGGTCATCTTCGTTCTGGCGACCGTGGCGCTGCTCGTGACGAGCATCGTCCTGTGGTCCAAGTACGACGACGCCCGCAAGATCGCCGACGCCGCCCGTGGCGGCCAGTCGGAATCGGACCGCAAGGCAGACGAAGCCACCCAGCGCCTGGCCCAGGCCGTGACCCTGATGGTCGGCCGGACCGATGCGTCGGTCGAGGAACTCAAGAAGGAATTCGGCGCCGGCGAGAACGACATCGTCAAGACGATGCTCGAGAAGGCCCGCAGCGATGCCGCCAAGCTCCGCAAGGACCTTGACGCGGCGCGCGAAGCCACCAAGAAGGCCGAGACCGACCTGACCGTCGCCATGCGCCGCATCGACGAGGCCAAGCAGGCCTACGACGCGGCCCTCGAAGCCAAGGGCCCCGAATTCACCGAGCGCGAGGAAGCGATTGCCAAGACGCAAGCCGAGCTCGATGAGCTCAAGAGCCAGCTCGCCACGGCCCGTGACGAAGTGGCCAGCGCCGGTCGCGCGCGAGAAGAAGAACTGCAGGGCCAGCTCGAAGCGCTCGCCGACGAGAAGAACTCGCTCGAATCGCGCGCGGGCGACCTGCAGCGCCAGGTCGACCGCATCCGCGTGCAGCCGAAGAATTCCGCGGCGCTCGTCGACGGCCACGTGCTCGCGTCGAACGCCGAAGGCCGCGTGTACATCGATCTCGGCCGCAAGCACCGCATTCGCCCCGGCATGACCTTCGAGGTCTACGCCGATGCCGTGGGTGCAGGCGTCGATCCGGCCACCGGCGCCATCCTGCCCGGCAAGGCCAGCATCGAAGTGCTGAAGGTCGACGAGACCACGAGCACCGCGCGGGTCATCCGCCAGCAGCGCGGCGCCAGCCCGCCGGTCAAGGATGATGTGCTCGTCAACGCGATCTACAGCCCCGACTACACCTACCGCTTCTTCCTCTACGGCGAGTTCGACACCGACGCCGACGGCCGCACCAGCGCCGAGGAGAAGGCCTTCGTCATCCAGCGCATCCGCGACTGGGGCGGTACGGTCACCGAGGGCACCGAACTCCCCGGCGACGTCGACTTCGTGCTCGTGGGCGTCGAACCGGGTGAGCCGCGCGCCGACATCAGCGACGACGCGTCGGTCGAGGAGATCGAGGCCATTGGCCAGGCCCGTGAGCGCCGCGCGAACTACCTCGACCTGGTCAATCGCGCGAGCGACGCGCGCATCCCGATCCTGAACTGGAACCGCCTGCGCACGCTGACCGGCGACGCTGAGCGCTGAGCCCGAGCGTGGCCTCCACGGTCGCGCCAGCCGTCCACTTCGCCCAGTACGCGGCCCTGCGGTCCTGCTTCGGCCTGCTGCACGCCTTTGGTGTCGAGGAGAACCTTCGCACAGCGGCCGGCTTCGGGCGGCTCTACGCCTCGGTCGTGTCCCGGCACCGCCAGCGCGCCATGGACAATCTCGCGCACGCCATGCCACAGCTGAGCGAGCGCGAGCGGCATGATCTTGCCGTGCGAAGCCTCGAGTCGATGTTCCAGCTCTTCATGGTCGAGAGCGTGGCCACCCCACGCCTGGTCACGCCCACGAGCTGGACGAGCCACGTCTCCTTCGCCCCGTCGCATCCCCTGCTGCAACGGGCGCTGGGGCTCCTTCTCGAACGCCGCCCGGTGATCCTGTGCACGGGGCACTGCGGCAACTGGGAACTGCTCGGCTTCGTCATGACGATGCTGGGATTCGACATGACCGCCCTCGCTCGGCCGCTCGACAATCCATGGCTCAACCGCTGGATCCTGGGCGTGCGTGAAGCGCGCGGCCTGCGCATCCTCACCAAGTGGGGCGCGACCGAGGTCGTCCAGGACATCCTCGATCGGCGCGGTCGCGTCGGCTTCATCGCCGACCAGAACGCCGGCGACGACGGGCTCTTCGTCCCCTTCTTCAATCGCCTGGCCAGCACGTACAAATCGATTCCGCTGCTCGCCATGCGGCACGAGGTCCCCATCGTGGTCGGTGCCGCGCACCGCAGCGGCGACCGCTTCCACTACGAGTTCGACGTGCACGACGTGATCGAGCCGCACGAATGGGCGGCGGCGGATGACCCGGCGTTCCTCATCGCTGCCCGCGTCAATCGCGGCATCGAACTGGCGATTCGCCGCTCGCCATGGCAGTACCTCTGGATGCACCGGCGCTGGAAGAGCAGACCGCCGCACGAGCGCCAAGGCAAGCCGATGCCCGATCGCCTGCGCGCCAAGCTGCAGTCGCTGCCATGGATGGATCAGGCCCTGCTCGAGCAACTCTCGCTGCCGCTGCCGCCGATCACGCGCTGAACGAACGGTGGGCTGCGACAAGCATCGCGTGCTCAGATCGCTAGGATCCCGATGCATGCAACGGCTCGCGGGCAAGACCATCCTCGCTGTCGACGACGACCCCGACATCCTGGCGGGCATGGTGCTGGCGCTCGAAGCCGAGGCCGCCAACGTGATCCGGGCGAGCGACGGTGCCCAGGCGTGGGCTGCGCTGCAGGCGGGTGGCATCGATGCCGTGGTGCTTGACATGATGCTGCCGCAGCTGTCGGGGCTGGCGATCCTCGAGCGGCTCGGCGCCGTGGACCAGCGCCCGCCAGTGGTCATGGTCACCGCCAACCAGGGGCGACGCCATCGTGAGTTCGCGACGGCGCTCGGAGCGAGCGCGTACTTCAACAAGCCCGTCCCGCTCGAGCGGCTGGTCGACGCGGTGTGCGAGACGCTCCGTTAGGATCACGCTCCGTGCCGCGCTCGTACTACATCTACGGACTCCCCGAGAATGCCGCGGATCTCGATCCGGATGGCGAGTTCCCTCGCCTGCCGATCGGCGAGCGAACTGCGGTGCTTCGCAGCCTGGCGCAGCTCAATACGTCGCCCGATGCTCCCGGCAGCTGCACGCTGTACGGCCCCGGCATCGAGATCAGCTTGCCCGAGGGCGATGGCGTGCTTGACTTCGCCGTGCTGCGGGTGAGCGACGAGGCGATCTCGTGGCCCGTGATGCTGCGGATCGCCGGCGAGATGGGCTGGTGTCTCTGGGATCCGGAAGAGAACCGCAACCTCTTCAAGCTGCGCCGCCGCGACGACGACCTGTGCTGATCCGAGCGGTCAGTCGAGTGCGTCGCTCTCGATGCTCGCACGTTCGCCGGCCAGGCGCTTCTCGGCGTAGCGGCGCACCCAGTTTTCCCAGGTCTTGCCCGCCGCCGCATCGCGCCCGCTGATCCGGATCGCGGCGATCTCGCGTCCAGCGACCGACCGACGGGTCGCGTCGCCAGCCACCAAGAGCCGCAGCGCACACGAGCCAAGGTCGCGGCCCACGATCACATCGAACACGAAGCCTTCGACCGTCGTGCCACCGTGAAGCACCAGCGTCACGTCACCGCGGAAGTCGCGGATCGCATCGAGACTCGCGACGAGTCGGGCCGGGTCGGACGCGTCAAGCGCGTCGCCTTCCTTGATGGCGGACGTATCGGTGCTCACGGGACAAGGCTACCGGCTGGCTTCGGTCGAGAGGCGCTCATCGAGCACCCGGACCAGCTCGGCCAGTTCGGCGGCCGCCCGCTCCAGGCTGCTGGCTCCGGTGATGGCTTGGATCGGGTCGCAGCGTCCGTCCTGCTTCAGCCGGACCTGCAATCGCATGGCTTCGGCCACCAGCGCGGCCTGGGCGGCGCACGCCTGCCGCAGGAGCAGCATCCCGGCATGGTCGCTCGGCAGGCTGTTCAGGGCCGCGGTCCCGACGAGCCGGAGTCCGGCGTCGGCCACGGCTGCCTTGGGTTCAGGTTGGGTCAAGGGGTCGGTCTTCACGGCGGAAGCCTCGGTGGAGGCGCGTTGGAAGTGTACCTGCGGCATGCGATCTCCCATGGCGTACTGGTTCCGTGGCGGGTTCGTTCCCGCTTGGGCCCGAAAACGTCATCGGTCCATGGCTCCTAGCGCCATGATTCTGCGGACCCACGAGGCCCTTTTTGGATTTCTGGGGCGCGCCGCCGTGAGTGAACCGTCGATGCTGCGACGCCCGGGGGCAAACGACCATACGCCACCGAGCCCCAACGACCCATTTGGGGGGTTCAGAGCGACCAGCTCAGGCCGACATACGCGCCAAGGCTGTCCCGGCCAGGGTTCTGCTCATCGGTCCGGGCGTTGCTCTGGTGGAACCACTGCACACCGAGCATGAGCGACGTGCCCGCGTCGAGCTGCTGCCGCCACCCGATGCCGGCCCACGGTGCAAAGTTGGTGTCGCTGGTGTTGGCCGGCACCTCGTTCGTCGTGAACTGCACTCCGCAGCCAAGTTCTCCGTAGACCGACCAGGTCTCCTCGCGCAGGAAGTGCCATCGGATGTCGATGCCCACGCCGCCCCCGGCAGCATCCTCAATCGGCTGCCACACGCCAATGCCGCTCGCGTAGAGACCAAGCCCCAGACCTTCGGCGACGAACCACGAATACTCGGCCATTCCCTGCGCGTAGTCGGCGCCGTCCAGATCGGACCCCCCGCCCACAAGGATGGTGAAGGCGCTCGAACCCTCGGCGCCGTACTGCGCAGGCGCGGCAGCTTGCAGGTCCTTTGGAGTCGGCAGTGGCTCGGAACCCACATCGGCGGCAAGCACCAGCGCAAGAGCATCGATCATGGGGTGGACGCTACCGTGGCACACTCGGCCAAGGGTGAATGGTCGCGGAACGCCCCCCAAAGCTACGACCGCGCCGGATTCGGTCGTGCGCGATGGGTCGTCATGCGAGCGAGCACCAAAAGAAAAACCGCCGTCCGAACGCTCCGACACGCTCGAACGGCGGCACCACGGCCAAAGGCCGCGAAGAAGTCTGGACCCGAAGTATCTACGACGGCGGCCCACCGTCAATGGGTCACGAGGCCCTGATTTCGTTGATTTTCCAAGTGGTTTTGCGCATCGGACCTACGGCCATCGCCTTGTCTGATAATCTCGGCTCATGCCTTCCGCCATCGCCGCCGTCGCGATCGCCCGACGTGACCCATCCGGCCCCGTCGAGTGGCTCGTCGCCCAACGGCTTCCGACGGCCAGCCTGGGCGGATTCTGGGAGTGGCCCGGCGGCAAGGTCGAACCCGGCGAAACGAGTGCCCAGGCCGCCGCCCGCGAGCTCCGAGAGGAGGTCGGCGTGAGGGTGGCTGCGCAGGACCTTCAACCTGTCGGACCGCCGCTTCGTGCTGGCCCGATCACGCTTGAACTCTTCTGGACGACGGCGCCACAGGATGCTGCGCCACACCCCCATGGCTGCGCACAGGTTCGCTGGGTCAAGGCGAGCGAGCTCGCCGACCTGGCGTTCCCCCCTGCCAACGCACCGCTCACCGAGCGCATCGTCGCACTGGATCGTGGGCTGGCCGCGACATCGTGATGCGCGACGCCATGATGCGCGACGCCACCGCCCGACCGATCACTTGGTGAACGGCGGCTTCGAGGCCTCGACCTTGGCGGCGCGAGCGCGCTCGATGAGCGCAGCTTCGTCCTTCGAGAGCGGGACCAGCGTCACGTGCCACTCGGATCGGCTGCGCAGGTCAACGGGCAGGATCTCGCCGACGAGATCGGGACCTGGCGCATCCCACATCGGCATGTCCACGCTACGACCGTTCCAGTCGGCGGCGTAGCCCTCCTTGACGATGCGCACGTCATACGTGCCGTAGTCGTTGATGCCGACGACGCACGGCGTCGTGCCGACTTCGCGATCGTTCATCCACACGCGAGCGCCCGGCGGATCGCTGGTGATGCTGACCGTGCGCTCGACGCAGCCCGCGAACGGCAGGCACGCGAGCACGATGGCAGTGAACTGTCGCATGACGGTCGATGCTAGCCGGACCGCTACACTCCCGGCGTGCCGCTGCTTGCAGCCCATGAACTCGTCAAGTCCTACGGCGGCCGTCGCGTGGTCGACGGCGTGAGTTTCACCGTCGATGCGGGCGAGATCGTGGGCATCCTTGGCCGCAACGGCGCCGGCAAGACGACCAGTTTCCGCATGGCGATCGGCATGATCGCCCCCGAAAGCGGTTCAGTCGAGTTCGATGGCCGCGATGTGACGCGACTGCCGATGTACCAACACGCCCGCGCAGGCATGGGTTACCTCGCGCAGGAGCCCAGCGTCTTCCAGCGGCTGACGTGCGAACAGAACCTGATGGCGATCCTGCAGACGCTGCCGCTGACTGGCGCCGAGCGCACCGATCGCTGCAACGCGCTGCTCGCGCAGTTCGGCCTGGAGCACAAGCGCCGCGACGAAGCCCGGACCTGCTCCGGCGGCGAGCGACGACGCCTCGAGATCGCTCGAGCCCTGGTGACCGATCCGCGGCTGATCCTGCTTGACGAACCCTTCGCCGCCGTCGACCCGCACACGGTCGAGGAACTGCAGGGCGAGGTGCGCCGGCTCGCCGACACCGGCATCGGCATCCTGGTGACCGACCACAACGTCCAGCAGACCCTTCGCATCTGCGACCGTGCGTACATCGTGCACGAAGGCCGCAACCTGCGCGACGGCGCCCCCAAGGACATCATCAACGATCCGATGGTTCGTGACGCCTACCTGGCGAGCACCTTCCGCGGCGACGAGTTCGGCTGAGCCTTCAGGCGCACCGCGACGCTGCGGATGGCTGCCTGCGTGGCGTCGCCGACGGTGAAGGTGGCGCCGTGCGAGTCGACGGACTCCCCCGCCGCGGGCACGCGACCGAGCAACGAGAGCATGAATCCCGCGACGGTGTCGAAGTCCTCGTCCTCGGGCAGCGACAGGCCGGTCTCGCGATTGAAGTCATCGACCCGGTAGCGGCCATCGACCAGCCAGCCAGCCGCGGCATCACCGGCGATCGAGGCCACCACCTCGTGCTCGGGCTCGTGTTCGTCGATGATCTCGCCCACGATCTCCTCGAGGACGTCCTCGATGGTGACCAGCCCGGCGGTGCCGCCGAACTCGTCGACCACGATCGCCTGATGCACTTCGCTGCGCTGGAACTCAAGCAGGAGCTCCCGAACTGGCTTGGTCTCGGGGACGCGCACGGGCACGCGAAGCAGCCGTGAGAGCTCGAAGTCCTCGGGGTCATCGCCGAGGTAGCGAATGAGGTCCTTGACGTAGAGGATCCCGAGGATCGAATCGAGACTGTCCCGGTAGACCGGGATGCGGCTGTGCCCGGCGCCCAGGATGAACTGACGGATGACCTGCAGGTCGCTGGTGTACGGCAGGCCTTCGATCGCAGTGCGCGGCGTCATGACCTCGCTCACGAGCGTGCCCTTGAACGCCACGACGTTCTCCATCATCGTGGCGATCGTCTCGTCGACGCCGCCGGCGCGCTGGGCGTCCTCGATCGTCTGCAGCAGTTCGCGCTCGGCGTGCACCGCGCCTTGCTCGGCGCCCGCGATGCGACGCACGGCTTCGTCGACGAAGCGCACCGAACGCACGAGCGGCCACGACAGCACCCAGCAGGCCCGCAGCACCGGCACGCTGCGCACGATGATCCACGCGGGCGCATGGCGCGCGATCGCGCCTGCCACCACGCTCGTGGTCAGCCAGACGATCGGCGCGGCGATGGCCAGCGCAACGATCGCGTGCATGGCGAGCGAGCCGTCGGGATCGCGCTCGTGGATCGACACCAGGACCACGGCCAGCGCACCGAGCCGACCGAAGGTCCGCAGGAACGCCACCGACTGCTCCAGCGCCACGGTCTGGCGCATGATCCAGGGGCCCACCGGACCGCGGCCGCGCTGGTCGAGCCTGCGCTGCAGGTGGCTTGGGCTCACGGCGACCAAGGCCAAGTTGAGCGCGCTGAAGTAACTCGCCAGGAGCAGGCTGAGCACCAGCAGCGCAAGGTGCGCGCCGCTCATGACCGCTCCTCGCGAGCGTAGACCGCGCCCAGGCCGATCGCCTGCAGGATTCGGTCTTCCTCGGCATGCATGCGCGCATGGTCCCCGGCGGTGCGATCGTCGAAGCCCGTGCAGTGCAGCACGCCGTGCAGGGCGTACAGCAGGAGCTCATGGCGAAGGTCGTGCCCGCGCGCACGCGACTGGCGTGCGGCCTCGTCCACGCAGATCGCGATGTCGACCTCGACCGGCTCGCCGGGCCCGCTCGCGGGGAACGTCAGCACGTCGGTCGTGCCGGGCACGCTGCTGAACCGCTCGTGCAAGGCCGACATGCGGTGGTCATCGATGATCTCGACCGTCACGCGCGCCACGGGCGCAGCCACGTGGGCAAGGCATTCGGCAAGTCGGTCCTGGACCCACGCGCGCTCGGACTCGAGCCGCTTCACCGGCGCATCGAGACGGACATCGACCACGGGAACCATGGACGGAATGCTACCGATCAGGAGTTTGGCGGCAGCGTTGGCTCAGTGAGCCTGCAAGGCCCTCTCCAGGACAAGGCTCCACGCTCCTCGCGGACGTGCCGCATCGCGCGGACGAATCGGCCCGAGCTCAATGCGCGCTGACGTGCACCGGGACGAACTTGGGCTTCACGCGCTTCTCGAACTCGCCGCGGAACTTGCCGACGATCGTGCGGATGGCCCAGTTGTTGCCGTCGGCCAGGCCGCAGATGGTCGTGCCGGGCGTGAGGCCCATGCTCATGCCGAGCTCGAGCAGCAGGTCGAGGTCCGCCGTGGTGGCGTTGCCCTGCTCGATGCGGCACAGGAGCTTGTAGATCCAGCCGCTGCCTTCGCGGCAGGGCGTGCACTGGCCGCAGGATTCATTCTTGAAGAACCGCGCGATGTTGCGCGCGACCATCACCATGTCGGTGTCCTCGTCGAAGATGGTCGGGCACGCAGTGCCCAGGCCGAGGACGTTGCAGGCGCGGCCGATGTCGAAGTCCATCGCGGCATCGAACTGGTCGGTGCCGAGCACGCCCATGCTCACGCCGCCGGCGATCGCGCCCTTGAACCGCTTGCCCTTGCGCATGCCGCCGCAGTAGTCGTTGACGAGCGTGCTCAGCTTGACGCCCAGCGGCGCCTCGAAGACGCCCGGACGGTTCACGTGGCCGCTGACGCCCATGAGCTTGGTGCCGTAGCTGGGCATGCCGCCGAGCGAGCTCTCGACGCCAATCCCCTTCCACCACGCCACGCCCCGGTCGACGATGGGCACGACGGCGGCGAGGGTCTCGACGTTGTTGATGATCGTCGGGCGGCCGAAGAGGCCCTTGACCGCGGGGAACGGGGGCTTGACGCGCGGCCAGCCGCGCTTGCCCTCGATCGCCTCGAGCAGGCCGGTCTCCTCGCCGCAGATGTAGGCGCCCGCCGAGCGGTGCAGGAAGCAGTCCACGCTGAGTGCGCCCGCCCGGCGCATCAGGCCGCCCTTGCCGAAGATGCCACCGGCATAGGCCTCCTTGATCGCCTTCTCCATCACCTTGGCCTGGTGGTGGTACTCGCCGCGGATGAAGAAGTACGCGGTGTCGAGCCGGCACGCATGGCACGCGATCGCGATCCCCTCGAGGATCAGGTGCGGATCGAAGTCGCAGAGCAGGCGATCCTTGAAGGTGCCGGGCTCGGCCTCGTCGCAGTTGATGCACAGGTAACGATGCCCTGCCCCGTCATCCTGGGGAAGGAACGACCACTTGAGCCCCGCCGGGAAGCCGGCGCCGCCGCGGCCGCGGACGACCGCTTCCTTGACGAGCTCGATCACCTTGGCCGGCTCCATGTCCAGCGCCTTGGCGAGCGAGGCGTAGCCGCCGGTGGCCTTGTACTGCTCAAACGAGACGGTGGCCCGAGCGGCGGTGCCGCCATCGCTGATGCCGGGAACGCAGCCGGGGATGCGCTTGGTGAGGACGGGTTCAGTGAGTCGCATGGTTGGTCCTGTGATCGGGTTGGGCCGCGCCGTCGGTGGGCGGCACGATGACTTCATCGATGATGGTTCGCCGAAGGATCACGCCGTCGACCTTTCGGTCTTCGACGCGCGTGGCGACCGTGCGCGCCGTCTCCGACGGCTTCTGCGCGGGCTCACCGGGGCGAGACGTGATCCCGCCCCAGATGGCACCCACGAAGGCGCCAAGGCTTTCAGCCACGCTCATGTCCTGATCGCGACGCTGCATGGTCCGTTCAGTGGTGGTGTGCCGCGGCTGGCGCCTGGCGCGCCTGCGCGATCAGACGGTCGACCGTCGGCACATCGAGCTTCTCGTGCAGGGTCTCGTTGAAGAGCGCGACGGGTGCCGTATCGCACGAGCCCAGGCACTCCATGGCCAGCAGCGTGAAGGCGCCGTCGGCCGTCGTCTCGCCCGGTTCGATGCCCAGCGTGCGGCGGCAGTGGTCCATCAGCGGCTTGTGGTCGCACGCCTCGCAGGCGATCGACTGACAGATGCCGATCGTGCAACGGCCGCGGGGCTCAAGGCTGAACTCCTCGTAGAACGTGGCGCAGTCGAGCACTTCGGCGGGCGAGATGCCCAGGAAGCGCGCCACCTCGACCATGGCCTGGTACGGGATGCAGCGGTGTTCGTGCTGGATCTCGTGCAGGATCGGCATGAGCGCGCCCTTGCGCACGTGGTACTTGGAAACGATCTCGCGCTCCCAGCGCTCGGCCACCGCGGGCGAGACATAGGGCTCGGCGCGGCGCGGGATCTGCATGGTGCTCGACGGCTTGGTCTTCCAGCTCATGTCGTGGGTCCTGGGGGTGTGGCTCGGTGGTCTTCGTGTGGGCGCCCGGTGTTCACCGGTCCAGTTCGGCCGCGATGATGTTCAGCGAGCCGATGATCGCCACGACGTCGGCGAGCTGGTGGCCTTCCATCATCTTGGGGAACGCCTGGAAGTGGATGAACGATGGCGGGCGGCACTTGGCGCGGAACGCGCAGCGACCGCCATCGCCGACGACGAAGAAGCCCATCTCGCCGTTGGGACCCTCGATCGCAGCGTAGCTCTCGCCAACCGGCGCCACGAAGCCGCGGTTGTGCATGTACAGCTCGAAGTGCTGGATCGTGCTCTCGATGGAGCCGTAGACCTCGGCCTTCTGCGGCACGCGGAGCTTGCGATCGTGGGTCGTGTCGATCGGACCGCCAGGGATGCGGTCGATGAGCTGGTCGATGATCGCGCGGCTCTGCTTCATCTCCTCCAGGCGCACGAGGTAGCGGCTCAGACAGTCGCCCTCGCTGGCCACGGCCACGTTGAAGCGTACCGGATCGGCACCGTTGCCATCCCAGTTGGCCTTGTAGCACATGTACGGTTCGTCCTTGCGCAGGTCGCGGCGCACGCCGCTGGCGCGCGCATTGGGACCGCTCAGGCCCCAGGCGATGGCCTCGTCACGATTGATCACGCCGACGCCCTGCAAGCGATCGACGAAGATGCGGTTGCGGTTGCAGAGGTTTTCGAGGTCCGCGATCGCATTGGGCAGGCGGACATCGATGAAGTTCCGCACCATGCGGCGGAACGTCTCGTCATCGGGGATGTCGCGCCACGCGCCGCCCACGCGCGTCCAGTCCGGGTGGAAGCGCTGGCCGCTCACGTACTCGATGATGTCGTAGATGCGCTCGCGCTCGTTGAAGCCGTAGAGGAAGCCGGTGAACGCGCCGAGGTCGAGCGCCGCGGCGCCCACGCACAGCAGGTGGTTCTGGATGCGGCCGAGCTCGGCCAGGATCGTGCGCACCACCGTGCAGCGCGGCGTCAGCTCGACGCCGAAGAGCGTCTCGACCGCGTGGTGCCAGGCGATGTCGTTGACGATCGGGCTGATGTAGTCCATCCGGCTCGCGGTGCACACGTACTGGTTCCAGTCGTGGTGCTCGGCGAGCTTCTCGAAGCCCGAGTGGAGGTAGCCGATGTGCGGCGTGGCGCGGGCCACGCGCTCGCCGTCGATCTCGAGCACCAGGCGCAGCGTGGTGTGCGTGGCGGGGTGCTGCGGGCCGAAGTTCAGCACCCAGCGGTCCGGGCCCTGGACGTGCTCCTTCAGGTACTCCAGCGTCTCGACTTCGAGTCCGTAGCCCTCATCGGGCATCAGCGTGTACGGCATGGTCCGGCAAGTATAGGACCGACCCACTCGCGCGGGCGGCTTGCGAAGCGGGGTTCAGGCACCCGCCGCCCGGTGGTCGCTCACGCGCGGAAGACCGCACCCAAGCGCTTGCCGAGGACCAGGCTCGCGCCGAGGAGCGTGGCGGCCAGGAGCGCCATCGCCCAGACCCCGAGCGCACTGGCGATCGCCTGGCCATCGCCCAACCGCTCGGCGAGGGCGTAGATCGCCTTGGTCACCGGGTAATCGCTCTCGCGCTGGGCGAGCAGGATGCTGTCGCTGACCTCGAGCATGGCGAAGCTGAACGCCAGCAGCGCACCGGCCACGAGGTTCGCGGCCACGAGCGGGAAGACGATCCGGCGCGTGACCGTGGAGCGCTTGGCCCCGCACATCGCGCCGGCTTCTTCGAGTTCGGCCGGGGTCTGCTCAAGGCCGGCCACGGCCGCGCGCACCACGTACGGCAGGCGGCGCACTGCGTAAGCCAGGACGAGGAACGGGAACGGGTTCGGGGTCGCGCCCAGGATGTCGGTGTACGGCTTCAGCGTGCCGCTGTTGAAGGGCCACGTCAGGCTGAGGGCGATCATGCCGAAGGCCATCACGATCCCCGGCACGGCGAGCGGCAGCATGACCAGCCCATCGAGCACCGGCTTGCCCCAGCCGCGGCCGCGCACGAGCGATCGCGCGATGACGAGCCCGACCGCCATCGAAAGGACGACCGCGAGCAGGCTCAGCACCAGCGAGTTGCGGATCGCGCCCGCCGAGAGTGGATGCGAGACGGCTTCCGAAAAGTGGTGGCCGGTCCAGGCCTGCGGGAGCACGGTGCCGTACCACTCGCCTTGCACCGCCAAGCTGCTCAGGATCACGCCCAGGTGCGGTGTGCACGCGAGCCCACCCACGAGCACGAAGAGCCCCGCAGCGGCGATCCCCTGCCACCCTGAAAGCTGGCGCTCCTCGCGGCGGATGCTGGCCTTGGTCGATTGGGTGCCGGCGTTGCGGCCGAAGATGTACTTGCTCGCCAGGTAGAGCGAGACCGCGATCGCCAGCATGATCGCGGTCAGTGCGTACGGCTGGCGGCTCGTCTCGAGTTCCTTCAGGCCGTCGAAGACTTGCACCGGCGTCACGGCGCGGTACTCGAACATGAGCGGCGTGCCGAGCTCGGTGAACGACCAGATGAACACGATGGTCGCGCCGGCGAAGAGCCCGCCCCGGACCATCGGCAGCGTCACGCGGCGCCATCGCGTGAACGCACCGGCGCCGACGCCGCGCGCGGCTTCCTCAAGCGCCGGATCGATGTTCGAGAGCGCAGCGACCAGGTTGAGGTAGATGATCGGGTAGAGGCTGAAGCCCTGGATCGCGACGATGCTCCAGAAGCCGCCATCCCCGAGGAAGTCGATCGGCGCCGAGGTGAGCCCGATGTCCTGCAGGAGCGCGTTGAGCGCGCCCATGCGACCGAGCACTTGGCGGAGCCCGATCGCGCCCACGAAGGGCGGCAGGATCAGGGGGGCCAGCACGAAGGCGTTGAGGAGGGCCTTGCCCTTGAACGCGCAGCGTGCGCCGACGGTGGCGAGGGGGAACGCCAGCGCCGTGGCCAGCAGCGTGGTGCAGGCAGCCAGGCGGAAGCTGTTCCCGAACCCTTGGACGAGCAGCGGGTCGCGGAAGACATCCTGGAGGTGCGCCAGGGTGAAGTCGCCGGCTCCATCTTGGAACGCCCCGCGAAGGACCATCCAGATCGGCCAGAGCAGCGTGACGGCAAGCAGGCCCACGAGGGACCAGAGCACGAAGGTGTCGCGGCGCACGCTCACGAGTGGGAAGGTAGCGCGGCCACCCGTCGTGTGCCGCTACCTTGCCCGGCGTGAGCCTGCCCACGTGCATCGTGACCGAAGCGCTGGATGACGCCGCCCTCGATTGGCTGGCCGGCCACGCGCGGATCGTGCGGGGCTCGCCCACGAGCGCGGAGTTCGCCGCCGCGGCCGCCGACGCCCGGGCGCTCGTGGTGCGGACCTACACCACGGTGGATGATGCGCTGCTCGACAGGCTGCCCGCGCTGCGGGTCGTGGCGCGCGCGGGGGTCGGCCTGGACAACATCGATGTGGCTGCCTGCCGCCGCCGCGGCGTTGAGGTGGTCCACACGCCCGATGCCAACACGCAGGCCGTGGTCGAGTACGTGCTGTGCCTGCTGTGCGACGCGCTCCGACCGCGGCTCTTCCTCGACCGCCCGCTGGCGAGGGACGCGTGGGACGATGTGCGCGAAGAGGTCGTCGGGGCGTGGCAGATGGATGAGCTCGTGCTCGGGATCCTGGGCATGGGCCGCATCGGGCAGCGCGTGGCGCAGGTCGCCGGAGCGATCGGATTCCACTGCATCTATCACGATCTGCTTGAGCTCCCCGAATCCGCCCGCCATGGCGCGGAGCCGTGCGGGATCGAGCAGCTCTTCGCCGACAGTGATGTCGTGACGGTGCATGTCGATGGCCGCGCGAGCAACCGTGGACTCGTGGGTGCGCCGCTGCTCGAGCGGCTGCGCGACGATGCGGTCCTCATCAACACGAGCCGCGGATTCGTGATCGATGACCGGGCGCTCGCCGCCTGGCTCGGCACCCGCCCGGGCGCCCAGGTGATCCTGGATGTGCACGAGCCCGAGCCGTTCACGCACGGCCATCCCCTGCTCGGCATGGCCAACGCCCACCTCGCCCCGCACCTGGCCAGCCGCACGCTGACGGCGATGGCCAACATGAGCTGGGTCGTCAAGGATGTCGCCGCCGTGCTGGGCGGGGCGCCACCTCGATTCCCGGCACCGCTACGCTGAACCTTCGGAGACACCACCATGAGCTTCTCGATCGATGCCGTCCACGCGCGCCAGATCCTCGACAGTCGCGGCAATCCCACGCTTGAGTGCGAGGTCACGCTCGACGATGGCGCCACGGGTCGCGCTGCGGTGCCCAGCGGCGCCAGCACGGGCGAGCACGAGGCGGTCGAGCTGCGCGATGGTGACACGACCCGCTGGCTCGGCAAGGGCGTGGCGAAGGCCGTCGCCAACGTGAACGAGGTGATCGCGCCGAACCTGACGGGGCTCGACGCCCGCGACCAGGAGGGCATCGACCGCCTGCTCCTGGCGCTCGATGGCACGCACAACAAGGGCAAGCTCGGCGCGAACGCCACGCTCGGCGTGAGCATGGCCGTGGCCCACGCGGCGGCGGTCGGCTGCGACCTGCCGCTCTACCGCTACCTCGGCGGTGCGGCGGCGTGCACGCTGCCAGTGCCGATGCTGAACATCCTCAACGGCGGCAAGCACGCCGACAACACCGTGGACTTCCAGGAGTTCATGGTGCAGCCGTGGGGCTTCGACACCTTCGATGATGCGCTGCGAGCGGGCGTCGAGATCTACCACGCGCTGCGCAAGGTGCTGCACGATGCGCACCTGTCGACGGCCGTCGGCGACGAGGGCGGCTTCGCGCCCAACCTGAAAAGCAACGAGGAAGCGCTCGAGTACATCGCGCGCGCGGTCGAGAAGGCGGGCTACGACCTCGGCCGCCAAGTGCGTATCGCGCTCGATCCGGCAACGAGCGAACTCGCCAACGAGGCGAAGGCCGTGGGCAAGGTCGGCTACCGCTTCTTCAAGAGCGCGCCTGACAAGGTTGCCTCGAGCGACGAGATGATCGAGCTTTGGGCCGGCTGGTGCGCCAAGTGGCCGATCTGCTCGATCGAGGATGGACTGGCCGAGGACGACTGGGCCGGCTGGGCGAAGCTCACGAAGCGGCTGGGCGCGACCACGCAGCTCGTCGGCGACGACCTCTTCGTGACCAACCCGCACTTCCTCGAGCGCGGGATCCGCGAGCACTGCGCCAACGCGATCCTGGTCAAGGTGAACCAGATCGGCACGATCAGCGAGACGCTGCGCGCGGTCGACATGGCGCACAAGGCCGGCTACCGCGCGGTGCTGAGCCACCGCAGCGGCGAGACCGAGGACGCCACCATCGCCGACCTCGCGGTCGCCACCAACTGCGGCCAGATCAAGACCGGCGCCCCTTGCCGCAGCGACCGCAACGCCAAGTACAACCAACTGATCAGGATCCAGGAATCGCTCGGCAGCGCGGCGCGGTTCGCCGGCGCGGTCCGAAGCTGAGGCTGCGGCGCGGGCGGAGCGCGCCGCACGGGCGGCTCCGCCCCGACTCACGGCGACATGAGTCGCTCAAGCCGGGTGCGGGTCTCGTCGCACAGGCTTCGCCGTGCCTCGAGGTCCGGCTTGAGTGCGACGGGAAGACCGGCAGCGGTCAAACCGCTGACGCCGGAAGCCCTCGCCTCATCCCACTGCATGCAGCGCACTTCGAGCGCCTTCGTCGCCGCTGCGTACGCGGTATCGAATCGGACCCGCTCTGCTTCGACCGCAGAGACGCGCGTTGGATCGGACCCCGCCCATGCGGTCGCACGGAGCATGGCGTCGCGGACCGCGTCGAGTTCCGGGCCGACGGCGCATTCAGGAAAGAGGTACGCCGACACGGCTTCCCGGGCCACGATCGCGCCGGCAGCATCCAAGCACGCCACCGCATCGTCCATCGCCTGGACATGCAGTTGACGGACCGAGGCCTGCAACCGCGCTGGCTTGCTCCAGATCACGCGCGCATCCTGCGACGGTTCGCCGGCGGCCTCGGCCGCAAACATGCGTTGGCTCTGGCGACCGGCTTCCAGCATGGCGCGCGACCACTCGACGAGCAGTGGCGCGCACGCTGCGTCATGCCGCCGCAAGCACGCAACGACACACGCCCGTTGCTCGGGACCGAGCGATCCGAGCTGTTCGTCCAACGCCAGCCAAGGATCGCAGCGAATCCATCGGTCGTTGGTGCCGATCGCCTCGACCATGCGTTGCGCCGCGGACACGTGCCACCTCGAGAGGCGATCACGCTCGTCGGCGGCGATCAGCCCACTGACCTCGTCGACCAGCGCCGACTCGCTGGCATGGGACTCGACGAGGATGCGGCCGGCTTCGCGGCTCGCGGCATCGAAGGCCGCGGCTGCTCGCGGGGACGAATCCCCGTGCGCATCGACCGCCTTGGCGAACCTGTCACAGAGGTCGAGGAACCGAGGCAGCGACGCATCGACCATCGGGTTGTGCCGTTCCAGCAGCCATCGGTCGTACGCCGCCCGCACGGCTGAGGCCTGGACCGGATCACACGACAGGTGGGTGATCCACTGCTCCAGCTCCTTGCGAGCGAGGACCGACTTGAAGGGCACCGCAGGTCCCATCGTGATGCCGCTGGCGGACAGATGGTCGGCAAGCGATCGAGGCGCCACGGGGCTGGGCGCCGCGGGTGTGTCGTCCGCCGCGCGCTGTTGCGGTTGCGGGGGCGGTGACGACAGATTGCCGAGCCAGACCGACGCAACGATGCTTCCTACCACGTGCGACAGACCCATCATGTCACCTCCGGAAGATGTGGTTCAAGATAGCACCGACCCAGCCGTGCGGACCCCTGTCCCGCTTGCCGCACCCACGGCCAGCAAAGATCCGGCGTGCGGCTTCAACTGTTCTTTCGTCACCCGTCTGACGCACCTGTGCCGACGCTGGAGTCGTGTCCTCGAAGAGGCCTACTACAGTGTCCACGATGCAGCCCGCGCAACCTCCACGCAGCGTGATCTGGCGCGTGATCGGCGCCGCAAGCGCCGGGACCCTGATCGAGTGGTACGACTTCTACCTCTTCGGCAGCCTGGCGACGATCCTCGGCGCCAAGTTCTTCCCCGGCGATGACCCCACTGCCGGCTTCCTGAAGACGCTGGCCATCTTCGCGTCGGGGTTCATCGTGCGGCCCTTCGGGGCGATCGTGTTCGGTCGGCTGGGCGACGTGGTCGGCCGCAAGCACACCTTCCTCGTCACGCTGCTGCTCATGGGTGGTTCGACCTTCCTCATCGGCCTGCTGCCGGGGTACGCCGAGATCGGCGTGCTCGCACCGCTGGGGCTCACGGTCCTGCGGCTCGTGCAGGGGCTGGCGCTGGGCGGCGAGTACGGCGGTGCGGCCACCTACGTGGCCGAGCACGCACCCGATGCGCGTCGCGGCTTCTACACGAGCTTCATCCAGACCACCGCCACGCTCGGCCTGTTCGCATCCCTCGGCGTGATCCTGGCGTGCCGGCAGTCGCTGGGCAAGGATGCCTTCGAGGAGTGGGGCTGGCGCATCCCGTTCCTGCTCTCCATCGTGCTCGTGCTCTTCTCGTACTGGATCCGCGTGCGGATGGAGGAGTCGCCGCTCTTCGCCAGCGCCAAGCGCAACGGCACCCTGTCGCGCAACCCGATCGCCGAGAGCTTCGGCAAGCCGGAGAACCGCCGGCTCGTGCTGATCGCGCTCTTCGGCGCCGTCGCGGGCCAAGGCGTGGTCTGGTACACGGGGCAGTTCTATGCACTCTTCTTCCTGCAGCGCGTGGCGGGCGTCGAGTTCGTCCCGTCCAACCTGATCGTGGTCGCGGCGCTGCTGCTCGCGACGCCGTTCTTCGTCCTCTTCGGCAGCCTGTCCGACCGCATCGGCCGCAAGCCGATCATCCTGACTGGGTGCCTGCTCGCGGCGCTGCTCTACGTGCCGATCTACCAGGGCATGATGCACTTCGGCCAACAGTTCGCGGCCGCGGTCGCTTCGGCCGGGCAGGGTCCCGCCGACGACGCCACCTTCCCCGCGGTGATGCTCGTGGCGCTCGTCTTCGTGCAGGTCCTGCTGGTCACGATGGTCTACGGGCCCATCGCGGCGTTCCTGGTGGAGCTCTTCCCCACGCGGATCCGCTACACCTCGATGTCGCTCCCCTACCACATCGGCAACGGCGTCTTCGGTGGACTGACGCCGTACGTCGCGTCGCTGCTCGTCGAGCGCACGGGGAATCCGTACGCGGGTCTCGCGTATCCGATCACGATCGCGCTCGCCACGGTGGTCGTGGGCGTGCTGCTGGTGAAGGAACGCCGTGGGGTGTCGCTGGCGGCGGAGTGACGCGCGGGGCACGCGCGGTGTTCACGCGTACGAGTGCAGGCCCGTGATCACGAAGTTGATCACGATCCAGTTGAAGAGCATCACGGCGGCGCCGATGACCGCGAGGACGGCCGTCCAGAGCCCCTTGTCCTTCACGCGCCAGCGCACATGAATGAGCAGCGCGAACACGATGAAGGTGTTGAGCGCGAAGACTTCCTTCGGGTCCCAGCCCCACGGCCGGCCCCAGGAGTGGTCGGCCCAGATCGCGCCCATGACGATGCCGGCCCAGAGCAGGATGAAGCTGAGTTCCATGAGCAGCAGCGTGACGCCGTCGAGGAGTTCACCCAGGCCGCCCTTGCCACCAGCCGATTGCGCATCGTCGCCGAAGCCCATGGCCCCGCCGCCGGCCGAGACCACGGCCCCGCCCGCGCCGCCGGCTGCAGCGGATCCGGCCCCGCCCGCCAGCACGATCGCCGCCGTGCCGCCCGCGCGCGCGTAGGTCGCGGGGCCGCCGCGCCAGCGATAGAGCAGGTAGCCGCCGGCGCTGATCGCCGCCATGAAGATGAGCGCGTAGCTGAAGATGATCACGTTCGTGTGGATGTAGAGCCACACATCGTGCAGCACCGGCATCATGTTGCTGATGTTCGGGTTGAGCTGCACCGGCAGGAAGTGCGCCGCCATGAGCGCGACCATGCTGCACGCCGACGCGGTGAGCGCGAACCAACCGCGCACCGGTCGCCGACGCAGCCAGAGTTCGAGCCCCGCGGCGCAGCACGCGCCGAACCAGCTCGCGGTCGTGACGGCCTCGAACATGTTGCTGTTGGGCCAGCGCTGGCTGATCCACCAGCGCAGCATGACGGCCGCGGTCTGCAGCAGGAACGCCACGCCGAAGACCCCGAGCCCCCACGCGAGCGCGCGCGGCCAGCGATAGACGAGCCCCAGCAGCAGCAGGATGATCGACGCCATGTAGACCAGCCACACGCGCGTGAGGTTGTTGTTGCGGAAGTACCAGGATTCCCAGCCCAATCGGGCCGTGTCGGGATAAACCGACGGATTCACCGCGTGCAGCGAGGCGGCCAGCGCGGCCACAGCCTTGGACGCCGCCGGCGCATCCTGCGCAGCCCACGCATCGACGAGATCCTTCCACGCCCCCGCCACCGCACGCTGCTTCTGGAGGTCGATGCCGGCGATCGGCACCTGATCGATGCCCGCGGCCTTCGCGCGCTCGGCATCGACGGCAAGCATCATGACCTCGCCGAGCCCGTGCCAACGCTGCTGCGCGTCGTCGGCAGCCGGCGGGATCACGAGCAGCCGGCCGAGCAGGTACTTGGGCTCGCGCACGCTCATCGCGCCTTGGATCTGGCTCACGACCTTCTCGGTCCGGATCAGGTCCTGCTCCATCTGGCGCAGCGTGGCCATGACCTCGGGCCGCTTGAGGAGCGCCGGCGAGATCAGGCCGTGCTTGAGGAACCCCTCCATGCGCGCCTGGGCATCGGCCTTGGCGGCTTCGTCACGGACCGAATCGATGACGGCCTCGGCGATCGGCACGCGCGCCGCGGCGCCCTTCACGAAGACGATGTCGGCATCCTCGTAGTCCTCGGGGCGCAGGAGCATGTCGAGGTACGTGAACTCGGGGCTCTGGCCATTGATCCGGCGCGGCCCGCTGACGAACGACATCTGCGTGTTCGCGAAGCTGCCGAAGCTCTTCAGCCGGCCCTCGGTCTGCACGGCGACTTCGCCCAGCGGCAGAAGATCGACGGCTTCATGGAAGGGCTTGGCCGCTTCTTGGGCACGCGCCGGGGCGGCCCCCACGACGACCAGCAGCGCCACGATCGCAGCGACCGTACTGCGCAGCACAGCACGCATGCCGCCGGTGCCAGCCAACTGCATCAACGCGAAATCGCCACGGAACAGAGTCGATCGAGCCATCACGCACCTCCCTTGGCATCAAGCGCAGCCACGGCCGCGGGCGACAACTTGCCTTCGGCACGGAGCCGTGCCGCGAGCGCCAGCGCAGCCTCGCGATGGCGCCGCTTGATGATCGGCTTGACGTAGAACGCGTAGCACATCCCGAGCACCGAGATCACGCACCCGAGCAGCTGGATCACCACGCCCTCGCGGTTGGCCACGCCGAGCACGGTGTAGTTCAGGCCGCGGCTCGCACGGTCGCCCTCGAACCGTGCCTGGTCCGGCGGATCCCACTGCGCCTGGAAGAACCACCAACCATCGTGCTCGACCGGCGCGTTGACGCTGCACGGCACGGGCTGCGACCAACCCGCACCGTCATCGAAGCGCAGCATGCTGGTGTAGTCGCGGATCGTCGAGGCCTCGCCGGTGTAGCCGCCGATGTGCGTGGCCAGGATGAAGTCATCGAGCGCCACGGCGGTCGGCATCGGCTTGCGCTGGCGCGAGAAGAGGATCTCGGCCTTGCGGCCGCCGCCAAGATCGACGACCGTCGGCTCGAAGGGGTGCCGGCGGAGCGCATCGGCGCGGCGGTCGAACACGTACGGGTGGTAGTCGAGCCACTGCGCACCACCGCCCGGCCCCGCGACGAGCGCCCGCGAGAAGAGTTCGCGCGCATCGCGCTGGCGCTCCTCGGGCGGCACGATGAAGGGCTTGGTCACGGCGACCGCGTTGGGCAGGTAATCGAGCAGCGTGATCGTGAGGCCCGACGGCAGCGCGAAGGGCTTGCCCACCTCGATGGGCTGCGGCGCCGAGCGCATGGCTCCGATGGAACTCGCGAGTCGAAGCTGGTTCGGGCCAGGGCCGATGAGCACCGTGAGCAACGCGCCCTCTTCGGCCGGTTCGTAGACCATCGTGATCGAGGGATCGGGCGGCAGCGGCTGCTGCTGCCCTTGATCCTCGGGCGGCAGATCACGCGTCATCGAGGGATTCGAGAACGCCCAGCGCCGCCACGTGCGCTCGGGCGACGTGATCTCGACGATTGCCACGTCGGCCGTGACGTCGCCGATCGTCAGTCGATCCTGCACCGCCACCACGCGATACGACCAGCCGGAATCAGCGGCACCGATCGGCGTGGTCACAACCGGCGCGCCGGCGGCTGGCGGATTGATCGGCAGCACGCCATCGAAGCCGATCGATGGCACCGACACGCGAAGGCTCGGGATCGAGCTCGCGCGGCTCAGCTCGGCCTCATCCTTGATGACCTGGGCTCGCAGGATCCCGCCGTCGGCCATCGACCGCTCAGGATCGAGCGCCTGCAGCTGGTAGCGATCGGCCTGCGACCCTGCCGCCCCTGCTGCGGCCGCCTGAGCGACCTCGAGGATCACGACGGGATTGAAGGGATCGCGCTCGTTGCCGGCCATCCACTTCGAGCGATCGAGCGCGTAGCGCAGGAAGCCGGTCACGCGGAAATCGACGTCCTGGAAGGGATCGCTGGGATCCACGGCCGGGACCGCCAGATCGATGGGGTCGATCGGCGTGGCCTCGCCGTTGAAGACCTCGTCGCGGCTGGCGATGTGATCGTTGTAGAGCGGCATCCCCTCGATGGGGCGCATCGTCCAGGGCCCATCACCGGGCGTGCGCACATAGAGCGCCCACGCCTTCGCGAGATCATTGCGCAGGTAGAACCACTCCTGGCCTTCGTACTCCAAGTCCACCGCGAGCGCACCGTCGATGATCGGGTTGCCGTCGGGATTGACCTTTCGTGCGCGCTTGACCGGCTGCTGCGGATCATCCGTCAGCACCAGGTCCTCGGTGTACTCCGGGTACCCAGCCACGACCTGCCGCATGAAGCGCTGGTCGCCTCGGTTCACCGTGAGCGTGACACTGTACGCGCGCTTGCCCTGGTCGCTACCGCTCAGGAGTTCCCATGACGGATCGATGTCCGCGACCTCGATGAGGTAGGGATCGGCTCCTGGACCCAGTTGCGCGCGCGCACCCGGCACGGCGATCACGCGCTCGCGCGCGACGACCGCCCCGGCGGCGTCCTTGATCGACACGACGACGGCGCGGCGGATCACCGGGGCCTCGCCTTCGACCTTCTTCCCGAAGTAGATGACGCTGCCCACGACCAGCACGATGATCCCGGTGTGGATCATCCAGACGCCGTAGTTCACCGCCTTGAAGGGAATGCGGCGGATCGTGGTGATGATGATGTTGGCCGAGAGCAGGCCCATGAGGAGGTCGAACGGCCACCAGTGGAACCACTCGAACTCGGTCATCTCGAACGGACGCCACTGCCGAAACTGTGCGTGGACCCAGGCATCCGGGTGGAAGACGTTGGGATGGACCGGGTAGATGATGCCCGCGCTGCCGACCGACATGTAGAGGAAGAGCAGCGCCAGCAGCACGATGCCGAAGCGAACGCTGCTGAAGAGATCGATCACCGGGGCCAGCGGGCCACCCACGCGCGGCAGCGAACGACGGGCCATGGTGGGTGCAGTCGTGGGGGTCGTGTCCATCGGGTCCCTCATGGTAGGAGCGAGGCCCCATTGCGGTTCGGCCCGCTACGATCCCGGATCACACCTCCGAGGAGTCCACCGACCATGATGCGCACCCTGCTCGCCACCGTTCTTTCGCTGACCGCCGTCGCCGCTGCCCAGGATGCCGCCAAGCCGGCCCCCGCGGCGCCCACCGCCCCGGCCCCCGCCGCGCCCGCCGCCGACAAGCTCGTGTTCGCCAAGCTCTCCACGAGCAAGGGCGACATCATCCTCGAGCTCAACGAGAGCAAGGCGCCGCTCAGCGTCGCGAACTTCGTGCAGTACATCAAGGACGGCCACTACGACGGCACGACCTTCCACCGCGTCATCGGCACCTTCATGATCCAGGGCGGCGGCTTCACGCCCGACATGAAGCAGAAGGACACGCGCGACCCCATCAAGAACGAATGGAAGAACGGCCTCAAGAACACGCGCGGCACGATCGCCATGGCCCGCACCATGGTGGCCGACAGCGCCACGAGCCAGTTCTTCATCAACGTCGTCGACAACGGCGGCCTGGACATGCCGCGTGATGGCGCGGCCTACGCCGTGTTCGGCCGCGTGATCGGCGGTATGGACGTGGTCGACGCGATCCGCAATGTGAAGACGGGCATGAAGGGCGGCATGCGCGACGTGCCGCTCGAGGACGTCATGATCACCAAGGCCTCGCTGCTGACCGCCGACGAGGCCAAGGCAGCCGCAGCGCCGGCTGCCCCCGCAGCGCCCGCGCTGAAGTGAGTCGGGAGCGGACGCACCTCCTCGCGTCTCCTTGGGCCGGCTGTTGAGATCAGCGACGCGGCCGTCGCTCCTTTGGGGCGCCGGCATGCCTCGTTCGCTCAGACAGTCCTCG
>VFQT010001387.1_pt1 | contig 29430 bp, 25 predicted proteins | sample 3512381 | NCBI WGS metagenome assembly VFQT01 (sample SAMN10412376, study PRJNA504923) | tailings metagenome | isolation source: Relicate 2 Philex TSF3 active mining site | place: Philippines: Tuba, Benguet | collected 2017-08-29
AGATCTGCAAAGATAGTTAGTTCGCGCACGGTGGGTGCGTCTAAAAGGATTTTGAGAAATTGAGCATCGCATTTCAAGCCAGTATGTTCCAGTGAGCCCATACAAACGCTTTGAATATTTTGAGGTCCCTTGAAGAATTCGCTTAGAATTTTGAGGGCCTGTTCCGGATTTTCAGTTTCTGTTTCATCTGCCAATCCTCCTATTCCGATGCCGGGTATTTCCAACTTTGTTATTGAATGATCTTGTTTGCAGACCTCAAGCTGTTTCGATAAATCGGCGCATTTAAAGTAGACGATTTTTGCCGTATCAGTTGGTCTGTCCGGAGAAATAGATTTGTTCTCGTCCGAATTGGTTTCAGAGTCACTCATGCTTGGAAAGTCGTCGAACCGGTCGTCCTCTGATTGTTCGTCCTCATTCACCTCTGAATGACTCATGTTTTCGGTGTTTCGGTTGACCGCGACCAGTGGCGTGCGTGGCAGCATTCGCTCGAAGGTGTCCCAATCGGGAAGTTCTGCGTTTTCATCAAATGCCATCAGCGGATGTTCAGTGGTCGTATCATGTCCCGGGGGCGTGTATACCGTTGGGGCGATAGTGCCCGCGCCGTTATCCGCTGGCGGATTCGCTTGATTCGCTTGATTAGGTGTCTGGTTGATGGCTTCGCCTTGCGATGCGTTTGGCGACGGTTCGTTGCTTAGGGTGCGTTTCACTTAAGGCTCCGGAAGTGGGGAAGTTGGGGCGGCAATATGTCCACCGTTAAACAGCCTTTGGGTGAGGGGTTGGTGAGCCGGGTTCCGCCATACCGGGCAGAAAAGCCGGGAGTGCCGGTCTACTGTACAAACCCATGTGTATAACTAAAGTTCCACTTTCATTAACTCAGCTAAGTCCTTCATTTCTATCGACTATTGAGCCTTTAACTGGCTTCAACTAGTTCGCCTAAGTCCTTGACTTCATTGAAAAAAACCAGTGTTTCGCCCTGTCATTTTCCTTGACCGGGATTTGCGCATCCTCTAAAGTGGGCGCCAGTGTGAAAAAGTGTCTTTTTGTGGGGGAAATTTTTCCGAATTTCCATCCCGAAGACTGCTGTTTTCGTTGGCGTTATTTCAATCAAGAGGACTGGCCGGGTGTATCAGGGAGCTTCAGCGCTGAGTATGGATGCGAAGGGAAGGATGTCGATTCCGTCTCGGCATCGTGACGCGCTCACGCTGCAGTCCGAGGGTCGCGTCACCCTGACCAAACACCCGCATGGCTGTCTGCTGCTGTTTCCGCGTCCGGTGTGGGAGCAGCACCGCGAGCAGATCGCGAACTGGCCGATGTCGGCGCGCGCCTGGCAACGAATTTTTCTGGGCAGTGCGTGCGATGTCGATATGGACAGCGCAGGCCGCATCCTGATCTCGCCCGAGCTTCGCAACGCAGTTGCGCTGTCGCGCGATGTGATGCTGCTGGGTATGGGCAGTCATTTTGAAATTTGGGATGCCGCGAAGTTGGAGGAGAGCGAAGCGCAAGCCATCGCTGGCGGGCTGCCCGATGTACTGAACGATTTTTCCTTTTGACGGCGGCGCAGGATGGAGTCATTAGCGTCTGGTGATCAGCACCGGACTGTGCTGCTGCAGGAAGCGGTTGATGCGCTGGCTATTCAGGACGCGCGTACCGATGGCATGTATGTCGATGCGACTTTTGGTCGTGGCGGTCACAGCCGACTGATTTTGTCGCGGCTATCAGCGCAGGGTCGTTTACGCGCATTTGATAAAGATCCGCAAGCGATTGCGGTTGGCCAGCAGCTAGCAAGTGGTGATGCGCGATTCGGCATTACGCATGACAGCTTCGCCGCAATGAAAAATGCGTTGAATGCGGAGGGCATTCAACAAGTCGACGGCGTGTTGATGGACTTAGGTATGTCATCGCCGCAGGTCGACGATGCAGAACGTGGATTTTCGTTTCGTGCCGACGGTCCGTTGGACATGCGGATGGATACGACACGTGGTATGCCAGCCTCCGCTTGGCTGGCTACCGCAACGCAAGACAATTTGGAGAGGGTGATTCGCGACTATGGGGAAGAACGGTTTGCTTTTCAGATTGCGAAGACGATTGTTAATCGCCGAGCAGTCGAGCCAATTACCACTACCGGACAACTTGCCGCGCTCGTGGCTGGCGCCGTCAAGACCCGTGAAAAAGGTAAAGACCCGGCCACCCGGACTTTTCAGGCTGTACGCATTTTCATCAATCAAGAACTGGAAGACCTTGAAACAGGGCTAAAGCAGGCATTCGACCTGCTCGCGCCATTCGGGAGACTGGTGGTGATCAGCTTTCACTCGCTGGAAGATCGCATTGTGAAGCGCTTCCTGGCTGCGCAGGCCAGCGCGCCGGTGCTCGACCGTCGGTTGCCGATTCGCGCGGCTGATTTGCCACTGCCGAGCGCCAAGTTACTGCCAAGAGTGATGCCCTCCGATACAGAAATCGCGATTAATCCGCGTGCACGTTCGGCGGTGATGCGTGGGCTGATTCGATTACCGCAGGGAGAGGCGACATGAGTAATCGCTCTCTGATCACGGTAGTCGCTTTGTTAATGTTGTGCTCGTTATTACTGGTGAACTCGCAATACCAGGCGCGACGATTATTCATCGAGCTCGAGCGTGCACAGCTTCGTCAGCGCAATCTTGAAACCGAGTGGGATCAGCTGCAATATGAGCAATCAGCACTGGCCAAACACTCGCGTATTGATGCGATTGCACGTGCATCACTCGGCATGAGCGTGCCGGGCGCTGCGCGCACGCAATATCTCAGCGTTGGGGCTAGATGATGCGCGCACCTACCCGAAAAGCAGCGGCGCGTGGTCTGGCCTTTTCGGCGAGCCCGGTGCTTGCCGTGAAATTGCCCGCCTGGCGTTCGCGGCTTACTTTATTCCTGCTATTCGGCGCGTTTGTTGCAGTCGCTGTGCGCGCGTTCTGGCTGCAGGCCATGTCGACTGATTTTCTGCAACGACAGGGTGCTAATCGCTACGCACGCACACTCGAGCTACCTGCAGTGCGAGGAAAAATTACCGATCGCTATGGCGAGGTGATGGCCTCGTCGTTACCCGTCAAGGCCATCTGGGCGATTCCTGAAGATGTCGAGGCTGATAAAGAAAAACTACGTCAGCTTGCGCAGTTACTCGATACCACAGTCCCTGAATTAAATAAAAAGCTCGGCTCGGATCGAAGCTTTGTTTATCTGAAGCGCCAGGTTGAAGAAAAAACAGTCGCGCAGATTTTGGCACTCGATATCAAAGGTATTCATACTCGAAATGAGTACCGGCGCTATTACCCTTCGGGTCAGGTAGCGGCGCATGTACTTGGCTTTACCAACGTAGAAGATATTGGTCAGGAGGGTATCGAGCGCGCCCAGCAAAAATTACTGGGCGGTGTTACCGGCAGCCGACGCGTCATCAAAGACAATATAGGGCGCGTGATTGAAGACATTGGTTACATCCGTGAGCCGCAAGATGGGACAGATTTAGCCTTGTCCATCGACGGCAAGATTCAGTACATCGCATTTACCGAATTGCAAAAAGCCGTCGAGCAGCATCATGCCAAAGCAGGCGCGATCGTTGTACTCGATGTCAAGACCGGTGAAGTACTGGCGATGGCAAATCTACCGACCTATAACCCGAACACGCGGCAGGGATTAACTGGCGCGCAGTTACGTAATCGGGTCATGACCGACACTTATGAGCCGGGCTCCACGCTCAAGCCGTTCACAGTAGCGCTTGCCCTGGAGCGCGGCTTGGTGACCCCGGCTACGGTACTCGACACGCCAGCCAAATTAAGTATTGGGCCAGCATCCATTGGTGATTCGCATGCGCATGCCAGCACCATGTCGGTAGCGCAAATTATTCAGCAGTCATCCAATGTCGGCACCGTGCGCATGGCGATGAAATGCGAGCCGCGCGAGATGTGGGATATGTTCACCTCGGTCGGCTTTGGTCAGGTGCCGCGCTCGGGATTTCCCGGCGAAGTTGCTGGACGACTGCGACCCTATAAAACCTGGCGGCCGATCGAGCAGGCCACCATGAGCTACGGCCACGGTATTTCGGTATCGTTGATTCAGGTCGCACGCGCCTACATGATCTTTGCGCGCAATGGCGAGATGATTCCGCTCTCATTCATGAAGCTGGCGCAGCCACCGGTGCCGCAGCGCGTAATCTCGGAGCGTACCGCGCAGCAGATGCGGGTCATGATGGAGAAAGTCGTCGGCCCGGGCGGTACTGCGCCACTGGCCCAAGTGCGTGGCTACCGCGTCGCCGGTAAAACCGGTACTGCCCACAAGCTGGAAGGTGGTCGTTACGTTAACAAATACGTCGCCTCATTTGTTGGGTTTGCACCGATATCCGATCCGCGCATCATCATCGCAGTGATGGTCGATGAACCGACTGCCGGTGGACATTTTGGTGGACAGGTCGCAGCACCCGTGTTCTCGAATGTGGCAGCAAGCGCCTTGCGTGCCATGAACGTGCCACCCGATGCCAGCGTTGAAAACGTGATCATGCCGACGCAGATGATCACGGAGAGCATGTGATGATGACCGCGACCAGCACAGGCGAGTTACTTGAGTGGTTGCGCGCAACTGCGCCTACTGCTCAGTTGACGCTCGATTCGCGGCGTGTGGGTCATGGTGATGTGTTTTTTGCTTGCCGCCACGAGAGCGGTGATAGCCGAGACTACATCGCACAAGCACTTGAGGCCGGCGCTAGCGCGGTGGTGCTGGATGATGCGGATGGCTTCGTCTGGCGCGATGAATGGTCGGTGCCGTTTCAAATCGTGAATGGTCTTGCGCAGCAGATTGGACATATCGCGCATGATTGGTACGGGCGTCCCGATACCGACATGTTCAGCGTTGCCGTGACGGGTACGAACGGCAAGACCTCATGCACGCAATGGCTTGGTCAGGCACTCTCACGTCGAGGTATGCCCACAGCGGTGATTGGTACCTTGGGTATTGGGCTCTACCGCGACGGTAATAGTGGGCCGTTCATCGAGACGGGCTACACCACACCTGATCCGCTACAGCTCTATCGCCAGCTTGCCGAGCGCAAGTCGGAGGGTGCGCATGCGTTAGCGATTGAAGCTTCATCGATCGGACTTGCGCAGCATCGTATCGATGAGCTGCATATTGATTGCGCGGTATTGACGAATTTCACGCGCGATCATCTTGATTTCCACGGCACCATGCAGGCCTACGAGCAGGCCAAGACGCGGCTTTTTGAGTGGCAAGGGCTCAAGCATGCGGTGATCAATCTGGATGACCCGTTCGGCGTTCGCCTTATTGCTCATTTGCGCAAGAACAATCCCTCGACGCACCTGCTCGGCTATTCCGTTGAGGGTGCTCAGATCGACGGCATCGAATCGCTGACGGCGGTAGACATTCGTACTACGCAGCACGGCAGTAGTTTTCAGCTGAAGTCAACGCAGGGTAGCGGCACCGTTCGCACCCACCTGATTGGGCGTTTCAATGTCAGTAATGCATTAGCGATCGCTGCAGTGTTATTAGTGCGCCGTCTACCATTCGCGCAAGTCATCAGCCTGCTGGAGTCATTGGAAGCCGTGCCGGGCCGCATGCAGCAGCTTGGCGGTGTTGATGCGCCCTTGGTGGTGATTGATTATGCACACACACCAGACGCGCTGCACAAAGTACTCGACACCTTGCGCCCGGTCGCTGATGCACGCCATGGTCAGCTGTGGTGTGTATTCGGCTGCGGTGGTGATCGTGATCCCGGCAAGCGGCCTCAGATGGGTCTTGCCGCTGATCGTGCCGACCACATCATGGTCACCAGTGACAACCCGCGTAATGAAGAGCCGGCACACATCATTGCCCAGATCACTGAGGGTGTTCCCGAAAGTGGGCGTCAAAAGCTACAGGTCATTGAAGATCGCGCCACCGCTATCTTGTCTGTGATTCGTCATGCCGGTAAACACGATGTGATTCTGCTCGCCGGCAAGGGGCATGAGGCCTACCAGGAAATCAAAGGCCGCCGCTTGGCGTTCCGTGATGCTGATCATGCTGCATTGGCATTGGCAAGCTGCGCAACCCGTCACGGGGGCCACTGATGCATGCATCTTTAAATGAATTGCTCAGCGTGGTACCCGGCGCTACGCTCACTGCCCCTGCGAGTTTTAGCGGTGTCACGACCAATAGCAAGACGGTTGAGGCCGGCAACTTGTTTGTAGCGCTGCGCGGCGAGCGTTTTGATGCGCATGATTTTATTGTAGATGTGGCTGCGCTCGGTGCAGCAGCCGTGGTTGTCGAGCGCTTGCCTGACGGCTTGCCGATTCCAGCGCTGATCGTGCCGGATACGCGTTACGCGCTTGGCCAGATCGCACAGCTATGGCGTAAGCGTTTCACGATGCCCTTGATTGGGGTCACCGGGAGTAATGGAAAAACTACGGTCAAAGAAATGATTGCGGCCATCCTGAGCGCAGCATTCGGCACAGATCATTTCCTTGCGACACGCGGCAACCTGAATAATGAGATTGGCGTACCGCTGACGTTATTCAACCTGAATGCGCAGCATCGCGCGGCAGTGGTTGAATTAGGGATGAATCATCCAGGCGAAATTGCACGCCTCACAGAGATTGCATTACCCACGGTCGGCGTGGTCAATAACGCGCAACGCGAGCATCAGGAGTTCATGGCCAGCGTGGCGGCTGTCGCCGCAGAAAATGGCTCGGTTATCAGCGGTTTGAGTGAAGAGGGCTGCGCTGTCTTTCCGGCCGATGACGAGTTCGCGCCCTTATGGACGAGCTACGCCGGATCACGTCGTTTGATTACTTTCGCGCTTGATAAACAAGCATCAGTCACGGCGCGTTGGCGTGCAACTGACTTTGGAAGCGAGATCACGCTTAATGCGCGTGGCGAGCAGGTCAGCTTTGTTTTGTCAGCGGCTGGCCAGCACAACGTGCGCAATGCGCTCGCAGCATGTGCAGCAACGCTCGCTGTAGGCATTAACCTTGAAATAATCGCGCGTGGTTTATCAGACTTCACACCAGTAGCCGGTCGTTTGCAAAAGAAGCAGGCCACCAATGGCGCGATCGTCATTGACGACACCTATAACGCGAACCCTGATTCGGTTCGTGCTGCGATTGATGTACTCGCTAATGCACCTGCGCCTCGTACGCTGGTACTCGGCGATATGGGCGAGGTAGGAAGTGAAGGCGTGGCGTTTCATGAAGAGATCGGTGAGTACGCACGTGCGCGTCACATCGATCAACTATTCACCGTCGGCGAACTCGCCCGACACGCTAGCCGCGCATTTGGCCGACCAGCGCGACATTTCGAGACTATGGAAACACTCAACGAGGAAGTCGCCAGCGTGCCACCGGGCGCAAGCGTGCTGGTCAAAGGATCACGTTTCATGAAAATGGAGCGGGTCGTACAAAAACTCGCTGGCGCAGCCATGGGAGGGCATTGAGATGCTGCTCTGGCTTGCACAGTATTTTCAAGATCAAGTCGGTGCGCTGCGCGTATTCAACTTCATTACTTTCCGTGCTGTCTTTGCAACCCTCACGGCTTTGCTGATTGGCTTGTTTGCCGGGCCGGCGGTCATTCGCAAACTGACTGAGTTGAAAGTTGGCCAGGCAGTACGTACAGACGGGCCGCAGACCCATCTGGTGAAATCCGGTACACCGACTATGGGTGGTGCGCTAATCTTGATTGGTATTGCCATCGCCGTATTGTTATGGGGTGATTGGAGCAATCGCTTTTTGTGGCCGGTACTGATCGTGACCTTGGGCTTCGGCATTATTGGTTGGGTAGATGACTACCGCAAAGTGGTCTACCGCGATCCTAATGGCATGCGCTCACGCGAAAAATTTTTCTGGCAGTCGCTGATTGGCGTAGTCGCTGCGGTTTATCTGGCTTTCTCGGTATCTGGAAACACCAACGACAAAGTATGGGAGCTGTTCTCGGCCTGGATACAGTCAGGCTTCTCGCTCGACTTGCCACCCAAAGCTGACTTGATCGTGCCCTTCTTCAAAACCATCAGCTATCCGCTTGGCGTATGGGGATTCATTGCGCTCACTTACTGCGTGATTGTGGGCACCAGCAATGCGGTCAACCTGACGGATGGTCTTGATGGTTTAGCGATCATGCCTACGGTGATGGTGGGTTCTGCGCTTGGTTTGTTTGCTTACCTTACGGGCAGCGCAACCTATTCAAAGTATTTGCTGATTCCGCACATCACAGGTGCTGGCGAGCTATTGATTTTTTGTGGTGCGATGGCGGGCGCAGGTTTGGCTTTCTTGTGGTTTAACGCTTATCCGGCACAAGTCTTCATGGGTGATGTCGGCGCACTTGCCTTGGGCGGAGCGATCGGCACGATTGCGGTGATTGTGCGGCAAGAGATTGTGCTGTTCATCATGGGCGGTGTGTTTGTTGTTGAAACACTCTCGGTGATGCTGCAAGTGGCTTATTTCAAGTACACCAAGATGCGCACCGGTGTCGGAAAGCGCGTCTTGCTCATGGCGCCCTTGCATCATCACTATGAACAAAAAGGCTGGAAAGAGACACAGGTCGTGGTGCGATTTTGGATCATCACCATGATGCTGGTGCTGGTCGGTTTATCGACCTTGAAGTTGCGATAAGTCGAGAACGCGGTTAGGTTAAAAATTAAAGGCAACATGTCATGCAATTCGCAGGTAAACAGGTATTAGTGCTTGGGCTGGGAGAATCCGGCCTGGCGATCGCACGCTGGCTCGCCCACTGCGATGCGCGCGTTCGCATTGCCGATACCCGTGAATCACCTGAGCGCTTAACTGCTTTGCATGACACTGTGCCGCAGGCGGAATTTATTGGTGGGGAATTTAGTCCTGCATTACTCGATGCTGTTGAATTGGTGGTGGTGAGCCCGGGTCTCGCGCCGCATCGTGAGTTAGCGGCCATTCTGCCTGCCGCACAAGAAAAAAATTTACCGGTGTGGGGCGAGATCGAGCTGTTTGCCCAAGCACTGCAAGAATTAAAACAGGCTCGCGGCTATGCGCCGAAAGTACTGGCGATCACCGGCACCAATGGCAAAACCACCGTCACGCGCCTTACCGGTCAGTTGTGTGAAGCGGCGGGCCTCAGCGTAAAAGTAGCTGGCAACATCAGCCCGACTACGCTCGATGTATTGCGTGAAGCACTCGCCGCTGATCAACTTCCGAATTGTTGGGTACTGGAGCTGTCGAGTTTTCAGTTGTTCAGCACCTATTCGCTGAACGCGGATGCGGCGGTCGTACTGAATCTGACGCAAGATCATCTCGACTGGCATCAAGACATGGCTGCTTATGCCGCAGCCAAGGCACGGATTTTCGGGCCGGACACCGTGCGTGTTTTGAACCGTGATGATGCGATGGTAATGGCCATGACTAAACCATCCGCTGCGGTCGTCAGCTTTGGTGCGGACTTACCTGGCGCACCGGATTGTCTTGGCCTGTCAGATGAAGGCGGCATGCAATGGCTGATGCTGGCGATGGCCCATGATGACGGTGAAAAGAAAAAACGCGGCAAGCCACAGCCGGATGTAGAGATTTACATCAATCGCTTAATGCCGACAGATGCATTAAAAATTCGCGGCCAGCATAACGCCACCAATGTGCTGGCTGCCTTGGCACTTTGCCGTGCGATTGATCTACCCCTCGCACCCCTGTTGCATGCAGCCCGCCAGTACGCAGGTGAGCCGCATCGAGTTGAGCTGGTCACCACCATCGCCGGGGTCGAGTATTTCGACGATAGCAAGGGCACCAATGTGGGCGCCACCGTCGCTGCATTGCAAGGCTTGGGCGCTGGCCATGCGGCGCGCTTGATCTTGATTGCAGGTGGCGATGGTAAAGGACAAGATTTTTCGCCATTGGCTGCAGCGATAGCACGTCATGTCAAAGCAGTGGTATTGATCGGTCGTGACGCACCCTTGATTGCACAAGCCATCGCATCAACTCAGGTGCCGGTAATTCATTGCGATAGTCTGCCACAGGCGGTGAATGCTGCAGCCGAGCAGGCGACGCAAGGTGATCAGGTATTACTTTCACCCGCTTGCGCGAGCTTCGACATGTTCAGCAGCTACGCGCATCGGGCACAGGTATTTGTCGATGCGGTGCGCGAACTGGGCCTTACGCGCGGTGAGGTGATTGCATGAGGCTCAGTATGCCTGGCTTCATGGCTTCAGACACGTCCAATGAGACGCGTATCGAGGACCGTATCGGCCAGCGTTCGAGCATGCTCGAGTATGACCAGGCCTTGGTATGGGTCACTGCTTTACTGCTACTGCTTGGTCTGGTGATGGTGTACTCGGCGTCTGTGAGCTTGCCGGATTCAACCAAGTATGCGGGCTACAAAAACCATCATTTTCTTGCACGGCAAGCGGCATTTATTACGATTGGATTAATCGCTGGCTTGCTCACGTTCCGTATTCGTGTCGAGCAGTGGGAGCGCTGGACCCCTTGGTTATTCATAGGTGCCTTGATTTTGCTGGCACTGGTGCAGATACCAGGCATTGGTAAAGGCGTGAACGGCGCAAAACGCTGGATAGGTATCGGTAGCTTCAGTATGCAGCCATCAGAAGTGATGAAACTGATGATGGTGTTCTATGCCGCCAACTTCACTGTACGCAAGCAGCAGTACATGCATAGTCTGTCGAAAGGCTTTTTCCCCATGGCGGTTGCGGTAGGCATGTGCGGCGGCCTTCTGATGCTGCAGCCCGACCTTGGTGCATTTGGTGTGATTGTTTGTATTGCCATGGGCGTGCTGTTCTTGGGGGGGTTCAACATCATCTGGTTCGCTGGCATGCTCAGTGTTCTCAGTGCAGTGTTTGGCGCAATCGTGTTGATATCACCTTGGCGCTATGAGCGGATGGTGGCGTATTTGAATCCGTGGGCTCCGAATAATGCGTTAGGCAAAGCATTCCAGCTCACCCATTCGCTCATTGCGTTTGGTCGCGGTGAGTTGTTTGGCGTGGGCTTGGGCGGTAGCGTCGAAAAATTGCATTACCTACCCGAAGCGCACACTGATTTCTTATTGGCCGTGATCGGTGAAGAACTCGGTCTTGCCGGCGTATTGATCGTTACCGCAGCGTTCTACTGGATAGTTCGACGCGCATTCGACATCGGCCGCCAGGCCATCGCTACAGAAAAATTCTTCGCCGGCCTCGTCGCCAAAGGCATCGGCATCTGGCTCGGGGTGCAAGTCTTCATCAATATGGGTGTCAACCTCGGCCTGCTTCCCACTAAAGGCCTCACCTTACCGCTCATGTCATACGGTGGTTCCGGTATCGCAATTAACTGCATTGGCTTGGCAGTATTGCTTAGGATTGACTTTGAAAACCGCGTCATGATGCGTGGAGGCCGTATATGAAGCACCTCCTCATCATGGCCGCAGGCACGGGTGGTCATATCTTCCCTGGCCTCGCTATCGCCGACACCATGCGCGCGCGGGGCTGGCAAGTCTCATGGCTGGGTACGCAGCGTGGCATGGAAGCTGACATCATTCCTGCACGCGGCATCACTTTCGATGCCATCGACTTTGCAGGACTCCGCGGCAAGGGTCTCATACATGCACTCAAGGGTGCGCTGAAAATGCTGGTCAGTTTCTTCAGGTGCGGCGCCATCATCCGCGCTCGACAACCTGATGTTGTGCTCGGTATGGGTGGGTACGTCACCGTCCCCGGTGGTGTGATGGCGGCTGTTCATGGCAAACCACTGGCACTGATGAACGCTGATGCTGCCTTGCTGATGTCGAACAAGGCGCTACTCCCATTCGCCAAAAAAATTCTGTTCGGCTTCTCATCAACCGGTGCGCCGCTGAACAAATCGCACATTACGGGTAACCCGGTACGAAAAGAGATCAGCCGTTTACCTGCACCGTCACAGCGCTACCCACAGCGCAGCGGCCCGCTGAATGTGTTGGTGATCGGCGGTAGCTTAGGCGCGCGTGTGCTGAATGACACCGTACCTGCTGCGCTCGCGCTGCTGGCGCCGCAAGAGCGTCCAAACGTGGTTCACCAGTCCGGCAAGCAAAATATCGACGCACTAAAGAAAAACTACGCAAATGCGAATGTCGATGCTGAAGTTGTCGACTTCATTGATGACATGGCCAGCCGCTACGCAGCCGCCGATGTAGTCATCTGCCGTGCAGGCGCGATTACGGTGACTGAGCTATGTGCCGCCGGGGTTGCATCGGTGCTAGTGCCGCTGGTGGTCTCCACCACCTCACACCAACGCAATAACGCGCAGTGGATGGCGGCTAACGATGCGGCGATTCATCTGCCGCAGCAAGAATTGAATCCCGTCGCGCTGTCGGCGTTATTACGTGACATGACCCGCGAGCGTTGCTTGCAAATAGCAGAGCATGCGTATCAGCAGGGCCGACGCGATGCTAACGATGCCATCGCTGGCGTGTTGGAAGATTTAGGAAAGTAATGAAACACAAGGCTAAACATATTCATTTTGTAGGCCGAGCAGCGCGGCCGCGCTGCGTTCGTTTATGTGCGGTGAAGCCGGGCCGACAAAGTGAGCGACACATATGAAGCACAAGGTTAAACACATCCACTTTGTCGGTATAGGCGGTTCGGGCATGAGCGGCATCGCCGAGGTGCTGCTGAACCTCGGCTATACCGTATCCGGCTCGGATTTGGCGCATAACGCGGCAACGCGCCGCCTAGTTGAGTTTGGCGCTACCGTACAAATCGGCCATGCGCCCGACAACATCGCCGGTGCTGACGCTATAGTCACCTCGACCGCAGTCCTGCCGCATAACCCGGAAGTCAGAGCGGCGCGGTCCAAACATATTCCCATCGTACCGCGCGCAGTCATGCTGGCCGAGTTGATGCGCTTGAAGCGCGGCATCGCGATTGCCGGCACCCATGGCAAGACCACCACCACCAGCTTGGTCGCCAGCATTTTGGCCGAGGCCGGTCTTGACCCCACTTTTGTGATTGGTGGTCGACTCAATAGCGCGGGCGCCAATGCAAAACTCGGCAGTGGCGAGTTTATTGTGGCTGAGGCAGATGAATCGGATGCGTCGTTCTTGAACTTGTCGCCGGTGATTGAAGTCATCACCAACATCGACGCTGACCATATGGAGACCTATGACCACAGCTTTGCCAAGCTGAAGCAGGCCTTCATCGAGTTCACCAATCGTTTGCCTTTTTATGGTGTTGCCATTCTGTGCATTGATGATCCGAACGTGCGCGAGATCATGCCTTTTATTTCAAAGATGGTCATGACCTATGGTTTCCATGCAGATGCTGACGTGCGCGCCATTGATGCGCGTGCGGTGAATAGTCATATGGAGTTCACGGTGGTTCAGGATGAGTACGAGCCACTGCCGATTCAGCTGAACCAACCTGGCATGCACAATGTACAGAATGCATGTGCTGCGATTGCGATTGCACGCGAGCTGGATATCGCTGACCAGCACATTCAAAAAGCGCTAGCTGAGTTTAACGGCGTAGGTCGGCGCTTTACAAAATACGGTGTACTACCTTTGCCGAACGGCGGTGGCTTTACGTTGGTGGATGACTATGGCCATCATCCGGTAGAGACTGCCGCCACTATTGCGGCGGCACGCGGCGCATTCCCCGGCAAGCGATTAGTACTCGCGTTTCAACCACATCGCTACACGCGTACCCGCGATCTATTTGAAGATTTCGTCAAAGTGCTGGCGACTGTCGATGTGCTGGTGCTGGCGGATGTCTACGCCGCAGGTGAACAGCCGATTCCGGCGGCAGATGGTCGCTCGCTGGCGCATGCATTACGGGTCGCGGGTAAAACCGAATTGGTGTTTGTAGAAGATATGGCCGACATGCCAGACGTGCTGGTCAAGATGGCACGTGACGGCGATGTCGTAATGACGATGGGTGCGGGGTCTATTGCTGGCGTACCCGCGCTGTTGCAGCAGCTGACGCAAGTGGTTCCTGAGCGGAGGCAGGCATGAGCCACGCACATGCATTCGGCAAAGTGGGCGTGCTGTTCGGCGGTCGCTCAGCCGAGCGCGAGATTTCCTTAATGTCGGGTGCAGGGGTGCTGCAAGCGTTGCAGTCGCAAGGCGTCAATGCACACGCGTTTGATCCCGCAGAGCGCTCGTTAGCAGAACTCGCTACAGAAAAATTTGATCGCGTATTCATTGCGCTGCATGGCCGCTACGGGGAAGACGGCAGTATGCAAGGCGCATTAGAGCAGCTCGGTATTCCTTATACCGGGCCGGGCGTATTGGCATCTGCGATTGCGATGGACAAGGCGATGACCAAGCGCGTCTGGCTGCAGCAAGGCTTGGCTACACCCAAGTTCGAGATGCTGAATGCAGCCAGTGACTGGAGCGCCGTGTCACAAAAGCTCGGCTTGCCGCTCATCGTCAAGCCTGCGCATGAGGGCTCAACACTCGGCCTGACCAAAGTAACCGATACATCGCAATTACCTGCTGCCTATGCACTCGCAGCCAAGTTTGATAAAGCGGTGATGGCCGAGGAATTCATCAGCGGTATGGAACTTACCTGCCCATTACTCGGATCGGGGGATGACGCGCGTGCCTTGCCGGTGGTTCGCATCATCGCGCCTGATGCCAATTACGATTACCAGAACAAATATTTTTCAGATCAGACGCAATACCTTTGTCCAAGCGGCTTATCGCCCGAGCTTGAGCAGCAGATTCAGCAACTAGCATTGGCTTCTTATCGCAGCCTGGGATGCCGTGGCTGGGCGCGGGCAGATGTGATGGTGCGCGCTACTGACCAGCAACCCTATCTGCTCGAAATTAATACCTCGCCAGGCATGACCAGTCATTCACTGGTGCCGATGTCGGCTGCGGTAGCAGGTTTGCCCTATGAGCAGTTGTGTATTGAAATTTTGCGTACAGCGGCGCTTGATTTGCATGCGTCGGCTGACTGGAAACCGCATTGAGGTTAATGTATGTGGAATGACATCAGAACGCTGAATACACTCACCCGCGTGATGCTGGGTGTGCTGGTACTCGCGCTGATATATGCAGGGTACCGGTGGACTGCGCGCTTACCTTTCTTTGCACTGACCGAGATTCAGGTTCGTGCAGTTTCCGGCAAGCCGCTTCGCTATGTGGATGAATCGACAGTACGTAGCGCAGCAGTGCAGCGCCTGCGCGGGAATTTTTTCAGTATGGATCTGGCGGCCGCACGCGCAGCATTTGAAACTGTGCCTTGGGTGCAGCATGCCTCGGTACGGCGTGAGTGGCCGAACAAGCTTGTGGTGACCATCGATGAATTTGTCGCATTAGGTACATGGGGTGAGCAGGGGCGCTTGATTTCCGTGGATGGCGTCTTGTTTACTGCCAACCTGGACGAGGCAGAGCAGGAGGGCAAGTTACCTGCGCTCGACGGGCCTGATGAAAGCGCACGCGAAGTCGCGCAGCGCATGTTTGATTTGCGTGATTGGTTAGCACCCGTCAAGCTCACGCCGCGTGCGCTTTCACTTTCCAAGCGCTATGCATGGAGCGCGCGACTTGATAACGGCGTCGTAGTGAATTTGGGTCGTGCTAATGATCGTGCTGCATTGAAGGCGCGTATCGATCGATTGGTCAGTGTGTATCCAAGATTGGCATCAGCGTTACCCGGCCGTATTGAAAGTGTCGATATGCGCTACCCGAATGGGCTCGCGCTAAAGCGCAGAGCACAGGCAGGTAGCAGCACCATCGCTGCTGAGGGTACGACATGAATACCTACCTTAGCAGACAGCACGGCGATGACAGCACAACTTAACGAGACAGACCATAAATAACGTATGACAAAAGATGCAAAAAATCTGATTGTTGGGCTCGACATCGGTACCTCAAAGGTGGTCGCCGTCGTCGCCGAGGTGCTGCCCAATGGACGCCATGAAATTATTGGCTTGGGTCAGAGCGAGTCCAAGGGCTTGAAAAAAGGCGTGGTGGTGAATATCGAAGCCACTGTCGAGTCGATACAGCGTGCGCTGGAAGAGGCGGAGTTAATGGCTGATTGCCAGGTGCGTAATGTCTGGACCGGTATCGCCGGTAGTCATATCCGCAGCTTCAACTCGAGCGGCATGGTCGCTATTAAAGACAAGGAAGTGAGTGCCGCAGATGTGGCGCGCGTGATTGAAACTGCCAAGGCTGTAAATATCCCGACCGATCAGCAATTACTGCATACCGTTCCGCAAGAGTTTATTGTTGATAATCAGGAAGATGTCCGTGAGCCGATCGGCATGAGCGGTATACGGCTTGAGGTGAAAGTGCATATCGTCACCGGCGCGGTGTCAGCAGTGCAGAACATTGTGAAGTGTGTTCGTCGCTGTGGTCTCGAAGTGACGGATCTGATTTTGCAGCCGATGGCATCGGCTGATGCGGTGCTCACTGCAGATGAAAAAGAATTAGGTGTGGTGCTGATCGATATTGGCGGCGGCACGACAGATATCGCTATCTTCACCGAGGGTGCAATCCGTCACACCGCCGTGATTCCGATCGCTGGCGATCAAATCACCAACGATATTGCAATGGCGCTGCGTACGCCGACCGCCGAGGCAGAAGAGATCAAGGTGCGCTATGGCATTGCCAAGCAGTTGCTGGCCGACCCTACCGATGTGTTCGATGTGCCCGGCTTGGGTGATCGTGGTGCGCGCACCTTATCTAAAGCTGCACTCGCTGCAGTGATCGAACCACGTGTTGAAGAATTGTTTTCGTTAGTACATCAAGTGGTGCGTGAATCCGGATTTGAAGAGGTACTGTCGTCAGGCGTAGTGCTGACCGGTGGTAGTGCCCTGATGCCGGGTATGTGCGAGCTGGCCGAAGATATTTTTTTGAAGCCGGCGCGTGTTGGTACAGCAGTGTACGAGGGGCAGTTGGCGGATGTGGTGAAGAGTCCGCGTTATTCGACAGTGCTGGGTTTGTTGGATGAGGCCAAGCGCCAATACTTACGTGGACAGGTGATCGTGCGTCAGGGTGGTTCGGCGTCAGCAGTGTGGCAGCGAATGAAGGAATGGTTTCTCGGTAATTTTTAATGTTTCAACCGCAGTTGTCAGTGGCTAGCTGTCACATCGCGTGATGGCTAACGACTGAAAACTGCTTCACCCAAGGGAGTCACTATGGAAATCGATATGCTGGAAAATACGAAAGGGACGATCATCAAGGTGGTCGGTGTCGGTGGCGCGGGCGGCAATGCCGTTCAGCACATGATCAACAAGGGTGTGTCAGGCGTTGAGTTCATCGTGGCCAACACCGACGCGCAGGCCTTGTCGCAATCCAAGGCGCATAACGTGATCCAGATCGGTGAGTCTGGTCTCGGCGCTGGTATGAAGCCAGCGGTCGGGCGCCAGTTGGCTGAAGAGACGCGCGATCGTATTGAAGATTCGTTACGCGGCGCGCACATGGTGTTTATTGCAGCCGGTATGGGTGGTGGTACGGGTACCGGTGCGGCGCCAATCGTGGCCGAGGTTGCCAAGCAACTTGGTGCATTAACTGTGGCGGTGGTATCTAAACCTTTCAGCCATGAAGGTCAGAAGTGTATGGATATCGCTAACGAGGGTCTGGAAGAACTCGGCAAGCATGTCGATTCGCTGATCGTTATCCTTAATGAAAAGCTGGAAGAAATTTATGAAGATGGCAGCATGCTCGAGTGGCTCGGTCACGCGGATGATGTACTGAACAACGCGGTGGCAGGTATTGCCGAGATCATCAATGTGCCGGGCCATATTAACGTTGACTTCAACGATGTGAAAACTATCATGGCCGAGCAAGGCAAGGCGATGATGGGTACGGCAGTCGCTTCCGGTCTGGATCGTGCGCGTCTTGCGGCGGAGCAGGCAGTTGCCTCGCCGCTGCTCGATGGTATTGATCTGTCGGGTGCGCGTGGCGTGCTGGTGAACGTGACCGCAAGCCGCTCGCTCAAGGGTAAAGAGATCAAGCAAGTGATGGAAACCGTTCGCGCCTTCGCCGCGCCGGACGCCTCGATCGCGCAGGGCATCGCCTATGACGACGCGATGGGCGACGAGGTCCGTGTGACCGTGGTGGCTACGGGTCTGGGCCGGGCGCGTCGCCCGCAACTGGTCTCGACACCCGTAGCGCGCACCGGTACCTATGATGCCAGCGCCGCCACAACCACTACCGATGCGGTACCGGGTGCCAACCAAACCTTCGAGCCGATTCGTACCCCGGCGGTATGGCGGCGCGAGCATGCCTCCGAGACGGTGCGGGCGATGGAGCGGAACGGGACCGAGACCTACGATATTCCAGCGTTCTTGCGTCGGCAGGCAGATTAAGGGCGCTGTCGAGCCTGCAGGAAATCTGCGGGCGGGGCATACTGGGTCATCCCGGCGGAGGCCGGGATCCAGAATCTGAACCTTACCTCCCACTATCCAAAGGACCACTATGAGCATCAAAATTGGAGACCGCCTACCTGACGGCAAGCTCGCTGAATTCATCGAAACCGAAACCGAAGGTTGCACGCTCGGCCCAAACACGTTTGACGTGGCTACGCTGGTGAAAGGCAAGACCATCGCTATCTTTGGCCTGCCAGGCGCTTTTACCCCCACTTGCTCGGCCCAGCATGTGCCCGGCTATGTCAAACACGCAAAGGAATTACACGCCAAAGGTGTCAACGAGATCTGGTGCATCTCGGTGAATGATGCTTTCGTCATGGGCGCCTGGGGTCGCGATCAAGAGTCCACCGGCATCGTTCGCATGATGGCCGACGGTAATGGCGATTTCACCAAAGCGCTGGGTCTTGAGTTTGATCTGAAGGGCTTCGGCATGGGTATCCGTTCGCAGCGCTACTCGATGGTGGTAAAAGACGGTGTAGTCACGCAGCTCAACCTTGAAGCTGCCGGCAAGTTCGAGGTGTCGAACGCGGAAACCTTGCTTGGTCAGTTGTAATCATCGAATTGTTGAGACTGAGCTTGACTACCCAGGCGTATGCCGCACAGCGATGGGTGGCAATCGCAGTCTCAGTCTCAGCACACGAAACCCAGCGTCGAATCTGTTGTGATCAGTTTCAATCACTACGTGGGCGACTGACACCGCCATGATCAAACAGCGCACTATTCGCGATACCGTCTCAACCACCGGCGTTGGCCTGCACTGCGGTACGCGCGTCACCCTCACCTTACGCCCGGCTGGCCCTGATCATGGCATTGTGTTTCGTCGCGTAGACATTGACCCGGTGGTCGAGCTTCCCGCATCAGCCAGTGGGGTTGGCGATACCCGCATGGCGTCGGTGCTCGAGAAAAATGGCGTGCGTGTCTCGACGGTTGAGCATTTGCTATCGGCCTGTGCGGGTCTTGGTATCGACAATCTGATCGTCGAGCTTAACGCCGAAGAAATTCCCATCATGGACGGCTCGGCGGCGTCGTTTGTTTTTTTGCTGCAGCAAGCAGGCTGTAGTGAGCTCGCTTCAGCCAAGCGCTTCATCCGCGTTAAAAAAACCGTTGAGGTACGCGAAGGTGAAGGCGCGCATGAAAAGTGGGCGCGGCTTGAACCTTGGCATGGTTTTCGGCTCAAGTTTTTCATCGAGTTCAATCATCCTGCAGTCGATGGATCAGGCCAGACCGCCGAGGTTGATCTGGATGTAGCCTCCTATATTCAGGAAGTGGCGCGCGCCCGCACGTTCGGCTTTATGCAGGATGTTGAAACGCTGCGTGGCATGGGCTTGGCGCGTGGCGGCTCACTTGAAAATGCGATCGTGATGGATGAGTTTCGAATTCTCAATAGCGGCGGGCTGCGCTATCGCAATGAGTTCGTGCGTCACAAGATACTCGATGCCATGGGCGATTTATATTTGGCAGGGCACCCGCTGCTGGCCAGCTATAGCGCGCATAAGTCCGGTCACGGGCTTAATAATAAATTGCTGCGTGCGCTGCTCGACGACACCGATGCTTACGAGATCACCAGCTTTACTTCGGCAGCCACGGCCCCCGCGGCTTACTCGACGCAGCTCGAGCAGGAGTGGGCGCCGGTCTGAGCGCGGTATTGTTTTTACGCCTTGTTGCGGCGCTTGAGTAATGCCTGAACCGCGTCGCGTAACGGGCTATCTTCAATCTCGTTGGCGAGTGCGCTAAATGATGACAGCGCACTGCTCGACAGTTCGCGCGGCTCACGCTGTGTAACTGGCTTGGGCTCGGTTGTCATCAACTGAATTTTCAAGCGTATCTGCTCGACACCCCAACCCTTGGCCTGCAAGTCTTGTTGCAACTTCGGCTGAACTTGGCGTAGGCGCGTTGCCAGTGCTGCGTTTGGCGCGGCGATCGTCAGCGTGCCTTGGCGCAGGTGCAGCACTATGCAGCTACCGAATAGCATGGGCAGCAAGGCTTCACACGCCGCTTGTAGCTGAGCGACTTGCTGCACGGCCGGTAGCAAGGCGCCGAGCGCATCGTCCGAGCGCAGATACGCCAGCGGATCGCGCGCCGATGGGCGCGCTTCCGGGCGCTGCGCCGGAGTGAAGTTGGTTGCTGATTTGGCCATATGGCAACCTTAGCACAGGCTTTCGCGGGCGAGTGATGTCAGTCGGTTAACTAGGGGCTGCATGCTAAAATCGCAGCTTCGACTTGCGCCAGCAACGGCGCGCGGTCCTGATATTTTTTCTCGCCTCGGCATGTCCCTACTCACCAAGATTTTCGGTAGCCGCAACCAGCGGCTGCTCAAGCAATTTCAGAAATCGGTACGCGAAATCAACGCGCTTGAGCCCGCGCTGGAGCGGCTGACCGATGACGCGCTGCAAGCGAAAACCCCCGAGCTGAAAGCCAAACTGGCCAACGGAGCCAGCGTTGATGATGTGCTGGTTGAAGCGTTTGCGGTCTGCCGCGAAGCATCGCGACGGGTTCTGAAAATGCGGCACTTTGATGTGCAGCTGATCGGCGGCATGGTGCTTCATCAGGGCAAGATCGCCGAGATGGGCACAGGCGAGGGCAAAACGCTGATGGCCACCCTGCCCGCTTACCTGAATGCGCTCACTGGAAACGGTGTGCATGTGGTGACGGTAAACGATTACCTCGCGCAGCGCGACGCTGAATGGATGGGCACCTTGTACGGCTGGTTGGGCCTGACCACCGGCGTCAACTTGTCGCATGCATCGCATGAGGTCAAGCAAGCCGCTTACGCAGCAGATATTACCTACGGCACCAATAACGAGTTCGGCTTTGATTACCTGCGCGACAACATGGTTTACGCGCCAACCGAGCGCGTGCAACGAGCATTGGCGTTCGCAATTGTGGATGAGGTTGATTCGATTCTGATCGATGAAGCGCGTACACCACTCATCATCTCCGGTCAGGCAGAAGATCACACCGAAATGTACCGCAAGATGAATGCCTTGCCGCCGTTGCTAACATTACAGATTGGTGAAGAGACGCCGGACGGCAAGGGCGTGGTCGAAGTACCGGGTGACTACACCAAAGATGAAAAAGCGCACACCGTACTGCTGACCGAAGCCGGCCATGAGAAAGCCGAACGTATCCTGACGGAGATGGGGCTGCTGCCTGAGGGTGCGTCGCTGTACGACGCCGCCAACATCACACTCATTCATCACCTTTACGCCGCCTTGCGTGCACACACGCTGTATCACAAGGATCAGCACTATGTGGTGCAAAACGGCGAAGTCATTATTGTTGATGAATTCACCGGCCGTTTGATGCAAGGCCGTCGCTGGTCCGATGGCTTGCACCAAGCCGTCGAAGCAAAAGAGGGTGCGCGTATTCAAAACGAGAACCAGACGCTGGCCTCGATCACCTTCCAGAACTATTTCCGCATGTACGGCAAATTAGCCGGCATGACGGGTACTGCGGATACCGAAGCGTTTGAGTTCCAGGAAATTTACGGTCTTGAGACCGTTGTGATTCCGCCGAATCGCCCAAGCCAGCGTAAAGACCGGCAGGATCAGGTTTTCAAAAATGCGGCTGGCAAATACCGCGCGGTGATTACGGACATTCGTGATTGCCATGAGCGCGGTCAGCCAGTCTTGGTCGGTACGACCTCGATTGAAAATTCCGAGTTGATCTCGGCGATGCTGGAAAAAGAAAAGCTGCCGCACAACGTCCTCAACGCCAAGCAGCACGCGCGCGAGGCGGAGATTGTTGCGCAAGCAGGTCGCCCGAAAATGATCACGATTGCGACCAACATGGCCGGTCGGGGTACCGACATTGTGTTGGGCGGCAATGTCGACAAGCAGATTCAGATCATCGAGGCCGATGCATCATTAACTGCCAGCGATAAATCTGCACGTGCGCAAACGCTACGCGATGAGTGGCAGTCGCTGCATGAGCAAGTTGTGAATGCGGGTGGTTTGCACATCATCGGCACCGAGCGGCATGAGTCGCGCCGCATCGACAACCAGCTGCGTGGTCGTTCTGGTCGTCAGGGTGACCCGGGTTCTTCGCGCTTTTATCTCTCGCTGGATGACCCGCTGCTGCGTATCTTTGCCGGTGATCGCGTGCGCGCTGTGATGGAACGGCTCAATATGCCGGAAGATGAGCCGATTGAAGCGGGCATTGTCTCGCGCTCAATTGAATCGGCGCAGCGCAAGGTCGAGGCGCGTAACTTCGATATTCGTAAGCAGCTGCTCGAGTATGACGATGTCGCTAACGATCAGCGTAAGGTAATTTACCAGCAGCGGAATGAGCTGCTCGAAGCCGAGCTGATGACCGAGACCAGCGTCGCGCTGCGCCAGGGCGTGTTTACTGATCTGTTCAGAGTGTATGTGCCCGAAGCCTCGATGGAAGAGCAGTGGGAACTTGACGCGCTGCAGGAAGCCCTATCGCGCGAGTGGCAAATTGATCTGCCCGTCAAGGCCATGCTTGAGGCCGAGCCTGAACTCAGCGATGACGATTTATTGCAGCGCCTGCTGGATAAGGTCGATCAGCTCTATCAGGCCAAGATAGATCTGGTGAGTGTTGAATCGTTTAGCGGTTTCGAGCGTAGTGTCATGTTGCAGAGCATGGATACCCATTGGCGTGAGCATCTCGCGGCTTTGGATCATCTACGCCAAGGTATTCATCTGCGTGGTTATGCGCAGAAGAACCCGAAGCAAGAGTACAAGCGCGAGGCATTCCAGCTATTCGCGCAGATGCTTGACCTTATCCGTAATGATGTGGTGCGCACCATTATGACGGTGCGCATACAGTCGCAGGAAGAGATCGCCGCTGCCGAGCAGCAGATGAATCAGCCGCACCTTGAGAATGTGAGCTATCAGCACGCCGACTTTAATCCCGAGGCCTCGCCCGAAGAGTTGCTCGCGCCACCCTCGCTGGATGAGCCGCGTGGGGCAGCTCCTATTACGAATGCAATGCCTAAGGTGGGCAGGAATGATCCCTGCCCCTGTGGTAGCGGCAAGAAATTCAAACAGTGTCACGGTAAATTGGCGTGAATGTTTGATCGATTGCCCTTTGTTGGAATAGCTTGATGGCCCTGGATCCCGGCCTGCGCCGGGATGACGCTTTGCAGGACTGAAGGGTGTCTATACGTCATCAGTCTTTCTTGCGATGGTGATTTGCGAGGCTGGTAGCGTTTAATACGTCATCCCGGCGCAGGCAGGGATGTATTGCCTGCTCAAGAATTCATAAACACGTAAGCAAAAGAATTATCGACACGCCTATGGCCGTTAACTTTCCACTCGTTACACCGTCCAAGCTAAAACCCGTCCCTGGCATTACGCTGGGCTACGCGGAAGCTGGCATCAAAAAGCCGAATCGCAAAGACTTACTGGTGATGAAGCTGGCACCCAGCGCAACCGTTGCTGGTGTGTTTACGACCAATCGTTTTTGCGCCGCGCCAGTACAGCTCGCGAAATCCCATCTTGATCAAGCGAAGACTGCTGGCCAGCCGATCGCAGCGCTGGTGATCAATACAGGCAACGCCAACGCCGGTACCGGCGAGGCTGGGCTCGCGAATGCGCAAGCAACCTGCGATGCGCTCGGAAAATTACTGGGTGTTCAGGCATCGCAGGTATTGCCGTTTTCAACCGGTGTGATCCTCGAGCCGCTACCTGTAGATAAAGTCATCGCCGGACTGCCGAATGCGATCAATGCGTTGGCTGATAACAATTGGTACAGCGCGGCGCAAGCCATCATGACCACCGACACGCTGCCCAAGGCTGCGTCACGCACGGTCACGATCTCGGGTAAAAAAGTCACGCTCACTGGCATCTCTAAAGGCGCCGGCATGATTCGCCCGAACATGGCGACCATGCTCGGCTTCATCGCGTGTGACGCCAGCGTGCCGCAAGCTTTACTAGAGACCATGGTGAAACAGGCCGCTGATGCCTCTTTCAACTGCATCACAATTGATGGTGATACCTCGACCAATGATGCTTTCATGCTGATTGCTACCGGTGCCGGTGAGTTGGTCGTGCGCGAGATGGAGTCCGACGAGTACCAAGCGCTCACCGCTGCCGTGATCTGGCTGGCGCAGGAATTAGCACAACTGATCGTGCGTGATGGTGAGGGTGCGACCAAGTTCATCACGCTGCATATCGAACAGGGGCGTAATGAAGACGAATGCCGCAAGATCGCCTACGCTATCGGTCATTCACCACTGGTGAAAACCGCGTTCTTTGCCTCCGACCCGAATTTGGGGCGTATTTTGGCGGCGATTGGTTATGCCGGCATTGATGATCTCGATGTCAGCAAGATTGACTTGTATCTCGACGATGTGTGGGTCGCCAAGCAGGGCGGCCGTCATCCGGATTATCAAGAGGCCGATGGTCAGCGCGTGATGAAGCAATCCGAGATTACGGTGAAGGTGACGCTAGGACGTGGCGATGCCTCAGCGACGGTATGGACATGCGATTTGTCGCATGAGTATGTCTCGATCAACGCCGACTACCGCTCTTAAACTCCCTCTCAAAATACCTCTGGCGTTGTTGGGCTCGCCTCGTCGTACGTCATGTACTGTCTTCGGCGCCCCCGCCTAGCCAGCGGCATTTTGATAGAGAGTTTGGTTGAGTCTGTCAAAATGCTACCTCCAGTGTTGGAGTCATATATCTCTAAAAATGAAAGAACTCGAACAACTCCTGCTTCGCGCCGAAGCTGTGCTGGCACGACTTGAACCGCTTCTTCCCTCGCCCATACCCGAGGTAAATTGGCAGGCCTCGCATGCTTTCCGCTGGCGGGTGCCGCGTGATGGTCGCGGTTATTTGCAGCCGGTGAAGCTGGTTTCGCAGATTCGTTTAGAGGATCTTCACAACATCAGCCCGCAGAAAGAAGCGATTGAGCAGAATACGCATCAATTCGTCACTGGAAAGCCCGCCAATAATGTATTACTGACCGGTGCGCGTGGCACGGGTAAATCCTCATTGATCAAAGCTTGCCTCGCCAAGTTTGCCGCGCAAGGTCTGAGACTGATCGAGGTAGATAAGGAGCACTTGGTTGATTTGCCTGATATCGTCGACCTCATTGCGGAGCGGCCCGAGCGCTTTGTGATTTTTTGCGACGATTTATCGTTTGAAGAAGGCGAAGGCGGCTACAAAGCCTTGAAGGTGGTGCTCGATGGTAGTGTTTCCGCGTCGTCGGAGAATGTGCTGATTTATGCCACCTCGAACCGTCGCCATCTGCTACCGGAAAAATTCTCGGACAACGAAACCTATCGGCATATCGACGACGGCGATTTGCATCCGGGCGAAACCGTTGAAGAGAAGATTTCGCTATCAGAGCGTTTTGGGGTGTGGTTGTCGTTCTACCCGTTCCGGCAAGATGATTATCTCGACATCGTGCGTCACTGGCTCAAGCACTTTGGTGTGCCCGACGCGCATTGGGCGCAAGCAGAACCTGAGGCCTTGCGCTGGGCGCTGCAGCGGGGCTCGCGCTCTGGCCGGGTGGCGTGGCAATTCGCGCGCGACTGGGCCGGTAAGCACAAAGATTAATCCATCGGTGGCGTGCCTGCGCAATACGGTGCAATCGCTGCTTGCCCGATCAACAAATTAACATCGCTACGCATATGCAGTGCGACTTCGGACTGCTCAATAATCCGAGATCACCATTCATGCGTAATGTTATTCACGCTGTCTCGATCATCCTACATAACGACTCATGAACGACGCTGCGCCACCGATCGATGTCGCGGTCGGTATTCTGATGAAGCCGAATGGTGACGTGCTGCTCGGCTCTCGTCCCGAAGGTAAGCCGTATGCGGGTTACTGGGAATTCCCGGGCGGTAAAGTTGAAGCGGGTGAGGCTGTACTTGATGCGCTAAAGCGTGAATTCGCCGAAGAGATCGGCGTGCAACTTCTTTCTGCTGAGCCGTGGTGCGGCGTAGAACATGTTTACCCGCACGCCCATGTGCGGCTGCATTTCTTTATCAGCCGTGAATGGCAGGGTGAGCCGCGCGCGCTGGAGGGGCAACAACTTGCATGGCAAGGGCAACTACAACTCGCGCCGATTTTGCCGGCGACGATACCATTGCTACAGTGGTTGGATCAGTTGCGGTTTGCAGAAAATAGCGCTCAGTCCTGACCGCGCACTGGCCTGTGATCAATCACTCAGCCTTGAATGATCATTAAACATCGAACGATCATTCGACGGCGAGCTCGCACTCACAAGAAAGACAGCGACTGGTGCGGAGGCGGTACTGAACAATAGCGCTGCAGGTAGAGCGGGAGCCGCTCAGTGCGCGGTACCGTCAAGGTCTTGTTCTTCTTCGGGTGGTGCGCCGGGGATTTTGTATTTTTCTTCTGCCCACCCCCCTAAATCAATTTGCTTGCAGCGCGCCGAACAAAAAGGGCGATGCGCGTTTTCTTCACGCCACTCGACCTTGGCGCTGCAGGTTGGACAATCGACGACAGCGACCATCGGTTCAGGCTTGTCAGAAGTTACACAGCGTCAGGTCAAAAGGTACGTCGCCTTCGAACGGCCTTGGCTTCATGTCGCCACCTTGCGTGGTGAAGCGTATCCACAGTACGTATTTATTCGCCGAGATTTCGGGAATAGCGTGAAGTTTTTCATCGAGATGCACGCGAAGCATCTGATATGTACGACCTTGCAGCATTTGTTGAAAGCTACCCGCAATCGCCACAATTTGTGTGGCTCGGCCTGATTCGCGCAGTAGGCGCAGCACGATATTAATTGCCGAGAACAATGGTTCGAGCGGGCCGAACCAACCCATGATGTCACTACGACGCTGCTCGGCCGGCTGCGACTGCCACGCGTGATACGACGGAAGATCAAATTCGCAAGCGCCGCCGGGAATAATCGTGCGACCACGAATACTCATTAGCCATTCATTATCGCGAATATGCTGCCCGGTTCTGCCTTGCATACCGAGCAGTGCGGCGCTGGTTTTTTCAATATCAGACAAAATCGCATCCAGCCGCGATGTTTCGACATTCGGGTTGGATTTGAAACCGAGCAGGGTCTGCTTCTGACGTTCAAGCTCTTGCAGCAGATCGGATTTGAGATCAGCGCGGCCCGATACCTCCAGCATCTCGTAGATGGTCGCGAGCGCGACATGATGCTGCAAAGGGTGATCGTGCTGAATGAAGAAACTGAACTTCTCGTACAGATCCTCAAGCCGCAATAGCGTGCGAATACGCTCGTTGAAAGGGTATTCGTAGACGGTCAAGTGTTCCTCGAGAATTAGCCAGAAAAATTTCACAGATTCTGACCGAAGCCGCCGGAAATTACAAACCTCTCGCCTGTTTTTTTGCAGCTAGATCGAGGTACGCCCGGTGCAGTCGCTCGACCGCGGCGGCGGCGGCCTCCGGTGGGCCTTCGTTGACAATCACGTCATCGGCAGCCGCCAGCCTTTCGCTGCGCTGCACCTGTGTCGCCATAATGGCCTCGACTTGTGCGACTGAAAACTGATTACGTGCTTGCACGCGCGCTATTTGCATCGCCTCCGGGCAATCGACCACCAGCACGCGGTCGACCCGATCAACCCAACGCCCTGATTCGACAAGCAAAGGCACCACGAAAAGCAAGTAGGGGCCGGTGCTGCTGCGCGCCGCCGCCTCGGTCTGCTGTGAAATCAAAGGATGCAGGATTTTTTCCAGTTGCTGCCGCGCCGCAGCATCGGCGAACACATGCTCACGCATGCGCGCCCGATTAAGTGCGCCATCGATTGTTAAAAATGCATCACCAAATATTTGCCGAATCTGCGCGATGGCCAAGCCGCCAGGTGCGGTCAGTTGGTGCGCGATCTGATCGGTATCGATGACCGAAGCCCCGTGGGCGGCGAACATATCCGCCACCAGCGACTTGCCACTACCGATACCACCGGTGAGCCCGACCGAGAACCTTGGCGATGTCATGAATAACCGCCGTTCAACCAAAGATTCATAATGTCTTGACCGTAGAGCAGTGCGACCACACCCGCAAGCGCCAAAAAAGGACCAAACGGAATCGGCTTGTCACGCTGATGCCCGCGCAGCAGTATCAGCAATACACCCACCACAGCGCCCACTGCTGAAGAGAGCAGCACGATCAGCGGCAACATCAACCACCCCAGCCAGGCACCTAATGCGGCCAGCAGCTTGAAGTCGCCGTATCCCATACCTTCTTTACCTGTGACCAAGCGATAGCCCCAGTACACCAACCACAGCACCAGATAACCCGCCGCTGCGCCTATGACTGCGTCGGTGAGTGGGGTGAACGTAGCACTGATATTGAATAACAAGCCCACCCAGAGCAGGGGCAGGGTCAGGTCATCGGGGAGAAACTGCGTATCCAGATCGATGAACGCGAGTGCCAGTAGCGCCCAGACCAGCAGCAGCGCGGCCAAGCCATCGACGCCGCTGCCCAAGCGCCATATCACCCATCCCGACAACAAAGCGGCAAGCAATTCAACCAGCGGGTAGCGCGCAGAGATCGGCGCGCGGCAGTAGCGGCAGTGGCCGCGCAACCACAACCAACTGATTAGCGGGATGTTGTCAAGCGCACTAAGCCTGTGGCCGCAAGCCGGACATGCTGAGCGTGGAAACAGCAGGTTGTAATGGCCCTGATGCGGCACTGCGTCGTCGCGCTCAATGGCGATGAAGTTGTCGGTCTCACGCTGCATCATCACCGGTATGCGATGAATCACCACATTCAGGAAACTTCCAACCACCAGGCCGATCAGCATCCAGCATAAGGTGGTGAGTACGATACCAGGAGGCGCATCGATCAGCGCCGCGAGCAGCGACTGCATCAGACTACCGTTCCCAGTTTGAAAATCGGCAGGTACATCGCGATCACCAATCCTCCTATTAAACCGCCCAGTATCACCATGATCAGCGGCTCCATCAGCGATGACAATGATGCGACTGCTGTGTCGACTTCTTCTTCGTAGAATTCAGCTACTTTACGCAGCATCTCATCCAATGAACCTGATTCTTCACCAATCGCCGCCATTTGCATCGCCATAGGCGGAAACACCTGCGCTTGCTGCATTGCCATCGCTAGCGAGGTGCCGCTGGCAACCGACGAGGCAATTCGCAGTGTCGCCTCATGGTACACGGCGCTACCTGAGGCGCCTCCTACCGAATCGAGTGATTCT
>VFQT010001388.1_pt1 | contig 29418 bp, 18 predicted proteins | sample 3512381 | NCBI WGS metagenome assembly VFQT01 (sample SAMN10412376, study PRJNA504923) | tailings metagenome | isolation source: Relicate 2 Philex TSF3 active mining site | place: Philippines: Tuba, Benguet | collected 2017-08-29
CCTGGGCTTCGGTGGGGGTCCAGTTTAGGAGGCCCGCTGGGGTGACGGTCATGCCCTCCGGGCCGGAGGAGAGGGAAAAGGTGAGGGGTTGGGTCGGGAGATCGATGTCGGAAGCCGAGAGGGTGAGGGAGAGGGCCTGTCCCTCGTCGAGGGTCTGGTCGGGGATGGCCGCAAGGGTCGGAGCGGTGTTAACCTCGGAGACGGTGACGGTGAAGGAGCGGGAAGCGCTAGTGACGCCATCGGAGACGGCAACGGTGACGGTGTAGGAACCAGGGCCCTGGGCCTCGGTGGGGGACCAGGTGAGGACACCGGCCGAGGTGACAGTCATGCCGGTTGGGCCGGAGGTGAGGGAATAGGTGAGGGTCTGGGCTGGGAGGTCCCCGTCGGAAGCCGAGAGGGTGAGGGAGAGGGCCTGTCCCTCAGCGAGGGTCTGGTCGGTGATGACCGCAAGGGTCGGAGCGGTGTTGACCTCGGAGACGGTGACGGTGAAGGAGCGGGAAGCGGTACTGACGCTATCGGAGACGGCAACGGTGACGGTGTAGGAACCAGGGCCCTGCGCCTCGGTGGGGGTCCAGGTGAGGACACCGGCTGAGGTGACGGTCATACCGGTCGGACCAGAAGTGAGGGAGAACGTGAGGGGTTGGGCGGGTAGGTCCGCGTCGGAAGCCGAGAGGGTGAGGGAGAGGAGCTGTCCTTCGGTAACGGTCTGGTTGGAAATGGCCGCGAGGGTCGGAGCGGTGTTGACCTCGGTGACGGTGACGGAGAAGGAGCGGGAGGCGGCAGCGACGCCGTCGGAGACGGCGACGGTGACGGCATGGGAGCCCGGCCCTTGGGCTTCGGTGGGGGTCCAGGTGAGAACACCGACCGAGGTGACGGTCATGCCAGTTGGGCCGGAGGTGAGGGAGTAGGTGAGAGGCTGGGCCGGGAGGTCGGCGTCGGAGGCCGAGAGGGTGAGGGAGAGTGTGGAGCCTTCCTCGATGGTCTGGCTGTTGATGGCCGTCAGCGTCGGGCTGGCGTTGACCTCACGGACCATGACGGTGAACGAACCGGTGCCCGACGAGACTCCGTCCGAAACCGCAACAGTGACAGAGTAGCTGCCCGGGCCCTGGGCCTCCGAAGGCAACCAGGTCAGGCGTCCGGTCCCCGTGACCGACATGCCTGAGGGTCCTGAGACCAGAGAGAATGTGAGGTCTTGCGTTGCGGTATCCGAGTCGGTGGCCGTGAGTGTCAGGTTGAGCAGTTGTCCTTCGTCCGTGGTGATGTTGGAAACCGGTGTGAGGACCGGGGAGCTGCTCTGGGACAGAGATAGTGTGATCGAACCACTCGCGACGGAACCTCCGGTGTTTTTGCCGTCCACCGCAATTTGGTAGGTGGAGCCTACTGTGGCGTTGAATGTCAGCCTGCTGGTCGTGCCCGATGCTGAGTCATCGTTGCTGGCCACCGCGGTCAAACTGTTGGCCGCGGATCCCGTGTAGACGCCGAGAAGGGTGTCGAACGCGCTTCCCGCAGTGTGCAGGATCACCGCGCCGCTGGATGGGGCGGTCCAGGTCCACCAGACCGATTGGCCACCTGAGTTGCTGCCGTGGTTCGGTTCTCCGCTCTCCTTGGTGGCGTAGAGATTCGAAGCCGTCTGCTGCCATGATCCTCCTGTGACCGCGATACGATTCGCAAAGTTGTCGTTGGATGGGGGGGCGGTGATGTTCAGCGTGATCGAGCCACTGTCCGCACCGGTCCCATTGTTGTAGCCGTCCACGGCGATTCGATAAGTGGTCCCGCCATTCGCGGTGAATTGGACCCTGCTGGTGATCACATTCGGATAACTCTCATCATCGTTGTTCGCGATGGGTGTCAGGCTGTTGACCGCGTTTCCGGTGTAGATCCCGAGAATCGTGTCGAACGTGCTTCCGCGGGTGGTAAGGGTCGCCGTTCCCGACGAGGGAGCGGTCCATTTCCACCAAACGGACTTCCCTCCGACGTTGTTGGCGGCGTGGTCGGGTTCACCGGATTCCTTGGTGGCGACCTGATTGCCGCCGGTGGCCTGTATCGAGTTGCCTGTGAGCTCGGTGGCCGAGCTGAAGTTGTCATTGGCCGCCGGGCGTACGATTGCAAAGGAAGAGGTAAGGGTCTGGGTCGTTTTGGACGGGGCTGATGCCTGGAGGGTGAGAGCCAGAGTGTCTCTGTCGCTGGGGACGGTGAACGAGGCGCAGTACAGGTGATCGTTCGCGGTCGTGTCCGGGGAAACTCCATCGTTGCGGAAGCTGATCGCAGGGAGCCCCGTGGCCGAACCTGTGACCGTGGCGTTCCCCACCGCGGTAAGGTCGGTGACCTTTGCGACCAGAGTCACGGTTTGGTTGGCGATAAGGTCCGTGCTGGAAGAAACCGAGAGCTCGAGAAGGCCATCCGGGCTGGCTGTGAGCGCATTGTAGGCGTTGACCCGGCCTCCCGTCGTAGATCGGCCATTCAGCGAGGCGACGGGAATGGTGGTGGCAAGAAGGCGTTGACGTAGGTCGAAGACGGAGATGCCGGGAAACCTCGAGATTACCAGCGCAGCCACGCCTGCGACGTGGGGCGTGGCCATGCTGGTGCCGCTGCTCGTCGCATAGGCGTCGTTGGCCGTGTGGTAGGTCGAGTAGATGTCGACTCCTGGAGCCCCAAGGTCCACGTTTCGCTGCCCGTAATTGGAGAATCCGGGGAGGTTGTCGGAGCGATCCAACGCGGCCACGGAAATCACGTTGTCGACGTCGTATCCCGAGGGGTAGTGGGGGATGACATCCGAGTTGGAGGATTCGTTCCCCGCCGCGGCCACGAAGAGCACGCCCTGGTTCCGCGCGCGGGTGATGGCATCCTGGAGGGACGTCTCATATCCCCCCCCGCCCCAGCTGCAGCTGAGAACCCGGGCTCCTTTTGCGACGGCGAAGTTGACGCACTCGATGGCGTCGCTCGTGAATCCGGATCCGCCGGCATCCATGAACTTCAGACCCATGAGGCGCACGTTCCAGGCAACACCGACGTGCGGACCCGATCCGTTCGCTGCCGCCCCGATCGTCCCGGCACAGTGGGTTCCATGGCCGTTGTCGTCCATGGGATTGCCTGAACCGGTGATGGCGTTGATTCCATAGACGTCGTCGACATATCCGTTGCCATCGTTGTCGATGCCGTCGGAGGCGAGGGCCCCGGATTCTCCTGGATTCTGCCACATCTGGGCACTCAGGTCCTGGTGGGTGTAGCGGATGCCGGTGTCGATCACCGCCACGACCACGTCGGTGGATCCGGTCGTGATGTCCCATGCCCGGACCGCATCGATGTCGGCTCCGGAAAGGCCTCCGCTCTGCCCCTGGTTGCGGAGTCCCCAGAGCGTCCCATTGGCAAAGGCGGTGTCGTTCGGCACTGCATCGGCGACATGAAGGAAGTCCGGCTCGACGTAGTCGAAGAGCCCGGTCTCCTGGAGCTGCTGGATCCGGGATAGAAGGCGTTTGCGGCGTTGCTCGGGAGTGGTTTGCGACTGGGCATCCACCGGGAGTTCCTCATCGAGAACAACCAGGTTGGTCATCCTTGAGAACCGCTTTAGTTCCCGGATCCCCAGCTTTCTCAGGCGGGCACCCCGGTCTCCTTCCCGCGGCTGAACGGAGTAGCGCGCGACGATCCGCGTTCGGTGGGCCAGTCCGGCGGGAGTCGGCACCGTCTCCGGGGCACGCCGTGGCTGAGGCGAGGCAAGGCCGATCCAGGTCTCTAACAAAGAGACCCAGAACAGCAGCCAACGCGTTGTCGACGGAGCCTTCAACAGGTGGAACAGCAACACTGCCGGACAGCACGAGCGGTGCCATGGGATTTTTTGGGGAAAATCCCGCGTCTTTGCAGGGGTTTTAACCTTGGAAAAAGCCGGGTGATGCAGCGGTCGGCTAGGAAAATTCCCGAGGGGGATTCCGCGGCCTTTGGAATCAGTGCAACCCGTTTTCCACCAATAGGATGGATGCTGGTCCATCCGCCTCTGGTCCGGTGCTGGCGCAAGACCACCAATCCCGACCCATCCGCCGTACGCCACGAGACGGCGTCTAAAACGAGGCTTGATGTCCTCAGGATGACCGCAGAGCCTTCCGTAACCCTCACCAAGTCGGTTGCTACGGTTGCCGTGGAGGTTCTTCTCCGTGGCGCAATTTGGGGTTGATACGCCATGAAAACCCGAACAAATGATTCTACGTTAGCGTTCACGCTTATCGAATTGCTCGTGGTCATCGCCATCATCGCCATCCTCGCTGGAATTCTCCTTCCTGCGTTGGGGCGCGCGAAGGATCGGGCGCAGTTGACGATCGATCTGAACAACGTCCGCCAGATCGTCATGGCGAACCAGATCTACGCCACCGACAACCGGGACTACTGTGCCCATCCGACCTGGGGTGGCGATCTGAGCGGCCCGGATGGTTGGGTCTACGCGACGAAGAACAATGGCCGGATCCCGGGTGGACCGCCGAATCCGGTCTCGGCGGCGGGTAAGGACGTCAACTCGGCCCAGTTCAGCAACCAGGTGGCCTTCTTCCGGATTAGCCAGCTCGGTCCCATCCTTGGCGACCACAAGATCTGCTGGTGTCCCAAGGATGTGGCGACCCGTGGGTCGGGCCGCCTGAAGACGCTGTGGCTGGGGCGTCCACTGAAGCTGACCTCCTACTGCTGGAACGGGACCATCGGGGGCTACAACAACGTCGGGCGCAATCCGCCCTTCGTGAACGGCGGCACCTACAAGATCAGCGACTTCCTCTCCACCGATTGGCAGCTCTGGGAACAGAACGAGCTGGATCCATTGAACTTCAATGATGCCTCCAACGTGCCGCCCCCGGGAAACGTCGGGAATGGCGTCTCCATCCGACACGCCGGCACCGCCTCATGGGGTGCTGTGAACAATCCCAACGGCAACAGCGGCGTGAAGAACCTCCCAGGAGGGGCTGTCGTCGGTATGTTTGGTGGCTCGGCACAGATGCTGAAGTGGAACCTGTCCTACGACCTGATCAACAAGATCCCGGCCCCCAACGCGATCTTCAACGGCCCCATCTACCGGCCGTGATCGCGTGGATGGAGTTTCACGCTTGATGCACCCGGGATCCCCCCGAGACTCGCACCCATCATGGTGACCTCGAAGACGGAGCCCAAGGGGCCGGACTGGTTGACGCTTCCCGAGGGCAGTCGGGTGCTGCCCTTCCTGGTGATCCTCCTGTTCACCTCGTTGCCCTCCGGCTGGTATCCGGGGGCCGAGTTCTGGAACTACGCGATCAAGATCCTTGTCACCGCCGGACTGCTGGTCTGGCTGAGGCCCTGGCTTCCTGAGATGAAGTGGGCCGTGAGTCCTGAGGCGCTTGGGGTCGGACTCGCCATCGCCGCGCTCTGGATCGCCTGCGAGGTCTGGATCCCGACGAGTTCCCAGCTGACGGGCTGGTTCGAGAGCGGTTTCTCGAAGATGCCCAAGGCGACGCTGACCGATCCGTGGAACCCGGTGTCGTTCTTCAAGGAGGCACCGGCTGTCGGATGGGGACTGGTCGGCATCCGGGTCTTTGGAAGATCCGTGATCATCCCGATGGTCGAGGAGGTGTTCTACCGGTCGTTCGTCTATCGGATGCTGATCGACTCGAAGTTCACCCAGGTCGAGCTCTCCACCTACCGTCCTCTCGCCTTCTATGGCACGAGTGCCCTTTTCGGCATCGCCCACGGCGATCTCTGGATTCCGGGCGTCCTCTGCGGCATGGCCTACCAATGGCTGGTCCTGCGCAGGAACCGGCTGGGTGACGCCATCACGGCCCATGCTGTTACGAACCTCGTAATCAGCGTCTGGACCATCCAACGGGGCGAGTGGCGTTTCACCTGAGCCGCGCGGCTCCCTGGTGTCGCGATGGGGAGGCCACCCTTGACGAGGGGTGTTTTTGTCGCATAGGGATCGCCTCTCTATGAGCGATTCCGCTGACGCACCAACCGAGAAGCACCATTTCCAGGCCGAGATCCAGCAGCTCCTGAATCTCGTCATCCACTCGCTGTATACCGATCGCGAGATTTTCATCCGGGAGCTGATCTCCAACGCGGCCGATGCCTGCGAGAAGCTGCGGTTCATCCAGGCCTCCGGTGGCACGGTCTTCCAGACCGACATCGCCCCGGGCGTCAGCCTGGTGACCGATGAGAAGGCCGGCACCGTGACCCTGACCGATACCGGCGTCGGGATGACCCGGGAGGAACTCGTTCAGAACCTCGGCACCATCGCCCACTCGGGCACCAAGGCCTTCCTGAAGCAGCTCGCCGAGGAGCAGAAGCCCGATGCCAAACTGATCGGTCAGTTCGGGGTCGGTTTCTACTCGGCCTTCATGGCCGCCAAGCGTGTCATCGTCAGCACTCGGTCCAAGGACGTCGACGGCTCCGGATGGCAGTGGATCAGCGAGGGCGTGGGAGGGTACGAGATCCAGCCTGCCGGGGACCTGCCGCGCGGCACGAAGATCGTTCTCGAGCTCAAGGACGATGCGAAGGAATTCGCCGAGGACTACACGATCGAGCGCCTCGTGAAACGGTACTCCAGCTTCGTGCCGTTCCCGATCGAGCTGAACGGCAAACGCCTCAATACGGTCCAGGCCCTCTGGGCCCGCAGCAAATCCGACATCAAGGAAGAGGAGTACCAGGAGTTCTACAAATTCATTGGACACGACCCCGACGCCCCGTTGATGCGGCTCCACTTCACGGCGGACGCGCCGCTGGCGATCCAGAGCCTGCTCTTTGTCCCGACAAAGAATCTCGAGGCCATGGGGATGGGGCGGATGGATTCGGAGGTGAACCTCTATTGCCGCAAGGTGCTCATCCAGCCCAAGGCCAAGGGTCTGTTCCCCGACTGGCTTCGGTTCCTAAAGGGGGTCGTGGACAGCGAGGATCTCCCGCTCAACATCTCGCGCGAGACCATGCAGGACACCTCGCTCCTGCAGAAACTGAACAAGGTCCTGACGGGTCGCTTCCTCAAGTTCCTCGGCGAGCAGGCCGAGCAGCAGCCCGAGACGTATGAGAAGTTCCACGCCGAGTACCAGCGGTTCCTCAAGGAGGGCATTGTCACCGACTACCAGCACAAGGAGGCCCTCTCGAAGCTCATCCGGTTCGAGACCTCCGGACTGGACGCCGGGAAGAAGACCTCGCTCTCGGACTACGTGAAGCGGATGCCCTCGGATCAGAAGGAGATCTATTTCCTGCTCGCCCCCAACCGGACCTCTGCCGAGAGCAGCCCGTATTTCGAGGTCTTCCGGGAACGGCGCTTCGAGGTCCTGATCCTCGAGGATCCGTGGGACGAGTTCGTGATGGATCACCTCCACGAGTTCGAGGGCAAGCCTCTCAAGTCCGCCGAGAAGGCCGATCTCAACCTGTCGGAGACCCCGAAGAAGGAGGGGGCGCTCGACGAGGGATCGGCGAAGTCGCTGGCCCAGTGGATGAAGGAGTCCCTCGGCGACCGCGTGGGCGAGGTGCGGATCTCGAGCCGGCTGGTCGACAGTCCGGCGGTGGTGGTCGATGCCGACAAGCAGACGTCGGCCAGCATGCGCCGCATCCTCAAGGCGGTCCGCCGTGACGACTCGACCCCGTCGCCGGATCGGTACGATCTCGAGATCAATCCCTCCCATCCCATCCTCGTGCGCCTGGAGGCGATCCGGCAGAAGGACGAGCCCTTGGCCAAGGACGTCACCGATCAGGTGTTCGACAACGCCCGTGTGGCCGCCGGCATTCTGGAGGATCCGCGCGCCATGCTGGGGCGCCTGAACCAGCTGCTCGAGAAGGTCCTCCGCTGACCGGCTCGCCAGCGTTCCTTGGATCGCTCGGTAACGCCAAGGAATCCCCGGGAAAACGGGTGCCGCAGTGGGCCTGCGGCACCCGTTTGCCGTTGCGTCCACCGTCGTACGTCGACCCTGCCCCACTCTGGCCTCTCGACTTCCCGGAGGATCCGGTATTCTTCCGGCATGACCGCTATGCCCGTCTGGTTCCGTCCCCTCGCGAACGCCCTGACCGTCATCGGCACCGCCAGCGCGCTGGGTGCTGCGGATGAGCTGTCCCTCGGGGTCAGGACCACCGAACCGCTGAGTTCCACCGAGCAACGGGCCCAGTTCCATCTGCCTCCCGGATTCGAGATCCAGCTCGTCACCCACGAGCCCGAAATCCACAAGCCCATGAACCTGGCGTTCGACGCGATCGGACGACTCTGGGTCACCACCTCCATCGAATATCCCTGGGCCGCGCCGACGAATCGCGTGGGTCGGGATCGTTTGATGATCTTCGAGGATTTTGGTCCCGATGGCCGTGCGCGGAAGGTCACCCAGTTTGCCGACGGCCTGAACATCCCGATCGGGGTCTATCCGTTCAGGACGGAGGATCGGGGATGGAAGGCGGTCGTGTGGAGCATCCCGAACCTCTGGCTGTTGGAGGACACCGATGGGGACGGGACCTGTGACCGTCGGACAGTCCTCTACGGTCCGTTCGATGCCTCCCGGGACACCCATGGCAACCAGGCATCTTTCCGACGGGGTTTCGATGGCTGGCTGTATGCCACCCATGGGTTCAACAACGATTCCCATGTGACGGCCCGGGACGGAAGCCATGTCGATCTCAACTCCGGCAATACCTACCGGATCCGCCTGGATGGATCCCGGATCGAGCACCACACCCACGGCCAGGTGAACCCGTTCGGCCTCACCTGGGATCTGAGGGGCAACCTCTACTCGAGCGACTGCCACACGGCGCCGCTGTACCAGCTCCTGGCCGGCGGCTGGTATCCCAGCTTTGGTAAACCTGACGACGGCCTCGGGTTCGCGCCGGTCATGCTCGAGCACGCCCACGGCAGCACGGCCATCGATGGGGCCAGCTATTACACCGACGACCTCTGGCCCGAGTCCTTTCGGGATACGCTGTTCATCGGGAATGTCATGACAAGCCGGCTGAACCGCGATGCCGTGACCTTCCTGGGGTCAACCCCCAAGGCGACCGAACAGCCGGATTTCCTGACGTCCACCGACCCCTGGTTCCGCCCTGTCGACACACTGCTGGGACCGGATGGCGCCCTGTACATCGCCGACTTCTACAACCGCATCATTGGACACTACGAGGTCCCGCTGACGCACCCCGGTCGGGATCGCGAACGGGGCCGGATCTGGCGCGTCGTCCATCGGGGCGAGGACGGCAAGCTCCGGCTCCGCAATCCCGCGCTGGCCCAGGATCTGACGGGGCTTGTTGGCGAGTTGGCTTCGCCCAGCCTGGGACGTCGGCTTCTGGCCTCGGCGGATCTCCAGGACCGGTTTGGCGTCCGGGCCGTCCCGGTCCTGGAGGAAACCCTCAAGGCTCCCGCGAATCCATTCCAACGCGTCCATGCCCTGTGGTTGCTCCAGCGACTGGGAGCTGATGGGAGGTATCTTGAATCCACACTGACCGATGCGGATCCCTTCGTCCGGGTCCACGGCTTCCGGATGGTCGCCGATCGGGGCGGGTCGATTCCTGACTGGACGCTCCTAGCGAGGAAGGCGGTGACCGGCGATCCCGATGGATTGGTCCGCCGCTGCGCCGCCGAGGCCCTCGGTGCCCACCCACAGCCTGCGAACATTCCGGTCCTGCTGACCGCGCTGGCGACCGTTCCTCCGGAGGACACCCACCTTCGGTACACCATCCGGAAGGCGCTGCGGGATCACCTCTCCCAGCCCGACATCTTCCGATCCATCCTCAATTTCTCAGGGTCATCGGAGGAGACCCAGGTTCTGCTGGGGGTCGCGCTTGCGGTGCGGTCCCGGGAATCGGCGGCCTTCTTCCTGTCCCATTTGGATGCCCTGTCCTCCAAGACGGTCCCGACCCTTCTGGTCGCTCTACAGCATGCGGCGCGCTACGCTGATCGAGGGGAACTGCCGGCTCTGGTGGAGCGGATCCGATCCCAATACCCGGAGGATCTATCGACCCAGCTGGAACTCTTCAGTGCCCTCGATGAGGGACAGCGACAGCGGGGTGGTGACATGCCCAAGGCGCTCCGGGACTGGGGTCTGTCCCTGGTCACGAAACTCCTGTCATCCGAGGTGTCGCAAGGATGGCAGACCGTACCGCAGGGTGAGAAGCCGACGGCGGATCCCTGGGAGTTCCAGGAACGGTTCCGGTCCGGAGGTGGGACGATCCGGGTCCTCTCCAGCATCGTCCGGGGCGAGCCGTTGACTGGAATCCTTAGGTCTCCCGCGTTTGAGCCCGGCGATGCGGTTTCGTTCTGGCTGTGCGGTCATGATGGCTACCCGGACAAAGCGGCGGGGCACCGCAATGCGGTCCGACTGGTGGATGCGGTTTCCGGTGACGTGCTGGTTGAGGCCTGGGCACCGCGGAATGATGTAGCGCGTCGGATCGTGTGGGACACCCGCCTTCTGAGGGGCCGCCAGGTGCGTCTGGATGTGGTCGACGGAGACACGGCGGATGCCTACGCGTGGATCGCCATCGGCGAGGTGTCTGGGGCTCCGGCATTACCGGACCGTTCGCCACGGAGTCGGACCGAGCAGCAGCTTGCGGCGATCCGGATCTCTGAGCGTCTGAGGTTGGAACCCACCCACCCGGCCCTGCGGCCTCTGTTGACCGTATTCCGGGATCCCCGCGCGGACCTCGCGGTACGGGCTGCGGGACTCTGTCTCCTGATGCCCGCGCTCCGGGCGGACGCCGACTTCATCGCCGATCCCCAGATTCCCGGCGTCTGGCGCCAGCTCGCCGCCGATGCCGCCACCTCCGGCGATGCCACGCGCCGTCAGGAGCTTCTCCGAAGGCTCTGGAAGGAGGCTCCCCGTCGGGTCCAGATCCGTGCCGCCCGGGGTTTTGCGACGCAGCCGCAGAGTGCCCGTGAATTTGCCCTGTCGCTCGATCGCGGGGAGATCCCCGTCGGGATCCTGCGGGACGCCGCCCTGCGTGAGGCGCTGCTCAAGCAGGCGGATCCCGCCACCAAGGGACTCCTCGAGAAGGCGATCGGATCATTGCCCTCCGGAGAGGAGGATCGGCTTCAGCTGGTGGCGACCCGTCGGAACCGTCTGGGTGCAACCGCCTCCGATCCGGAGGCGGGACGCCGGGTGTTCGATCAGAACTGCCGGGCCTGTCACCAGCTGGGAGGTCAGGGTGGACTTGTTGGACCCCAGCTGACCGGGATTGGCAACCGGGGTGCCGAGCGACTCTGCGAGGACATCCTGGATCCCAACCAGAACGTGGACCACGCCTTCCGTCAGACCCTTGTGGCCCTGAAGAATGGGGATTCACTCTCGGGACTGTTCCGACGTGAGGAGGGTGAACTGCTGGTCTTTGCGGATGCCACCGGCAAGGAGTTCACCCTCTCCAAGTCGGACATCGCCGAACGCAGGGAGACGGCCCAGTCATTGATGCCGGACAACTTCGCCGAGGCATTGCCCCAGCCGGAGTTCAACCACCTCATGGCGTATCTCCTCGGCCAGCGGTGATGGGTCAGCCCATGGCCGGCGTGTCGGAGCGCCTGGCCAAGGTGGCAACTGTCATTCACAGGGTAGGGACCTGGTCCCTCAGGTCCCCATCTCGATCCGCTGCGCGTCGTGATCCCGTGAAGGCAGACGGGGTCGTCTGCGGCGTCAGAGGATCCCGGCTTCCCTCAATCGAAGATCACCGTCCGGTTGCCACAGAGGAACACCCGGTCCTCGAACACCAGTCGGAGGGCCCGGGCGAGGACCATCTGCTCGACGTCCCGACCCGACCGTGCCAGCTCCTCGGCGTCGTGGGAGTGGTCCACCGGGATCACCTGCTGGACCAGGATCGGCCCCGCATCCAGCTCGTCGGTGACGAAATGCGCCGTCGCTCCGATCACCTTCACGCCCCGTTCGAAGGCCTGGTGGTACGGACGGGCACCCACGAAGGCCGGGAGGAAGGAATGGTGGATGTTGATGATGCGGGCCGGGAATTCCCGGACAAATCCCGGAGACAGGATCCGCATGTACTTGGCGAGGACCAGATAGTCGGGACCCAGTTCGCGGACCCGCTCCCGCACGGCGGACTCCTGGCCTGTTCGATCCTCCCCGGCGACCGGGACGTGGTGGAACGGCAGGCCAAACCTCCGGACCAGCGGCTCCAACGTGGCGTGGTTGCTCAGGACGGCAGCGATCGACGCATTCAGTTCACCGAAGGCGTGTCGGACGAGGATGTCGGCCAGACAGTGATGTTCCTTCGAGGCGAGGACCACGATCCGCTTCGGGTTCGGGCGGATCAGCCGCAGGGTCGCCGATTCTGGAAGCACCGAGGAGAGTTCCTGGGTCACGGCACCTTCGTCGACCGTGCCGTCGAACTCCGTCCGCATGAAGAACCGTCCCAGTGCGCGGTCGACGAATTCGTGGTTTCCAACCACGTTCACCCCGCGCCGGAACAGGATGCCGGTGATGTCGTGGACCAGCCCGGGGCGGTCCGGGCACTCGACGAGGAGGATGCGCGATCTCATGTCGGGACGTCTCCCGTCCGGAGGTGCGGACGGATCAGAGCTTCAATGCGTTGAGAGGCTGCTGGAAGGCGTTGAGGTACCGGCTGGTATCGAGCGTGTCCCGGAGATGATGGATGGCCGACTCGATGTCGATCACCGAACGGGGAAGGGTCGTGCCGGCGGCGTTGGGATGGCCACCGCCCTGGAGCTGGGTTGCGGCGGAGAGGGCCTCGCCATTGAGGCTGCGGAAGCTGGCTACGAAGGTGCGATTGGCCTTCGGGAACAGGGTCACCAGGACCTTGTAGGGCGTCGAGCGGCTGTCGAGGAGCTGGTGCACGATCAGGTTCGTGTCGCCGATCGAAGTATGGACGAGTCCGACCTCGGGCGTGATCTCCTCCACGTGTTCCCGGGCCCAGGCGAGGCCCAGCGGATTCTCGACCGTTCGCTTCACCGTCATGACCTGGAGCAGGGGATGGTCCACGAGCCGCTCGGGATCACCGCCGATCACCTTGTGGAGATTCCAGAACCCGTACTCTTTCACGAGGGCCGCATAGTCGTTCGCCAGTTCGAACTCCGGGTCCTCGTTCTTCCAGAGATCACCGAGATTGGTGAGGTGCACCAGTCGATCAAGCTTGGGCGTGGCAAGTCCCTGTTCCTGGCACCAGCCGTAGACGAGGGCCGAGGCCGACTTGTCGGGGCTGTGGACCAGCCGGGCGTTCCTGGGCGGACCGGCATGGACGTGGTGGTCGAAGATGATCCATCCGTGACGATCGAGTCGCGGTTCGAAGGTGAAATCGGAGATCCAGGCGGTTGCCTCTCCCATGACCCGGTTCTTCCACCCCTGGTAGTTCCAGGCCTGGAGCGGGATGTCCGTCCCGAAGAGCTTCCGGGCAAGCCGGACGAGGAGGAGGCCTGAGACCAGCCCGTCGAGATCGCTCTCGTGGGTGCAGATCACTTCCGGCTTCTGGGCAGAGTCCATCCCGGAGCCTACCGCGGTGCCACAGGGTGTCGACGTCAGATGCGTGACGACCGGCTCACGACGGGACTCTTACCACGGGCCTGTGTTCGGGGCGGTGCGACACCTGTTTCCCGGAGCCTACTTCCCGGTCGTCGAGGCGTCGTCCACCAGCACGCAGCGGAATCCGGCGCTGACATTGCGGTTGGTGGGCTTGCTGGCGTGACGGTAGGAGGCGTTCAGCGCGGATTCGAGGTTGTCGATCCAGGAAGCGCCCCGCAGCACCCGCGAGCCGCTGCCAGGTTCCGATTCATCCTCGCACCATTCCCAGACGTTGCCCCCCATGTCGTATAGGCCCAGCGCATTGGGCGCGAAGCTTCCCACAGGGGCCGTCCTGGGGAACGGATCCCGGTAGTAGTCGATCACCCGGAATTCCTTCGGCCAGTCGACCTCCGAGGCCTCTGCGCCCGGGTAGTTGCCGACCGGGTTGTTGTCGATCAGCGGAGGGAATCCAGTTCCCCACGGGAAGACGTCGGGCACGCCACCGCTGCGGTCCTTGGGCGTCCGGCCAATCTCCGGCTGCAGACCCACAGCCTGGCTCCACTCGAGATCGGTGGGCAGTCGGTAGGTTTTCCCCTCCTTCTTGGATAGCCAGGCACAGAAGGCTTTTGCGTCCTCCCAATTCACGCCGCAAACCGGATGTCGATCCGTCTGGGGAAACCCGGGCGACATCCACGAGTCCCCCTGTCGGGTCCACCGGTTGGTCGTCAGGGAATAGACGGCATTGGTGGCGGTGTACCCGGTCTCCTTGACGAACTGGGCGAAGTCCTGCCGTCGTGTCTCCCAGGTCGAGACAAGCACTTTGGTGCCGGGCAGGGCGACGAAACGCATCCCGATCGAGTTGGTCCAGAGGCGCTTGGAGGGCGTCGAGGCAGGATCCACCGAGTCCGCAGCCCCTGCGAGAATACAGCCGAACAGAAAGCCCATCAGAAGGCTCCACGAAGTCATCGATCGCGTGGTCATGGAATGACAATTCCGGACGTCCACGATGCCTGCAACTGACAATCTCCGGCCGTCGAACCGAGAGCCCGGGTCCGGGGATCGAGGACCCGGGACGCCGCGCTCTCCATCCTCACTCGGTCCGGATCACACGCTGGATCCGGACCGGGGGTGTCAACGTCTGGCCGTCGGCCGGGGAGCCATGGATCCGCCGAACCACATCCATTCCCTTCACGACCCGACCGAACGCCGCGAAGCCCTGGCCGTCGGGATTCCGGCGGCCCCCGAAATCCAGTTCGGGCTGGTCACCGATGCAGATGAAGAAGTGGTCCTGGGCCGTGTCGGGCCTGTCCCGGGCCATCGACACCGTGCCATCAAGGTGCCTGAGCCCCGTGTCTCGGGTCCGCTCCAGCGGGATGGGGGGCAGGAAGTCGTTGGTCCGCCACGGGTTCGCCCTGGCCTGGATCACCGAGATCTTGACGTCATTCGTGGGTTGGTTGCCCGGCGTGACCGTCCGGAAGAACAGACCGTCGGCGTAGAGTCCCTGCTGGGCATGGTACAGGAAGTTGGTGACCGACCGGGGAGCGGCCCGGGTGTCCAGCTCCAGCTCGATGTCCCCGAGGGTGGTCTGCAGGAGGAGACGAGGCTTCGCTACCACGGCTTCGTCCCGCCAGCGGAAGCGCGGTGCCTTCGCGGGGTCGAATCCCGCCAGATGGGTCCGATCCGACGGATCGCGGAACGCGGGTTTCCGATAGCGCCAGGGCCTGTCCCCGAAAACCTCCTCGCAGAGGTGGGCGACCCCAGGGTCGTAGGCTCGCAGTTCGGCCCGGGTGTTCACGTGGTTGTGCAGCGCGTCGTTCTCCCGGTTGTCGTCGAACCACGACTGCACCGCCTCGGCCCAGTATTCCTCGCGGTTGGATCCCGCATACGTCCCTTTCCAGAGACCGCGGCGGTTCGCGTCCTCGAAGGCCGCCGCCAACCGGCTGTCGAACGTCGGGTCCACCATGCTGAGTCCCATGCTGTGGATGGCGTGGGCAAACTCGTGGATGGCGATGTTCTCGGTGCCGTAGGGATCGCCAGGGTAGCCCAGCAGGTTCTCCTCGGCGCAGCTCACGGCCGGCGCCTCGGGTGTGGCCCCGAGTCCCCGCGCCCGCCGATCCCAGAAGATCCGCGGACGCAGCCCGGCGTGTTCCGGGATGTCGGTCGTGTATTCGTCAAACGCCATCACGGCCAGCCGCGTGCGGTTCGTCGCCATCGCCCCGAGGAGGTCGTCACGTCCCTCCATCAGGTGCCGGACGATCCACGCTGCCTCCCGCAGCGCCGGATCCGAGACCCGTGACGATCCCACGATCGGCAACGGACCCACCGCAATGTGCTTTTGGTAGAAGGGAGCCAGCTGGAACCGTTCCCGCAGGGCAGGCGGCACAGGGCCGACCTGTGAACCGGGAACGGCTGCCCTGTCCTGGGCGTGCAGGGGCAGGGCCAGGGCCAGGAGCCCGAGGCCGAGACACAGGAGCAGGGGTCGGATCATGGAATCAGGGGGACGGCGATCCGGTTGGGCCGAACCCTCCCAGGAACCGTCGGTGGAGGGGACGCGCCAGGAGCCAGAGCAGGAGGCCGGCCGCCCCGGTGATCAGGAAGACCTTGAAGAACTGGGCCGGCATGTCCTGGGCCCGGGCCCCGGTGACCTGGCCCGCGAGGAGTCCGGCCATCAGGTTGCCCAGCGAGGCTGCCAGGAACCAGAGCCCCATCATCTGGCCGACGAACCGGGACGGTGCCAGTTGGGTGACGGCCGAGAGGCCGACTGGACTCAGCAACAGTTCCCCCAGCACCTGCAACAGGTAGGTGGTGAGCAGCCATGTGGGCCAGACCGTTCCGTGGTCTAGGGCCCGACGGGAGCCGATCTGGAGGACCCCGAAGCTGAGGGCCAACAGGATCAGGCCCCAAGCCAGCTTGGTGATCAGAAGAGGCTGATGGCCCCGCCGGGAGCGATGCATCCACCCGGCAGCCACCACCGGTGCAAAGACCACGACGAACACGGCGGGGACCGATTGGAACCATCCGGCCGGGATCTCGAAGGAGCCGAGTTGACGTTCGGTGAACCGTTCCGCGAACAGGTTCAGGGACGATCCGGCCTGCTCGTATCCGCTCCAGAACAGCGCGGCGGCGAGGAACAGGATCAGGATGACCCCCACCCGGCCCCGTTCCCCGGGACCGAGTCGGACCCCCAGCAGCATCCAGCCGAAGGTCCCAGCCGCGACCGCGGCGATGACGCCTGCAGCGTTGCGGGCGAGCCCGATCGGGTCGGGGTGCCACCAGCCCAGCAGTCCGATCAGAAAGACCCCCGCGAGGCTGGTGGCCGCACCGGCGATCATACCCCAAGCCATCCCCGGACGCGGATGTGGATGGACCGGTTGGGTCCCGAGATTCCCGAGGTGTTTGGACTGCATCCGGTACTGGATCAGTCCCACGATCATCCCGACCCCAGCCGCCCCGAAGCCATAGTGCCAGGCGATCTTCTCTCCGAGGGCGCTGCAGAGCAGGGGCCCGATCGCGGCACCGAGATTGATGCCGAGGTAGAACAGGGTGAACCCGGAGTCCCTCTGGGCTCCTCCCTCGGGATAGAGAAGCCCCACGAGGGTGCTGATGCTGGGCTTGAGGAGCCCGGTTCCGAGGACGATCAGGAGCAGGCCCGCCAGCAGGAACGGCAGGTGGTGTCCAAGCAGGGTGAAGTGTCCGGCCGCGATCAGGCATCCGCCGCAGGTGACGGCCCGTCGATGTCCCAGGAGCCGATCGGCGATCCAGCCGCCCGGCAGGGCGGCGAGATAGACCCCTGCCGTATAGAGCCCATAGAGCGCCGTGGCCACGCCTTCGCTGAGACCCAGTCCCCCATGGTCCACGGAGTCGACCAGGAAGAGCACCAGAAGCGCCCGCATTCCATAGTAGCTCATCCGCTCCCACATCTCGGTGAAGAACAGCACCGGAAGTCCCCTGGGGTGCGGTTGGGATAGGGACGCCATGATCCGGGAGGAGTGCGGTCCGTGGGGTGTGACCCTGGGTGAAGTGCAGTGCCCGTTCAGTCCGGCGGGTTCAGCTGGGCTCCGATGCGCAACGCCTCGGCTTCCGCCTCCGCCAGTGGCTTGCCAGCCCCCATCCCCGGACGCTTGTGGCCGATGGCGGTCAACAGCGGGTCCTTCATCACGGTCTGTCGACGCGTGACCTGGTCGAGCACCGCCTTCCCGCGAGGCGACGAGGCAATGAGGCGGTCGGGGGTGTCCGACTCCAGCAGCGTCGGGTCCGCCCCCAACTGCCGCAGTACTTCGCGCGCAATGATCCAGTGGCCCTGGTCGTTGGCGTGCACCCCGTCCCCCGCGAGCAGGAACTTCGGATCCGTCTTCCGCTTCTCCGCGAGAAACCGGTTCATCGGACCGTGGATGTCGATCACCTCCCACCCGAAGACCCGCTGGGCCACGAGCCAGTCGGCGTAGCGGTCGAGCACCGTGTTGTAGCCCTCGAAGGGGGAGCGGTACTCCTCCTTCCCGGCCGGCAGGGTCTGACCGGCGAGGGGCAGGGGATCGAACACGGGCGGAGTGAGATGGATCACCCGGACGCCGGCCTTCCCGGCCTTCTCCCGGAGTTCCCGGATGCCGTTCTGGAACTTCTGGAATCGCTCGTCGCTGAAGGGGTGATAGATGCCGTCGTTCATCCCATAGCACGCCACGATCAGGTCGGGCTTTGCCTGCTCGAGGACTCGGTCCAGCCGCTCGAGCAGGGTGGGTCTGGGGAAGGAGCCTCCCGCGTGGCCGGGTTCGGACAGGCCTGAGACCGTCTCTGAGGGGAGTCCGAGATTGAGGAATTGGACCTTAGACTCCGGAAACTGGAGATGGAGCCACGTCTCCACGAGCGGCAGCCAGCCGCCGGCGTACGTGATGCTGTCGCCCAGCACGACGACCCGCCGGGCCGGGATGAAATCACGGGCCCCGGGCGTGGGTGAGGCCGAGGTGGGTGCAGGGGACAGCACAATCCTCTGGATGTCCATGATGGCCCCGGCCTTCTTCGTGCGGGGCTTGATGGCCAGGGTGTAGGAGCCGGGCTTGTCCAGCGTGACGCGTCCGATCTGGCGCGGGACAAAATATTGGAAGTGCCCGGTCTCCTCCACGGTGAAGGGCAATTGCTGCTGACCGACCTGGACAACGGCCTCGCTGCCGCCTTGGGTGCGTCCACAACCCTGCCAGACCTGCACGTCAAACGTCCCGGGCTGATCGACCTCGAAGGTCCAGTCGGCCCAATCGGAGGGGTTCACCCAGTAGCCGAGGCAGTTTTTGTTCGTCGCTGGTTCGTAGCGCATCATCACGCTGTGGGTCGTGGCCGAATGGGCCGGAAGTTCAATCCGGCCGGTTCCGCTCTGGGCCTCCGGATGCCCTTCCGGGGCCGGGCGAAGGACCAGCCTGGCAACCCGGATCGGGATGCCCGCCGTCGCCTCTGAGCAGGCCAGCCGGATCGAGAAGGGGTCGGACTTCGGCAGGTACAGCCGCCCCATGGTCACGGTGCTGTACCGTTCCAGTCCACCTGTGCCGGCAGGTCTCTGGGTGTAGTCCGTGTCGAGGACCCGGATCTGGATCCCGGGCTGTTGTTGGGACACGGCATAGGTCATCAAGAGGTCATAGCGACCCCAGCGTGTCGGCGTGTAGTTCCACTCCAGCGTGCCGCCCGAGTTGAGCTCGACGACCTGTTCCCCGGTCTTCGGTATTGGAACGAGCTTGGCGGTGCCGCTGATCTTCGCGGCATCCACGGGAAACACGATCTCCCCGTCGGAACTCTGGAGCGGTGCCGCAGCACGGAGTGCCGATGGGATCGAAGCCAGTGCGAGAACGAGGAAGAGGAGCGGGAATCGGACTGGGATCATGGGACGAGTTTGACGAGGCCTATCCGCGGGGAAAAGCCCATCGTTGGGGGAACAGGGGAAATTGGGAGGGGACTCACTCGCGCGTGAGTCCCTCCCGATCCCCAGCTCATCTGCCCTCGAGACCGAGCAGGTAGTGCAGGACGAGATCCGGGAGATCCAAGGAGTACCCGCCCTCGAGGATGCTGAACGTGGGTATGCCCGTTGCCCGGAGGCGTTGGCCGATCCAGTTGAAGTCCTCCCGCTCCAGACTGCCGTTGGCCAAAGGGTCGCGGGAGTAGGCATCGAATCCAGCCGACACTCCGATGATCTGAGGGCGTGTCTCCAGCAGGCGCTGCAGGGCCTGTTCGAGGGTCTTCCGCCACTCGACCCGAGAGGTGCCGGGGGCGACCGGGAAGTTGAAGCAGTTATTCCCCACGTGTCCCGCGCCCGTTCCGGGATAGCAGGGATGCTGGTGGACCGACGCGAAGGCGATCCCGTCGATGCCGGCCACGACATCCTCGGTCCCGTTGCCGTGGTGCACGTCGAAGTCGAACAGGGCGACCCGATCGATCCCTGTGGCCCGGGCTTCGAGAGCAGCAATGGCCAGGGAGCTCAGATAGCAGAAGCCCATGGCCTGGTCCCGCGTGGCGTGGTGTCCCGGCGGACGGAGGAGGCTGAAGGCGGGTTCCCCCGTTCGGATCAGTTCCAGCGCCTTCAAGGCGCCGCCGACCCCGCGTCGCGCATGATCGCCTATTCCGGGGAAGAAGGGGGTGTCGCCATCGAAGTCCTGGGCCAGGGCGAGTCGCTTCAGATGGTGCTCCGAATGGCCCCGTAGCAGGACCGGGTCCTCGACGGGGGACGGCTCGGACCAACGGAGGTCCAATGCTTTCTGATCCCTCAGGAGTTCCGCGGTCCGCTGAACCCGTGCAGGCTTCTCGGGATGGCCCACAGCCCGGTACTCCGTGCATCGCGGATCGGTGATGATGGTCATGGATTCAGTTTCCTGCATCGGAGCTCCGCGGGCAATCGCTGTCGGTAGACCGTCACCCGAAGGCGGTCTGAAAAAGAGGGGACTCACGCGAAGACGCGAAGACGCTGAGGAAGGAACTGGAGAGAACAGGAGGAGGGGATTGGGGACGACCGGAAGCGGCCAAGACTGATAGCAGTGTCGACGGTCAGTCGACTGCCAGTTGGATCCCGGGTGGAGTGTCTCCGGGTTGTCGCGTAGGCGAACAGAGTCGCGGATCGGCCCAGCTCTTTGATCCCATTTTTTCCTCTCCGAAATTTCTCGTCCTCTGCGTCTTCGCGTCTTCGCGTGAGTCCCTTTTCCCCGGCGTGATCCCGATGCTTCCCAAGTCGACCCGCGGTGCGCACCGTTTCCGCATGAACCCCCGGCATTGGTGGAGGACCCTGTTCGTGATGGGATGCTGGATCGGGTTCCTCAGCAGCCTTCTCGAGGCGGCTCCCCGCAACCTCGTCCCGGTCGGCGTCGCCCGGGTCGACATCTCCCCGACCAACGCAGTCCCCCTGATGGGTTATGCCGCCCGCGCCGGATTGCCGGCACCGACAAATCTGGCCCAGCGCATCCATGCCCGGGCGCTCGCCATCGGGAGCCGATCCCAGGCCGCCGTCCTCATCACCATCGACAACTGCATCCTGCCCGGCTCCATCACCGACGACATCCGCTCGCGTCTCGCGCGGCGTGTCGGCCTCGCCCCGGCGCAGGTCGTGCTGACGGTCACCCACACCCACAGCGCCCCCTGCCTCACCGGAGCTGCTCCGAATATCTTCGCCCGAGACCTGACCCCGAACGAGCAGGAGCAGATCGCGGCCTACACCGCCTATTTCACGGCCCGAGTCGAAGAGGCCGCACGACTCGCCTTGGAACGAAGGCGTCCCGCGCGCATGGCTTGGGGCAGGGGTTCCGTCGGGTTCGCCAAGAACCGTCGGACGCCCGGTGGGCCGGTCGATCATGATCTGCCCCTGCTGCGGATCACGGATCCAAACGGGGACCTCCGCGCGGTGCTGGTGAGCTACGCCTGCCATTGCACGACACTGAGCGGCGAGCTGAACGCCGTGCATGGCGACTGGGCCGGTGCCGCCGCCGAGGCCTTCGAGCGGGACCATCCGGGGGCCGTCGCACTCGTTGCGATCGGTGCTGGTGCCGATGCCAATCCGGATCCACGGGGCACGATCGCACTGGCCACCCGTCATGGGGAGGCTCTCGCCGCCGAGGCGGCTCGTCTGGTGAATCTCCCGCTTCAGGATCTCCCCGCGGCTCCCGTCTGCCGGCTGCAGACCCTCCAGCTGCCCTTCCAGCCCCACTTCACCCGGGAGGAATGGATGCGGCGCTCCACCAACTCCGGCATCGTCGGCTTCCACGCCCGACGCTGGCTCGCCCGGATGGACCGTGGCGAGACGCTGTCCCCGACGCTTCCGTATCCCTTGCAGACCTGGGTGTTCGGGGATCGGATGGCCATGGTGTTCCTCGGGGGAGAGGTCGTGGTCGACTATTCCCTGAGGCTCAAGCGCGAGCTCGATCCCCAGCGGATCTGGGTCAATGCCTACGCCAACGATGTGCCCTGCTACATCCCGTCGCGACGCATCCTCGACGAGGGCGGATATGAGGCGGAGACCTCGCTCTGGTATTACGACCGGCCCCAGAGGCTTTCCCCTGTCATCGAAGACCAGATCGTCGAGGCGGTGCGCGGGCAGTTGCCGAAGTCATTCCGGATCGACCCCGCCCGTGGCGAGTCCCGCACCTCCCCGGGTCGCCCTCCGCGCCACGCTGGCGTACCCTGACCCCCGATGATGAACGGGCTGAACCATCCCTCCCTCCAGGATCGTGAGCGCGATCTCGTCGGGTGTCTGACCGCACTCCGTGACCCGCAGGCCCGCTTCGCCTGGGCCGTGGAGCAGGCCCGGCTACGAAACCCTCTCCCTGACGCGCTGCGTCAGGAGACATTCCGGGTCCAGGGATGTCTGGTCCGACTCTGGTTCGTCCCGGAAATCCGAGACGGTCGATGCTGGTTTCAGACCGATTCGGATGCTGCCACGCTGCGCGCGTTCAGCGGAATCCTGTGCGATCTTGCCAGCGGACTGCCGCCCGAGGATCTGGTCGACTGGAGGCCTGAATTCCTTGAGCGGCTCGGATTGCTCCGGCAACTCGCCGACAACCGCAGGGCGACAATCGGCCGGGTGGCCGGACTGATCCGTGGATTTGCGGCGGCACATATTCCCGCTGGGGAAGCGTCATGAACCTGGGTCCGTCGTCACCCAAGGATCCGTCGGCTTCCCAAGGGCGGCTGCGGTTCTTCGATGCGCACAATCATCTGCAGGACGAGCGTTTCGAGGGGCGTTGGGATGAGTTGATCCACGCGGCTCGGGGTGTTGGGGTGGAGCGGATGGTGGTGAACGGGTCCTGTGAGGAGGATTGGCCCGTGGTGGCGATGCTGGCCGAGCGATTCCCGGAGGTGATCCCGAGCTTCGGCTATCACCCGTGGTATCTGGAGGAGCGGACCACCGCATGGCGGGAAACGCTGATCCGATGGCTGGATCGGACCCCGGGTGCGGTGGTAGGTGAGATCGGGGTGGATCGGTGGATGCTGGAGAATCCCGACCGGTGGCGGCGTTATCGGCAGGGCGCCATCCCCTTTGACGGGGAGCCGCCCGAGTGGGCGCTTCAGGAATCGATGGTGATCTCACAGCTCGAGATCGCCGCGGCACGCGGGCTGCCGGTCACGATCCACTGTCTCCGGGCATTCGGTCGGCTGCTGGAAATTCTGGAGAGGGGTCCACGCCCCGAGCTGGGTTTCCTACTCCACAGCTACGGCGGACCGATGGAGCTGGTCGACCGATTCGCGGAACTGGGCGGGTACTTTGGATTCCCAGGCAGCGCCCTCGATCCTCGGAGACAGCGTCAGCAGGAGGTGTTCCGTCGGATCCCGATCGAACGTCTGTTGGTCGAGACGGACGCGCCCGACCAGATGCCGCCGGAATTGCATCGTCCGTCGGTGCTGACGGGACCCTCGGGGAGTCTCCTGAATGTCCCGGCCAACCTTCCGACGATCCACGCCGGACTGGCCGAGCTGACCGGCCGGTCCCTGGAATCCCTCACCGGCCAGCTCGCCGAGAATTTTCATCGCCTCTTTGGTCCCCTACGGGTTCCTCCACGTCTCCAGGTCGGCCCGTGAATCCCTGGCCTTCGTGGTTGCGACATGCCCAGCCCGGGATGCCTCGCAAGGCGTGACACGGGGTTGCGTGGTCACGTCGGGTCGGGTTTCTTTGCCGGCCGCTGTGAACAAGCCCGCTGTCGTCCGAAAGATCGTCGCCACGCTTCAACGCGAGCTCGCGACCTATATCCGTGCCGCCCGTGCCGCGCACGACGAGGCCACGCACGAACAGAACAAGCCCGAGAACAAGTACGACACCCGCGGACTCGAGGCGTCGTACCTCGCCCGCGGACAATCCCGCCAGGTGGCCGAGCTCGAGCTCGCGATCACCCAGATCGAGGCCCTCTCGACCAGCCCCTGGCCCGAGGGCACTGCGATCGGTCCCGGGGCGTTGGTGGAGGTCGTCGAGGGCCGGGAACACGCCTGGTACTACGTCGCACCCCGAGCAGGGGGCACTGAGGTCACCCACCAGCAGCACGAAATCCTCGTGCTCACCCCGCAATCGCCGCTGGGCCATCAGCTGGTCGGACGCCGTAAAGGTGACGAGATCGTCGTCGACCTGGGACGTGGGGCCACCCGACGCCTGCGGGTGGCGACGGTGGGTTGATCACGGGGCCTCGTCGGCGATTCACCACCGGACGTCCTGGTCCTCCATCACGCCTGGCACATCGGTGAGGGTCAGGACCCGGCCATCTGCGGTTCGGAGCGTTCCGTTGAAGAGTCCGGCGACCTGGATGAAGCGGCTGTTCACGAGACCCAGGTTCCGGTTCTCGCTGTGGGATCCCTTGGGGGTGAACCGCAGCTGGACCCGGCCGTCCGCGGTGGTGACTCCCCAAGGATCCATGTAGTTCTGTCGATTGAACGTGAAGGTGGGTTTCGCCAGCGTCGACAGCTCGTTCCCGGCCCAGAGTACATTGTCACCGGTCAGACCGTCGGGGACGATCCCTCCCGTGAGGTTCAATCCGATGGGGGTGCCGTCATCCGCGGTGCCGTTCAGGAATGTCCAGTTCCACACCGTGTGGCTTGGAAGGATGCCCTGGGTGTAGTCGAAGCCCCCCCGGAACCCCTCCGCGAGATCCCATTCGCGGGAACCGAGCTTCATGGATCCCGTCATGGGCAGGAGGTTCCACTTCACGGTCGCATTGATGTCTCCGGGAGGCGTGGGCACCAGGGAGGAGACTGGGAGTGGGGCGGCGGTGGGATCGAGGGTGGCGTCGATCCGTAGGTCATCGTCCTTGGAGACGATCTCGACGCGGAAGGGGGTCGACTCCGTTCCCCGGGTGATCGACAGGGACAGGCTTCCGCCGAGGCCATTGGCGAAAGTCGAACGGGCTCCGGCTCCCGGGTTTTCATTGACCACGGTCGATACCAGCGGAAGGCCGATCTCACCCCGGCTAACGAGGGTCGATCCGGTCTCAAGATCGACGACATAGACAAATGCCGTTGTGCCATAGCCCGCGTCCACCACGGCAAAGCCGGCGAGGAGGCCCTTCGAGGACAGCGTGCCGAAAAACCACTTCTTTAACCGGCTGTATTGCCATGGCCAGAGACGAGGCTTGAGGTCCACGGTGCCGAAGGAGCCGGCGTAGGTTCCCAGCAGGGGTTGACCCCTCGGGGAGAAGACGGTCGGAGGGGTGGGAGGGAGGACGCCGAGAACCGGCGGAGTGATCGGTAGAACGGTTTGCCGATTTCCCTTGGATCCGAACAGGTAGGGAACCCGTGAGACAGATCCGACAGACGCCGCCTGATGCTTACCTGGGCCCGAGCCCAGGACTGGCATGACTCCAAGCGACCCCGCCTGCTCGGAGGCTAATGCGGTCCACCGCAGCGTTTTGGGTGCACTCTGGATGTCCGGTGTGCCGAAGATAGGCCGGAGTCTGAGAAACAGTCGATCCTGGCCCTGGGAGCGGTCGACGCTGAACACCTGCCGTTGGAAGCCCTCTGGAACCCCGACTTGGTTGGCTGCGGGAGTCCGAACCACCCCGCCAAGACTCCAGCGGTCCAGGCCATCCCCCGCCTCCCCTTCGACCCTGAGCTCGGTGTCGTTGGTCCGGACAATCGCCGTCATCGACAGGGTCGTGGGTGTTATGGACCAGGTCGGTTTTTCGGAAGGGGTCTCGACGGTGACTGCCCCGCCGATGGCGTATTTGGCGAGGCTCTCCGAGTCCTGCTCTCGACCCTTTAGCCAAGTGGACCAGCGGTCTGCATCGGCAGTGACGCTTGCTGCAAAAACCCATGCTGTTGCTCCCAGCGCTCCGAGGAATCGATTCATCGTGTGATCCATGCGCTGCGGTGACTCACGGATCAAGGTGCAAAAGAAAAAACCCCGGAGGCGTGCGCCTCCGGGGTTCTTGGGAATCGGTCCTGCAGCTCAGCGGCCCTTGGGAAGGGCGGTCCGGCCGGCGTAGACGGCGTTCTTGCCGAGCATCTGCTCGATGCGGAGCAGCTGGTTGTACTTGGCCGTGCGGTCGGTCCGGCTCAGGGAACCGGTCTTGATCTGGCCGCAGTTTGTGGCGACCGCGATGTCGGCGATCGTGGCGTCCTCGGTCTCGCCGGAGCGGTGCGACAACACGGCGGTGTAGGCGCTGTTTTGGGCGAGGCGGACGGCGTCGAGCGTCTCGGTGAGCGACCCGATCTGGTTCACCTTGACGAGGATCGAGTTGGCGGTGCCGGTCTCGATGCCCTTGCGGAGGAACTTCACGTTGGTGACGAAGAGATCGTCGCCGACCAGCTGCGTCGTGGCGCCGAGCTTGTCGGTGAGCTTCTTCCAGGTCTTCCAGTCGCCCTCGGCACAGCCGTCCTCGATCGAGACGATCGGGTAGTCCTTGCAGAGCTTCACGTAGAAGTCGACGAGCTCATCCCCGGTCAGCTTGCGGCCCGAGCTCTTCTTGAACACGTAGGTCTCATTGCCCGTGTAGAACTCGGAGCTGGCCACGTCGAGGGCGAGGAAGATGTCCTTGCCGAGCTTGTATCCGGCGTCCTTGACCGCCTGGGCGATGGCGTCGAGCGCAGCCTCGGCACTCTCCAGCTTCGGGGCGAAACCGCCCTCGTCACCGACCGCGGTGCTGAGGCCCTTCTTCTTCAGGACGGACTTGAGCGCGTGGAAGATCTCGGTGATCGCCTGGAGTCCGGAGCTGAAGGTCTCGAACCCATGGGGCATGACCATGAACTCCTGGAAGTCGATCGGGGCGTCGGAATGGGCGCCGCCGTTGATGACGTTGGCCATCGGAACGGGCAGGACCTTGGCGTTGGGTCCACCGAGATACTTGAAGAGCGGCTGCCCGAGCGCGGTGGCGGCGGCCTTCGCGTTGGCGAGGGAGACCGCGAGGATAGCGTTGGCGCCGAGCTTCGACTTGGTCTCGGTGCCATCGATCTCGAGCATCGCGCGGTCCACTGTGAGCTGGTCGAGCGCGTCGGTGCCGAAGAGGGCCGGGGCGATCTTGGTGTCGACGTTCTTGACGGCCTTGCTGACGCCCTTTCCGAGGTAGCGCTTCTTGTCGCCGTCACGGAGCTCGATGGCCTCGTGCTCGCCGGTGCTGGCGCCCGAGGGGACGGCGGCGCGTCCGACGGCGCCGCATTCGAGGGTGACGTCGACTTCGACGGTGGGGTTGCCGCGGGAGTCGAGGATCTCGCGCGCCTGGATGTCAGTGATGGTCGTCATGTTCAGATTCGATTTCGAAGGAATGGGAATGCTCCCGAAGAAGGGAGGATGGAAGGCAACACCGGGTCGGGCGTCAAGGCACGGGAGCAGGAAGCAGGCGCTCACCTGTGGGTGCCGCAGTGCCCTGAGGGGGAAGGGGACTCACACGGGGGGCACGGACAAAAGGGGAGTTGAGTGTTGAGAGTCGAGAGTTGAGAGAAGAGTGCCCGTGATGCCTTTGGACGGATGCCGAAGGCATCCTCGGGTGGGTGATGCAGTGCCCTGCATCACTGGGTGCGGGAGCGCCCATCCGAGGTAGGGACCGCCCTCCGTGGCGTCCCCATCTTTTCCGCGAGGGTGGAGCGAACGGGTCGGCCCAGCCGGGTTCCTCTGAAGCGCTAGCGTATCCCGTCTCCCTTCACCGGTGCACGACGCGCGGCGGATCGAGATGGGATCGTGACGGAGCACAGCCCTGCCGGCATCGCCTCGCTCATCATCTCCCCCGTCGTTCCTCCGTGTCTTCGCGTCACCGTGTGAGTCCCCGTCTTCCGCCCACGTGACCGCAAGCCACGCCTCCTCCCTAAATCTGGCGATGGTGGAGCGGCTCGTGCGGCTGCCAGACTGGGTGGATGGAACGACGCGGCCCGGACTTCGATGCGATCTGGAAGGAGACCCTGATGGGTTTCTTTCCGGAGTCCATCCACCGGTGCTTTCCATCGCTGGCCATCCAGGTCGACCGGTCCCGGGCGGCCCGGTTCCTCGACAAGGAACTCCGTGCGGTGTTGGGGAAATCCCCCCGCCCGCGTCGGTTCGTCGACCTTTTGGCCGAAGTGCCTCTCAAGGCTGGGGAACCCGACCCGGTTCTGATCCACCTGGAGGTCCAGGGGAACGAGGACCCGGGGTTCGCCTCTCGGATGCTCTTCTACCACGCGGCCCTGCTCCAACGGTTCCAGCGACCGGTGATGAGCCTGGCGATCCTGTCCAATCCGAACCCGAGTTGGCGTCCGAGCATGCTGACGAGTGGCGTCGACGGGATGGGAAACCGGTTTGAGTTCCCGATCTGCAAGCTGTCGGAGTTCACGGACGCGGAGCTGGAGTCGGATCCGAACCCGGTGAACCTGGTGATCCTGGCCGAACGGGTGAGGCGACGGCATCGGAGGGATCCGGTGGCGCGTCGAGAAGGGAAGGTGGCGCTGTTCCGTCGGATGGCGGTGCTGATGAAGTCGAGGCGGTACAGCGAGGAGCAGAGGCGGGTGTTGACTCGGGTGTTGGATTGGTCGATTCCATTGCCCGAGGCGGAGGAACTGGTTTTTCTGGAACATCTCAGACAGATCCAAGGAGACACACCGATGACGTATCTCACGACATTCGAACGCCACGCCCTGCGCAAAGGGCTGGAGCAAGGGCTGGAGCAAGGGCGACACGAAGGCCTTGAGCGGGGCCTTGAAAGGGGTCGGCAGGACGGGTTGCGCGCCGGTTGGGTCGAGGCCGTGAAGGCCTTGGCGGCGGTTCGATTCCCAGACTGGAAGCCTGCGTGGAATCGACATCTCGAGTCGCTGGATGATGCCGAGGTGCTACAGGACTGGCTCAGGCGGGCGACCGTGTCGCCCAACGGCGCGGCGTTCCTGGCAGCGATCGGCAAGCGGCCGGAGGGGACTCCCGCAGAGACGCGGCGACGCGGAGGAAAGAGGAGTGGAGAGTTGAGAGTTGAGAGTTGAGAATTGAGAGAGGGGGCCCGGCAATGCCTTGGGACGGATGCCAAAGGCATCCTTGGGTGGGTGATGCAGTGCCCTGCATCACTGGGCGCGGGAGCGCCCATCCCGGTAGGGACGCGCTCCGTTGCACTAGTGTCCAGTTAAGGAGAGATAAGATGAGTGTGAAGATCCGTCATTATTGGCTAAAATCGTGATTGGGTTTGTTATCGATTTGGACAGGCGACGCTCGATTTTGGAGCGATGCCCGCGGCTCCAACGGTTTTCGCGCAGATCACAGCACGTATTTTTCCTTCGGAATTCGCCCGCTGTGTCGACGCCTTTCCGATGCCACGCTCGTCCCGATCCTTTTCGGCCTACGACCACTTCCTGGCCCTTTGTTTTGGCCAACTGACCGGCCGGGAGAGCTTGCGAGATGTAGTGACTTGCCTGACTTCCCGCCCCCAGTTGCAGTACCGCTTGGGGTTCCGTGGACGCATTACCCGCACGAACCTTGCCTACGCCAACGAGCATCGAGATTGGCGGGTCTTTACAGGGTTGGCTGAACTCCTCATGCGCAAGGCTTCCCGCCTTTACAGGGAGGAACTTCAAACCAAGGGCATGCCCGAACTGGTCTACGCTTTGG
>VFQT010001389.1_pt1 | contig 29416 bp, 24 predicted proteins | sample 3512381 | NCBI WGS metagenome assembly VFQT01 (sample SAMN10412376, study PRJNA504923) | tailings metagenome | isolation source: Relicate 2 Philex TSF3 active mining site | place: Philippines: Tuba, Benguet | collected 2017-08-29
TAGGCTGTCGGGAATCTCCGTGCGCCAGACGGAATCAGCATACCGTCGAGCATCAACACGTGTGCGCAACTCTGGCAACCACGATGGTGCCGGATATGCAGTGCTTGTTGTCCAACCACCAGCCTGCGGATCGTACCATACACACGCCGATGCACGCGTTCCAGCCATGAGGATACTTGCGCGGTCCTTGAGAGAAAGTCCGATGACCTTCGACCGTGGTGACGCTGCACGAAGCAGATCACCAACGGTCGGCACCTCGAGTTTGATCGCGCTCTTGCGTCCGGGAGCATCGTCTGTGCAGTATCCGCAAACGCCCGTGCGCGCATCGCAGAAGTCGTTGCCCACGATGCCAGTCTTCCACGGGTAACACCCGGTCAGCAGTGCCGCATGACCGGGACCCGTAATGTTATTCGCGTGTTTGTAGTAGCATCGATCGAAGACCACGCCCTCGCGCGCGATGCGCGTGAATCCGTGCTGACCGATGAATCGCTGGAACGATGCGTAGTAATCGCCGCGATGCTGATCAAAGGACACCACAACGATCAAGCGTGGTGGTTTGACAGGTCCGCCAGACGCCGATGCGAGTGCAACAGACCAAAGGAGATGTACAACGAGGAGAAGGTGCTTCATCACCCGCAATTATAACTGTCCCAGCATCCTCATCGTTGTTGCCACTTCATATGCCTGCTGTTGATTGTAGTCGGACGTGATCTTGCGGTGGTTCACCAGATCGATGATCGTCCCGATGCCACAGATGCCACCTGTGAGCATATACAGCACACCGATGCCAATGTTCCCCACCACAAATCGATGTATCCCGGCAAATCCCAGGAAACCGACGAGCGCAAGAATCAGAATCATGGACGACTCTTTCCGGCGGTGACGGTACATCATCGCGAATTGCTGCGCCTGAACCTCGGTCATCGGCGACATCAGCATGTTGAGGTAGCCGATTTCTTCTGGATCAGCATCTGGGATGTATTGGAGCACATTTGCCATCGTGGTACCCTTAGGAATGTTTTCCGGCCTCTGCGGACGGGTTGAAAGATGCTTGCCGGGCATGTGAACATGCGTAAGGCATTGATTTCTATGGTGGTTGCCGATATTTCCCGTGATCTTCAATGTTCAGGGGGCTTCGGTGCCCCCTCCCGCTAGCGCGAAAAGAAGCACCCGATATCAGCATTCCAGGGGCTGTTGTACGCCCTCAGACGCCAAAGGTTGCAGGGTTCCTGTGGAAATCGTCGTAAGGTATTTGCTGGACATGGACCTTACCCGTATATTGCGCGTCTCTTTTCATAACAACGCCAGCAAATTCTCATGTACGCAGTCGTCGAGATCTCAGGTCAACAGTACGCGGTCGCTCCAAAGCAGACCGTGAAGGTTCCTCTCATGGACAAGAATGTTGGCGACACTGTTGAGTTCACCAACATCCTTCTCGCAAGCGATAACGGCAAGGTTGCTGTTGGCGCACCATACATCAAGGGTTCCGTTAAGGCAACTGTTGTTGAGCATGGTAAGGGCGACAAGGTTCTCGTGTTCCACAAGAAGCGTCGTAAGGGCTATCAAAAGCTCAACGGCCATCGCCAGAAGTTCACGAGCATCACCATCACTGACATCAATATCTAAGTAGGCAACAGTCATGGCACACAAAAAAGGTGGCGGCTCTACCAAGAACGGTCGCGATTCAAATGCACAGCGCCTTGGCGTGAAGAAGTTCGGCGGCCAGAAGGTTATCGCTGGTAACATCATCATCCGCCAGAACGGCACAAACGTGCACCCAGGCAACAACGTTGGCCTTGGCAAGGATTACACAATCTTCTCGCTCGTCGATGGAGTTGTGAAGTTCGAGCGCAAGGACAAGACACGTCTCAAGGTTTCTGTTTATCCAGAAGCAAACTGAGTTCCGTGTATTCCCGATGAGAACAATTAACGCCTCCATGTGGGGCGTTTTTTATTGCAACCTTACTTACCCTACAGTCCTATGAAACAACCAGTTCGCGTTGCCGTCACAGGCGCCGCAGGCCAGATCGGCTACAGCCTTCTTTTCCGCATCGCCAGTGGCGAGATGCTTGGTAAGGATCAACCGGTGATCCTCCAACTGCTCGAGCTGACACCAGCGCTCCAAGCACTGCGTGGTGTTGCGATGGAACTCCAAGATTGCGCGTTTCCACTTCTTCATGGTATTACGCAGTCGGACGATCCAATGGTAGCATTCAAGGATGCAGACTACGCATTGCTCGTTGGCGCACGTCCACGCTCGAAGGGTATGGAGCGTAAGGATCTTCTCGAAGCAAACGCACAGATCTTCACGGTTCAAGGCAAGGCACTTAACGCAGTCGCCAGCCGCAACGTCAAGGTTGTGATCGTTGGTAATCCAGCAAACACGAATGCACTCATCACACAGATGAGCGCACCGGATCTTCCTGCAGCGAACATCACGGCGCTGATGCGTCTTGATCACAATCGCGCACTTGGTCAAGTGGCCGACAAGACAGGCATCCATACATCGAAGCTGAACAAGATGATTGTCTGGGGCAATCACTCCGTCACACAGTATCCAGACATTTCATGTCTTGAGGCAGATGGCGCGAAGATCTGGCCGACAATCAACGATCAAGCATGGTTGGTCGACAACTTCATCCCAACAGTTGCAAAGCGCGGTGCCGCGATCATCGAAGCACGTGGCTTTTCATCAGCTGCCTCTGCAGCAAATGCTGCGATCGAGCACATGCGCGATTGGGCACTTGGGACACCGGCTGGCGATTGGACAACAATGGGTATTCCATCGGACGGTTCGTATGGCATCCCTGAAGGCGTTGTGTACGGATTCCCAGTCACATGCTCGAATGGCACATACAGTATCGTGCAAGGCTTGGAGATTTCAGACTTCTCCCGCGAGCGTATGATGGCTACGTATAACGAGCTACTCGAAGAGCGCGACGGCGTCAAGCACCTTTGGTGATCTGACGACACGTGAAGCGTTAACACATTCGCTTCGCAAGAACATTTCCATCAGAAGCCCTAACAATGATGTGAAGAACATCATCGTTGGGGCTTCGTTCGTATATGAGCTTTCGAGCGTCTTCTGTTCTCGCCACGATACCGCCTTGAGCTAGGCAAGGAAAACCCAACGGTCGAAGTACTGTACCGTATCTCGTCAGCACTCGGTGTGGGGATCACCTCATTGTTTGATGCGGATGCATCAGTGTAAGGGCGACGCGGACTCGTAGGAGCATCGTACACTGCCCGTTCCTGCGGCAACCTCATCCCACGACGCCGCGCTCTTCATCTCTACGACGACAACCGTACATGTCGCCATTCCCCCGTATTCGCCGGAAGTGAGATAGTACACGAGGTCACTGACACTAGGATTATGTCCAACAAGTACCGCTGTTGACACATCGTCGGGAAGCTCTGCAATGAGCGTTAGCAGTGTTCGCAAGGGGGCATCGTAGATACGCGCATCACGAAGTACCGCATGTGCGCCTATCCCCCATGCATCAGTGAAGTACGACGCTGTTTCTGTCGTGCGTCGCGCTGTGCTAACAAGCATCACATCTGGGACAGGCTGTTCGTTGGCGACACGTTGCGACATCACGAGTGCATCACGATGTCCGCGTGGCGCAAGTGCGCGCTCGAAATCTGTCGGCGCTTCATCGTGAGCAACCGCCTTTGCATGACGAATAACGATCAGCGTTTTCATTGCGAGCGAACGGTAAAGAGAAGAACCACAGTAAGCACAGCGGCACCGATGAACACTACAGGCTGTGCGATGTCTTCCCACAGTGTTGTTGGTCGGGCTGGTACCACACCATGCGACGCCATGTGTTGACGTGAATCAAGCATTGGTACATCCGTTCGCGCCACATGTGCTGTATCTACAAGCCGCACGGTATGGACCTGCGATCCGTTCTCTCGCTGAATCGCGGCTACGTCCACTACAACGCTCCGCACAACGGTATCCTGATGCTGAGCGTTGCTATAGGTTGTCTGCACATCACGACACACAACCACGAGTTGTGCAGACGCTGAGGAATCAACGATCTGCGACAGACAACGTCGTGCATTCGCAGGATCGCGGAGCATCGTTGCGATCCATGGTGCATCAGGATGCTGCAATACAGTAAAGCGCACACTGGAATCCCCTGCACGGGCACAGATCTCTTCACCAGCGCGCACCAGCAATCGCTCGACGACGCGCTGCGTTGGCTCAACGTCTTGAGCATACGCCGCAGTTGCTCTAACAGCAACAAGTACGAGGATGATCCAGCGAGCACACATTACGCTTAGCGTCCCGCAACCTGAGCGCGAAGCTTCATCAGACGATCGATCAGTAACGCGTCGTTTTCGTACAACCCCGGGCGCACGCGAAGGGGCCTGCGTCGCCCCTTGATATACACACGAATCACAGCGAACACGCCACGCACACGCATGCGTCGGTCGCCACCCATCATGATGCGCTCGATCTCGTCGACACGGAACATTCGCTCATGAAAGCGGCTGATATACGTGATGCCTTCGTCGCTGATGATGATCGAACGTTTGGCAACGGTATTGACAACGACTGCGATGAGCGAGACAAGGACGAATGTGCCGAGCAAGGCAACAATCGGATCAGTGAGCACGACGTTGACAAGACCTTGTTGCAGCGTGCTGTTCCATAGTGCCTGTCCAATAACGTAAACAATCAACGTCACGGCATAGATCGCTATCGATTGCCAGTATGCTTCAAGACGAACGGTAAATCGATCGGCGTTCATGGTTGCCCCCTCCATCCGCTTTCGTGAAGAATCAGCATTGCAGCATCACGCGCCGCATGTGGTTTGCCGAGCTCCTTCATCGCTGTAGCCATTGATGCACGACGCGGTGCGTCATGCATCAGATCGACGATCGTTGGCACCAGCGACGAAGCAAGGTCTGCATCGCGCACAAGCACTGCGGCATTGCGATTGACGCAAACCTCGGCGTTATGGACTTGTTCGTTTGTAGATGCTGACGGCAACGGGATGAAGACTGCAGGCTTCCCAACAATCCCAAGCTCTGCAATCGTTGTAGCACCGCTGCGCGATACAACGAGATCGGCCGCTGCGTAGGCAACACCCATGTTCTCGACAAACGGCACAACACGCACATTATCCGGGACAGGCGTCGGCGGAGTATAGCCCTTGCCTGTTTGCCACAGCAGCTGCCAAGGTTGTTCGGCGATGCTCGACAGATGTTGCGCTATCGTTGCGTTGATCGTGCGTGCACCAAGGCTGCCTCCAAAGACGAACACTGTTGGACGATCCGGATCGAGATGAAGTGCCGTACGTGCATCGCGTGTGTTCGGACGCTGATCAATCTGTGCGCGCACAGGATTGCCAAGATCATGCAGCTTGCTACGAAGCGAGGCTGGGTATCGCGCGATACTCTCGGCAAACGCCACAACAACAGATGATGCATGTGGAGCAAGACGCGCGTTGGTCTTCCCCGGATTCAGATTGCTCTCCAGCACGATCAGCGGAACACCTTCACGGGCTGCCGCGATACCTGCCGGATAGCTGATATACGCTCCGGTGCACACCACTGCGTGCGGACGGAACTCACGGATCGTTTGCCGTGCAATGCGGATCGATGCAAGCACCTTCAACAGCAATGTCAGTGTAGACAGGTGAAGCCCCTTGAAGCCGGCAATCGGCATGGGTACATACCGATAGCCAAGTGCAGGGATGATCGTGTGCTCCATCCGGTCGCGACTACCCAAGAACACCGCGTCGCACGCGTTATTGGTCAGCGCCTGCAGTTGCTCTACAACCGCAACAGCCGGAAAGATGTGTCCACCCGTGCCACCAGCGGCAACGAGCACACGAAAGCGATCATCTGATGTGGGTACCTGACGCACGAGCAATAGAATACAGAGTGAAACGCCGGCAAAATAGGCCCTCTTGCGTAATTTCACCCGTTGTTCTCAATCACACGGTTTGATCATGCTCCGCTCTGCACTTCTTCTTCTCGCTGTTGCCCTCGGGTTTGCAGCTTCTTCTGCGCAACCTGCGTCTGTAAAGCAGTACGTACAGCAGGTGGCTGCAGGGTGGACGACTGATGCGAAGAAAGCACTTCCCGATCTGTTGATCGAGTATCCCGATGATCCGGGCGTGTTGTTCTTGCATGCGGCCCTCGTGGACGATAGCAAGAAGGCTGCTCCATTGCTTGAGCGCATCGTTGAAGCGCACCCGAAGAGTGAATGGGCTGATGACGCGATGGCACGTCTGGTGATCTTCGCAGCTACGAAGAACGAAGCCGATCGTGCAAAGAAGTTGTTTGCGACGATGCGCGATCAGTTCTCGCAGAGCGACCTTCTTCCGCTTGTCTATGATGTGCTTCGCTCAACGGTAGGTGTGCCATCGCCAACGGAGCGCATGACGCAACAGGTGGCAGCACCGAAGAAGGTTGAAACAGCTCCACCGGCCATGGCTAAGCCATTCACGATCGTCACGAAGAAGACTGCCTCGAAGATTGAAGCGATGAAGCTGATGGAACAGCTCAAGACCAAGCGTCTCCTCGCTCGGATGTCGACAGAGACGCTCAAGGGCAAAACCATGTACATCGTAAGCGTTGGTCAGTACGAGACAGAATCCGACGCAGCGACAGATGCGAAGGCTGTGCAAGCTGTGTGTAAATGCACACCATCGGTGATCAAGCGCTAATGCGCCCCCTCCTTGCAGCAATTGCGCTTCTTGTGCTTGCGACATCACTGCGAGCACAGAATGCAGACGTCAATGCAGAACGCGTGTCGATGGACATGCAACTGCTGCAAGCTATTGACGGTCGTGCACCACTTGGGTCGATGTCGGTGTGGCCACAGTCGATTAATACGCTTCAGAACCAAGCACGCGCTACCGATGACGTGTTCGGTCGGTATATCGATACGTATTACGACCTTCTCCTTCCGAACAACAGCACAGACACCACGCTTGCATTCGGCATGCATCGCGGACGGTTTCGCGGTGTGATATATGGCGATAGCATTGCACGTGCTACGCTCGACCTTGGCATGATGCTGCGTCCAGGCTATGCCCAGGATGGCGCATCTTCAAGCACGTTTCTTCTCGCACGGCCAAGTGTCCGCCTCATGGGTTCCTTCGGCGGTGGCTTTGGCTACGCTATCGACTTATCGAACGGGGCTCGCATTCGCGGTGCATCATCGATGATCGCGCGTACTGATCCTGTGCTTGAGCGCACGCTCAAGTTTGGCATCGAGGATAGCGCGTTCTTTGATCGCTACATCGGCTACGTGCAATATCAATCCGACTGGTTGCGCATTCGTTATGGTCGCGAAGCAATGCAATTCGGCTTCAGTCCGATCGACAACTTCGTGCACTCTATCGATGCACCGCTGCTCGACGGGCTACTCATCGACATACCGTATAAGAGTTTCCGCTTTACCATGACGCACTCCGCTGCCAATGGTACCGATACGCTTGGCAAGGCAGTACCCGGCAAGTTCATCGCCACGCATCGCGTTGCATTCGACCCAGCGCCGTGGTTGAGTATGTCTCTCAGCGACATGATCGTGTATTGGGGCAGGGGGCTCGACTTTGCCTATCTCAATCCCCTCGCCTTCTTCGTGTCGGCCGGACTCGGCACACCGGAGCGCAATGCCAACGACAACTCGATCATCGCCTTCGACATTTCCGTGCGTCCGTTCAACGGCACCATGATCTACGGATCATTCGTTGCTGACGATCTCAACTTCGGATCTATCGGCGACACATCAATTGCTGGCAATAACAACAAGTTCGCCTATCAGCTTGGAGCATCGCAACTCATCGGTGGCTCTGCAGGCTCGGCTGGACGCACACTGTTGAGCCTTGAGTATGCTCGCATCGATCCATTCACGTTCTCCCATCGGAGCATGAACGCCTCGTACACAACGCTTGGCGCACCGATCGGCTACAACATGCAATCGAACTCCGATCGCATAGCATTCCAACTTCGACACTGGTTTACGGCACGCACCTTTGTGCGTGTCGATCTCGACTACACACGTCATGGCGAGAACATCCTCGACAGCACCGGACGTATCGTCATGGGCGAGGATCCACGCTTCCCGGGTGAAGGCTACCAAGTTCCTGTCGGCAATGTAGGGGGCGACATTCTCCGCGGTGATGGCGACTTCCTTTTCGGCAGTGCCTTCCTTCGCGGTAACGTTAGTCACCAGCGCCGCATCCGCGTGTGGTTCTCTGCCGAGTGGATGCCGAATATCTTCACCGATCTCCGTGTTGGCTACACCAATCGCAACGGCGGCAACACGCCCGAAGACTTTTTCTTCGGCTCGCTCGAGTTACGCGTCGGGTATTAATTACGGCTTCAGCTTCTGCTTGACGACCTGCAAGACTTCGCGCGTTTGATCATCCTTGCGACGAATGACGAATGCGACCAGCTCGCACTTATCGAGACGCCATGCGGCAGTTTCAGGGAACGTGTAGCGAATCGTCTTCTTCACGCTACTACCAACAGGCTTTACCTCTGACGTCAGCGAATCGCCGAACGTGCCATTCATTGATGCGCGCAGCATGTGCTCGAACACGAAATCTTTGACGTGCGATGGATTGCGACGGTTGTCTGCTTGATCACCAACGATGCTGTCTTCCGTGATCCAGACGCAAACGGAGTAATCATTCTCGCCAGGCTGAAGATATGTTGCTTCGACCGTAGCGATGATGGTGCGCTTCTCTGCGTGGTAGGTATGGCTCAGTGCGAGGTCGATCTTTGGTTGCTGTGCGAGCAGTGCGACGGTCGCTGGTTCCCAGTTTGTTACGCCGAGCACAAATCGTGTATTGTAGCGTGTGCGATTGACGAGTCCGTTCGGATTGCCAACACGACTAATGCGGAAGAGCGCATCAAGCGCTTCGCCTACTGCTGTGCGGTGATCCGCTGGGTAGTCGGGAGGCTCAGGCTTTGCAAAGGGTCCGGCATGAACAGCAACCAGTGCAACACGTCCAGGGTTCTTGGTGTAGATGTCCTTGGCCACGTCCGCAGCGGCTGGACAGTTTACACAGGTATGCCCTGTGTAGTCTTCTAGAAGCACATTCTGCAGTCCGCCAGTACGTGCGACTACTTTTGATGTGTCTTTGAGAACAGTATCAACAGGAACAACTGGGTTCTTCTCGTATGGTGCATCAACCACATCACATGATGTGAGCACGAAGAGCGTCGCGAATGCGAGAGAGATGATGTGCTTCATGGTAGGCGTGAGTGCGCTTAGAACGAATATGTTACGTTAAGAGTCATGCCATTAGAGGCTGGGACCGGACGGCAGATGCCGCCCACGCAGAGGATACCACCACGAACACGACCGTAGCCTGCTTGGACACGCAATGCACCAGCATTGTACGCAAGCGATGCATTAGGATAATGCACGCGGCGATACTCAACGCTGTTGCCGTAGTTGTATTCGTCGAACACGGTGATAATCCAGTGTGGAGCCATTGAATACTCGACAAGTGCCATCACCCAGTCGCCATTCTGAATGGCTTCCTTCTTGCCGTTCGCTGTGCCAGCCGACATGTACTGAAACTCCGTGCGAAGGCTTGATGTCTTCGAAAGCTTCCACCAGAGCTCGACGACAGCAAAGTGAACGTCGATCGTTCCATACAGTGTTTCGTTCGCAGGAGCCTTGCCTTCGATCACGTCCTGGTCGTACGCAAGGTTGATGTAGGCTGCCGTGACCTTAAAATCACGACCAAACTTGCGTGTGACTTCCATGTTGACATCGCGATAGTACGTGCGAGGCGACCACAGAAATGCTGCATCGTATGTGTACGGACCCGTGCGTGTTGTGTCGAGCGCGTGAATGACGGACGCGTTCAACGTGACCATCGTCTCGTCCGAACCGAGGAACGAGTTCTTCGGAATGGTAAACGACACATCACCCTGGAGACCAAACTCACCCACAGGCTGTGTTGCATATGGGTACAGCGTTACCAAGCGCCACGTGTGCTGCTTGGTGAGCGCTGGAAGGTAGTTCACTTGCTGCGGCAAACCATTTGCCGTACGATCGCTGCGGAAGTCCATGTTGTCGATGCGCTTGGCAGCAAGGTTCACACCGATGCCAGATGCAGCGTACGATGCGTTCATGTAGAGCGCATTGCCAGGATTGAACGATGAACCGTTGACTGCACTTGGGTCGTTGATCTTCTGCGCATACTCAAGATCAAGCGAGAAGTCCGACAGCATCATGTTGGCACGCGTCGACCATGCAAGAACGTTTTCTGGAATCTTCAGAATGTCCTGATCATCCGATTGAAAACGACTTACAACACTTGCACCAAGATTCAACTGCATGTCGCTCGGCAGGAAGTCACCCGTGAGGGCCTTAACATCGATTGCAGCATCGCCACCACGCATGATGCCGGCGCTCATGTTCCAAAACGCACGCTGACGTCCAAGGAAGCCCGTGAACTTCAGTCCATCCGTTGGCATGAACTTCATGCGAAGTCCATCAATGGAGTTGTCAAAGCCGAGGTTGCGCTCTTCGTATGTGCGCAAGATCATGCCGCTTCCGAACTGCTCGTAGAAGTTACCAGCAGTTACTTCGAACATTTCATCGGTGTAGGTAGCAAAGCGATAGGCAATGCCGACGCCCGTTCCATTGCCAGTGCTGGCATAGCGTGGGTCAATACCGAGGAGTGGGCCCTGGTAGGACTCAAAGCGAACACCTGCCGAGAACTTGCCGCGCGTAAACGTGAGATTCAGAAACGTATTCGAGAGGATCTTCTCGGGTACATCAGGGGCATTGATCGTTGTGTCCGACATGTAGTACTGCGCGTCGGTCTGCAGCGATCCGTTAATCGTCCCCACATCTTGTATCTCGATCCCTTGAGCGAAACCCGTCAGTGCAGAACAGAGCAGCGCTGTTAGCGCCATCATCGAGAATTTCATTGATCGTTATTCCTTCCCAGAGAGCTTCTTCAGCAACTCTTCAAGCTCCTCTTCATCACCTGGCGTGTAGGCGGCGTGTGAAAACACAACCTTACCGTTCATGATGACGAAGGTGTGTGGCACGTTGTTCACGTTCATTGCACGCTTGAAGTCCTGGTTGATGTCGAGCAGCACATCGTACTGCCAGTTGCGAGACTTGATGAATGGTGCAACTTTTTGTGCGTTGCGGGAGTCATCAATCGACACTGCGATGAGCTTAGCGCCGTATTTCTGCTTCCACTCATCGTAGATCCCATGATACGTCTGGAGCTCCTGAATGCATGGCTTACACCATGTTGCCCAGAAACTCAGGATAACCGGACCCGTGTGTTGGGTGATTTCTGCCGTATTGACCACGTCGCCGGAAGCCGACTTGATCTTCACGGAGGGAATCGTCGAGGCTTGCTGAGCATCTTGGCCAACGAGGATGTTGGCAGCCAGTGTAAAAACGGAAAGAAGGACCAGGAGATGTCGTGTCACGAGATGTTCCTGAGGAGTGTTAGGTTTGTAGTTCACGTCACAGTAACCAACCGACAAATTATGAAAACTCATGTACTTGCACTGATTTTGGGTCTTGCGCTGGCATGCTCTGCACAGGCACAAACATTCACGATCGACTGGGTAAAGCCAAACCCGATTAAGGGCACGCCAGACGGTGGTACCGTGAAGCGCGACGGCACCGTCCGCAACTTGAACGATGTGCCAAAAGAGCTCTACTTCTCGTACGATCTCAATGACCTGTCAATCGATCATACAGCACAGCTGTGCATGACACTCTGCTGGGCGTTGTTCCCGGGACCAGGCGATGATCCCTTCGAGCGCGAAGGACAGATTCTTGCAGCGAACGGAACACTGCCAATCTATGTCGACCTTACACCACGTGGCGCAGAAGGTACAAGCACGGTGCGCGTCACCCTGTTCGACAAGACAAATCAAGCTGAGCGTCTGAACTTTGATGTTGTGTTCGAAATCTCTCCGTCGAGCAGCGTTGTCGATGCACAACGTGTTGGGGTTACGGTGAGCCCCCTGCCAGCTGCTGATCAGCTCACGCTTCGCGGTGACGCAATTGCCGCGCTCACAACACTTGGTCTTTACGACGCCTCAGGTTCGCTCGTGCGCTCCTTTGCTACACCATCCTCAACGGTGACAACGCTGCCGACGGCAGGCCTCGCAAACGGCACCTACCGTCTTGTCATGCGCACAGCCGCAGGCGAGCTCGTTGGCGCTCCGGTAGTGATCTCACGCTAAGCTGTTCCGATCATGATGTCGAGAGACGCAATCATCGCTACAGCACTGGGGTGTTGCATTGCCGTTCTCTACCTCGTTACCATTGCGCCCGGTGTACAGTACACCGATAGCGGCGAGTTGGCGGCAGCATGTGTGACGTTTGGCGTTGCACACCCAACAGGGTATCCCCTGTTTACACTGCTCGGACATGTGTGGACATTACTGCCGTGGTCGTCACCCGTGTTCGGACTCAATGTGCTGGCAGCACTGCTGGTAGCATCGGGTGTTGCGCTCACCTACCTTGTTGCGCGCTCGCTGAGTGCGCGCATTGCGCCTACACTTGCTGTACGTGCGCATGAGCTTATCGCCGCCGGCACGGGCCTTCTCATCGGTTGCAGCGCTACGGTGTGGGCACAAGCGACGTCGATCGAAGTGTATGCGTTGAACTTTGTGCTCCTCGCCGCAACGCTTCTCGCAACGATGAAGAGCGTGCACCAGGATCCGAACAATCGATGGACGATGTTAGCTGGACTCATGTTTGGTCTGATGCTGACGAATCACGTTTCTTCGGTAACGCTTGCACCTGGACTAGTTCTGCTGTGGCTTTCAGGAGATGAACCAATCTCGCAGCGTATCAAAGGATGGAAGCATCTTCTTGTGCCAGCGGTAGCAGCGCTCGCGCTCTACGCAATCCTTCCGATTCGTAGTGCGCAGGAGCCCCCTATCAATTGGGGCATGGTGCATCGCGACATGCATGCGTTCCTCTATCATGTCAAGGGCAAGCAGTTTGGTGTGTGGCTCTACGAAAGCAAGGCTGCATTCAATACAAACGTGCGTCTGTTCTGGAACTTGCTCACCGCGCAACTGCTGTGGGTTGGACTTGTACCGATGCTCGTTGGTGTGGTTGCGTTGCTCCGACACTCCCGCGTCATGGGGCTTGCATTGCTTGCGTTGATTGGAGGCAATCTTGGCATCTCGCTTGGCTACGGCATTCCAGACATCGATGCGTACTTCATTCCGTCGCTCACAATCCTAACGCTCCTTGCTGGCACCGGCATCACCATGCTTGCACAGCGTCTGCGTGCGTCACTGCCTCTTGCTACAATCCCTGCACTGCTCGCACTCGTCGTTGCAGGAACAACCTTCGCGAAGCAGGATCGCTCGCACCACGAGGCCGTGGATGGATACACAGATTGGGCGATGGCGAACATCGAACCACGTGCGGTGATTCTCACGCGCCAGTGGGACTACCTGTGTTCGTCACTGTGGTATCGACAGCAAGCATTAGGGATGTACAACGACGTTGTCGTGATCGATAAAGAATTGCTGCGTCGTACGTGGTACGCCCCCTATCTCTTGCAGCGGTATCCGTCTGTCTTCACGCGCATCCAGCCAGTCGTAGACTCCTACATGGCGTACCTCGATGTGTTTGAACGCGAGCCTGAAAAGTTCGAGCTGGATCCTTCAAAGCTCGATCGTTCACTACGTGGTAAGATCGCCGAGCATCAACGAAACGTTCAGGCAATTCAGGAGCGTTTCGTTGCACTGATTGATGCGATTGTACGTGCCGACTCTACACGTCCGGTGTATGTAACAGCAGAGCTATTGAACGAACCCGAGCCACTGCTGCCTGAGTATCAGCGTATTCCTGCTGGTCCGTTTGTGCGGCTGATCCGCGATGGTCAACGTCAGCGCGAAAGCACGGAAGGTATCGAGCGCATGATGTCTGTGATATCGCAACCACAACAGCGACTCGACTCGACGCTTCAAATGCTCACGCTGTCACAGATCGGCTCAAACGCCTTCTATCAACTTGATGGACGTCGAGATACAGTTGGATTCCGTCGCTATCGATCGATAGCGCAACGCATTCAGCCAACGCATCCGATCACTCGTCAGCTTCAATCAGTTCTACCGTAGGGAGTTATCATGGAACCGTCGTATCTCGTGTTCGATCTTGAAACGGTCGGACTCCCTATCGAGACGTTTGATGACGTGCAGCAAGAGTACCTGCTGCGCGGTACGGCAACTGATGAAGAGCGCGACAAACGCATTGGCGAGTTCGCGTTAAGTCCGCTCACCGGTCGCATTGTATGTATTGGCATGCAGATGGTAACACGTGAAGCAGACGGTTGGTCGTCGAAGCGCGTAGCGTATTCCGTCGACCCAACCATGACCGACGAGCAAGCAGTTCGTCACGAGGAGCTCCCGTCGGGAGCTGCATGGTACTGCAGTTCTGAGCGCGTGATGCTTGAGAACTTCTGGAAGCTGCTCAATGCCCACCGAAACATCACACTCGTGTCGTTCAACGGACGAAACTTCGATGCCCCTTGGTTGATGCTGCGCAGTGCAACACTTGGTATTCGTCCATCAAAAAACCTGATGCAGGGCACCAAGTTTAATTACTCCGGGCACATTGATCTGCTTGATCAGCTGACATTCTTCCAGGGATCTGCATCCGGAGCTACACGTCGCTACAACTTCGATTTCTTCGCGAAGTCGTTTGGTATCCGCTCGCCGAAAGCAGAAGGTGTTGATGGTTCCATGGTAAGCGAGCTGTTTGCAGATAACAACCACACCGATATCGCAGAATATTGTCTGCGCGACGTAGCGGCAACGTGGGAGCTCTTCTGCGCGTGGGATCAGCTGCTGCGCTTTTAAGGAAGCGGAATCGGCTTCTTTGTGCGATACGCGTGAATAAACTGCGCGAGTTCAGCCGAGAGCAAGAACACAAACGCGGAGTAGTACAGCCACAGCGCAAACGATGCGAGAGCTACGTATCCTCCGTAGAACGCACTGAAGTTTGTTGCGCTGTTCACGTACCACGAGAAGAGCACGCGCGCTACTTCCCATAGGACGACGGCAAGAATGGTGCTCATGATCACAATCGCGCGTGGCAGCCTTCCGTTTGGCACGATGCGATAGAGTACCATAAACACAATCGCCGTCGACAAGAGCGATGCCGCAGCGAGAATGAAGCCCGATGCGAAGGCATCGAGCGAATCTGGCAGAATACCCATCCACAACGACTGTGTGATTGTGAGCAAGGGGCTCAACAACGTCACGATAAGAATCAAGATTGCCGACACAATCGTCAGGAACATGTCTTTCAGTCGATACCAGAGAAAGATCTTCGGTGTCGGAATATGAAAGATGGCATTGAGCCCTGTTCGTAGCGAACTGAACAATGTGGAGGCCAGCCACAGCAGAGCAACACCGGCGATCCAGCCTGTGAGTGTGCCGTAGTTGAACACAACGCCTACCTCGCTCACGATTGACGAGATCAGGCCTGTTGCTTTCGTGTTTTGCGGCAAGAAGCTCGTCAGGAGCTGTTTCACGGCCTCTTTCGTCGTTGATTCCTCGATCACACCGCTCACGATCGAAAGCACCAGGATCACCAGCGGGATGGTGCAGAGCAGCAGGTTGAAGGCAATTCCTGACGCGAGCAGGAAGATGTGTCGTCGGTCGGTGATATCGACAAACTCGTAGGCAACAGCATACGCCTTGCGAATTCGGGACCAGACGGACGTAAGAAGAGGAGACATGTGTCCAAAACTACGGCGTTCGGGCATAGTTTTGCGCAATGAAATCTCTTCCCGGTCGGTACATCGCACACACGTTGGGCATCCTTGCCACCGTGTTGCTTGTTGGGTGTGCAATGAAGGTGGCGCCCACGGGAGGACCACGCGATACTGAAGCTGCAGTTGTCATCGAGACCGAGCCACGCAGCGGCGCAACGAATGTTGCGAATCCAACAGTGCGATTTACGTTCGACGATTACGTTGATCGATCGGTACGTAACGCTATCACGGTTCTTCCTGCTGTGCGCTTTCAAACGGCATATGCGGGCGACGAGCTCGAGATTACGTTCGTCGATGAACTCGCGCGGAACACAACGTATACCGTGACACTCGGAACAACATGGACCGATGTGCGTGGCAACACACCTACGCAGTCGTACACTATTGCCTTCTCCACGGGATCGACGATCGACTCGGGTGTGATAGCTGGCAAGGTGTATGGCGCTTCGCTCGCGTCCGTCTCTGTGTTCTGCTACACGCAGCAGCAATTTGATTCAGCACGATTCTCTCCATCGTCAATCCGACCGTTGTACTACCAATCGCTCGGAACAACTGGTGCGTTCGCGATTCGAGGTCTTGCCGATGGTCGATATCGCGTACTCTCCGTACGCGACGAGAATCGCAATTCGTTGCTTGATGGAACGGAAGAGTTCTGCGTTGCTCCGCGTGATATCGTTGTGTCGCAAGGCCGGAGCGCGGATCTTCAACTGCTGCTTGGTGCGCCCCTTGACTCAACGGGTCCGATCGTGCAGCGCATTCGTGCAGTAACACAGCACACGCTCGCGCTGCAGCTCTCGGAAGCATCATCGTATCTGGATAGGTCGCAACCCATCATTATTGAGTCGGGTACGATGCGCGACACCGCGCAGGCGGTATGGTTGGAGACGATTCCAAGTGATAAGGCGCGTGTTCGCTTCAAGAATGTTGTCGACACGCTGCGGTATACGGTCGATGTGCCACGTGGCTTCTTTCGTGATTCGCTCAATCAGGCATCGGTGTCTACATCAGCGTCGAAGCTCGAGGATCGTCAAGTGCGCGGCGTTGTCTACCCTGATACATCGCAGGTGCAGCTCGGCAAGCGATCCCCTGCCGATAGTGCACAGGATCTTGGACTCAGCGATCCGATCATCATCACGGTATCGCAGCCCGTTGATACGCTTGCAGCGCGTTTGGAGATATGGCATACCTCCGAGCGAGGCGCGCAGAGCATCCGTGCAGCGTGGCTCGACCCAACAACACTCGCCATCACACCAACGTCGCCACGTGTGCCACTTACATGGTACACCACCGAGATTGGTTTCCGCAACGTAGCAGCGCTCAATGGCACTCGCATCGCCGACACCACACTCCGTATCGCACATCGCACTCCACAGCGTCCAGCCGAACCTGGCACGATTCGCGGACGTGTCGTTGATTCGTTGGTGCAGGTGGCAGCAGATGCCAAGCTTGTCATCCGTCTGCTCAACGATAAGCGACAGGTCGTTCGGACACAGAGCATTGATGCATCACGAATGCTCGTATTTGATGGTGTACCACCTGGGACATACTCCATCGACGTTTTCGACGACCGTAATGGCAACGGACGGTACGACCACGGCATTATATCACCTTGGACTGCCGGCGAACCGTGGTGGCCAACATCGACTACTGTGCCTGTGCGGGCACGATGGGTTGTTGAAGATCTCCGTGTTGTGATCGGACTGTAACCACTGTTACCAAACCGTATCTTTGCGGTTACATCGACACATCGTTACAGTGGTACAGGTTCTACATGCTTCGTCGCTTACTCCTCGCAGGCGCTCTGGTTTTCGCTCTCGGTTCGGTATCAGCACAAGTTGACTTTACGGCGCGGCCAGTTGTGTCGAATCTCCACATCCCATGGGATATGGTGGAGGGTCCGGGAGGATACATCTGGTATACAGAACGAATTGGCATTATCTCGAGGGTACACCCCGATACCGGCGTGGTTGATACGTTGCTCGACATGCGTGATGGCGTTTCGAACATCGTCGAGATCGGACTACTGGGCATGGCCCTCCATCCAGCGTTTGAGACAGAGCCATATGTGTACGCTGCATACGCCGTGCGTGACAACGAGGATTGGGTAAAGCGCGTCACACGGTGGAAGTACAACGGAAGTAAGCTCGTTGAACCTGAGATCATTTATGAGTTGCGTCCAGCACAGCAGTGGCACCAGGGCTGTCGCATCCTGATTCTCCCAGACAACACCATGATGTTTACGAATGGTGATCAACCTGCGCCCGACAGCACGTTTAGTCTGTCGTCAGAGATTGGGAAGACGATTCGTATCAATCTTGATGGAACGATTCCTGCCGACAATCCATTTCCAAGCAGCCGCATTTGGTCGATTGGACACCGTAACCCGCAAGGAATCTGTCGCACCTCGAAGGGCGCGATCTATGTATCGGAACACGGCGATAACACCGAGGATGAAATCAATCTCATCGTAAAGGGCGCTAACTACGGTTGGCCAAAAATCGAGGGCAAGATCGATAAGCCTTCAGAGGAAGCGTTCAACGCACAAACACCAACTCTCGAGCCTGCATGGTCCACCGGGAGCATCACGCTTGCGCCTGCTGGCATTGAATACTACGAGCACGATCGATACCCAGCACTCAAGGGTAAGCTGATTTCGACGTATCTGAAGGGGGCTCGCCTTCTCGTTCACGATCTTAACGACGACCACACACGCATCACTGCAACACGTGCAATGCTTCTGCATCGCTATGGTCGTATTCGCGACATCCTCGTTACATCTACTGGTCGACTGTTTGTGTGCACTGGAAACGTAGGCATGCGCAACATCGAGCCATTCCCGAAGGCGACAGATGATGTCCTCGTCGAGCTTCTTCCTGTATGGGATGCCGTTGAGCCACGCGTACGTCCACTTCGTGATACCGTCGTGATGCGCGCTAATCCAGGCGACACTCTTCGCACAGCGATCCAGTTCTGCAGCGACGGTACGCCTGCGAGCTACACACGATTCTTTACGAATCCAGGGAACATCTTCGAACAGCGCTTCTGGCAAGATGGCGCATCAACCGAAGACACATCATGTTACTGGTTCCGTGTGCACTTCATGCCGCAGACGGAGTATCCGTACACATCGCAGGCGAGCGTGTACTATCCAGGCGCTGATGGTTCGGAGCAGAGCACAAGTTCGACGCTGATCGGATTTCCGATTCGCGGTCTTGCGCATCCAACACACGATACAACAAACATCAGCAAGTCGGTCGATGCATTCGCGGTCACGAACATTGGTCTCGAATCCGTGCTAATCAACAACGTAGACATCTCGCCTGCCGGAATGGTGGCTGTTGAATCATCGCAGTTCCCCCTTTCAGTAGGAGCTGGAGAGACACGACCTATCTATGTGCGACTGCTTGTTGACCGTTCAACGATCATGGACAGTGTGTTCAGCGCGACACTCGTCACCAACGGTATTCAACCGCGCATGACGCATTTGCGTATCGCAGCAACCTCAAGTGTAGGTAGCGACGATCGTGCATTCGTCATCGCACCAAACCCGGTGCAGAATGCTGTTCGCTTTCAGTTCCCGGCTCCAGGACGCCGAACAGTACGCATCGTAGATGCGCTGGGTAAGTTGGCGCACCTCACAACAACGGAGCAGCGCGAACTGGTTGTGCCCGTATCAGCTCTCGGCGATGGTGCCGCTATTGGCATGTACTCGGTTGCAGTAGTCGACGCTACCGGAACACACACCTCAAGCTTCATCGTGACGCCGTAATTTGGCGTCATGATTCTTGTTGACGCACAGATACCAGGTCTCGTCGCTGCGCTTTCGTCGCACCACGATGTACTCGCCGTCGACGGACGTTCCATTACGAACAATCTGTTGCGCAGCTCTGGTGCGACTACACTCATCATTCGCTCGGTCACACGCGTTGATGCTGCACTTCTCGCAGGTACATCGGTTGCCTGCGTTGCAACAGCGACAGCTGGCATCGACCATATCGATGTTGATGCGCTCACGCGCAGCAACATCCGTTTGGTCAGCGCCGCTGGCTGCAACGCGCAAGCAGTCGCAGAGTACGTGCTCGATTGGATCGACGAGCTGCGTCCGACCGGTACGCACACGATCGGCATCATCGGCTACGGCAACGTAGGCTCACGTCTCGCACGCTACGCACGGATGCGCAGCATGCACATTCTTATGAACGATCCTCCGCTCGCTGATGCAGGGTTTGCGTTCCCCTCGTGGGTTACTCCGGTAGCGCTGCATGAACTCGTCCAGCAGTCAACGATTGTATCTGTACATGTTCCATACGTTGATGGCGGATCGTACCCGACGCGTAACCTGCTTACGGAGGATCTGATTGATCAGTGCAAGCTCAATGCGCTTGTGATCAATAGCGCACGTGGCGGGATAGTTGATGAGGCGGCACTTGTTCGACGTGTGAAGAACGGCGAGCTCAGCGCTGTTCTTGATGTGTTCACCAATGAGCCTACGATCGACCCGCAGGTGCTCGACCATCTCCCCTATTGCACGCCACACATTGCCGGTTACACGTATCAAGCCAAGTGGCGGGGCGCACAGATGATTCTCGATGCGCTTGGGCTTGAGCACACACCGCTGCAGCCAGACATTCCCGTTGACGATGGCACGCCCTACGTTTACCCACGAATCACGCGCTCTACGGTGCGCTGTGATGCAGACTTCGAATCTCTTCGTACGTTAACACCTCTGCGTCACGAGCGACGTCCACTCCCATCACTGGAAGACTGCAATGCCACTCATGCTTGAAGAAGTCATCTTCGACGCTGTCATGATTCTTCGTCCTGAGCGCTTCACGGATGAACGCGGGTATTTCGAGGAAACATATCGCGCCGACTTCTGTCTGCGCCATGGCATCCCAACAGACTTCGTGCAGGACAATCATTCACGATCACAGCGTGGCGTGATACGGGGCATGCACTACCAAGTAGACGAACCCATGGGTAAGATGCTTCGCGTCGTGCGCGGACAGATCCAGCTTGTCGAGATCGACGTACGCAAGGGTTCACCGACATACGGCAATCACGTCTCAATTGATGTGTCGGAAACGAACGGACGTGTAGTGTGGATCCCGCCAGGGTTTGCCAATGGCTTTGCTGTGCTCAGCGATGTAGCCGACGTATCGTACAAGTGCACAGCGCTCTACAACCCATCTGGCGAGCGCAGTGTAAACCCTCTCGATCCAACACTCGGCATACGATGGCTCGTGGACGATCCGATTCTCAGCGAGAAGGATCGCAACGCACCACATCTTGACAGATCCGTCTAGTGCTGTTACTTAAGCTTGAGTGCAGCGTCGATCAGCTCGTTCACAATCTTGAGTGACGATGCCTCGGAATAGAAGCGCAGCAGCGGTTCTGTTCCCGACGCACGAATGAGCAACCAGCCCTTATCAACGAAGAACTTGTAGCCGTCGCGCGTATTCATCGAGCGCACCTCATATGAGCCAATCTTCGTTGGCTTCTTCGCACATGCTGCGAGCACAGCCTTCTTTGTAGCCTCAGTGACGAGAACATCTCGACGACGGTAGCGATGCGGACCGAACTCTGTGTCGAGTTCATCGCACAGTTCCTTGAGCGACTTCTTCGTGACCGCCATCATTTCGAGCAGCAGCAGACCATTGAAGATGCCATCACGCTCTGGGATATGGAGCGACGTGCCGAGTCCACCCGACTCTTCGCCACCGATCAAGATCTTCTCTTCGGACATCAACTTGGCAACATACTTGAAGCCTACTGGCGTCTCGTGCAGCTTGATCTTGTTGCGTTCACAGAACGCGTTCACCATCGAGGTGAGTGACACCGTCTTGACTACTGCACCGCGACGCTTCTTGTGCGTGTAGAGATACTTCATCAGCAGCATGAAGATGCGATGCGGATCGACAAACGTACCCGTGTGATCAACCGCGCCGATACGGTCGGCATCACCATCTGTGGCGAGGCCAACGGCAGCCTTGTTCTTGCGTACCGCCTTTGAAAGGGGCTCGAGACATTCGGCGATAGGCTCTGGGTGATCGACTTCACCGAACGATGGGTTGTACTCACCGTGAATCTCGATGGCGTTCGGGAGAACTTCGCGAATGAAGTTGATCCCTGCCCCATGCATTGGATCGTAGACAACCTTGATGCCACTCTTGCGAATAGCAGCGAAGTCGATCTTCTTCTTGAGATCCTTGATGTAGGCTTCCTTCGCGTCGAACAAACGGATCTGCTTCGACGTCACATACTCATCAAGTGTGAGCACCTTCTTCGATGGTACCTCACCCTTGAGAGCTGCCAGTTCCTTCTCGATTTCCGTGATCTGTTCCGGAAGTGCAGGACCTCCAAAATGCGCCTTCACCTTGAAACCGTTGTATTGCGCAGGATTGTGCGAGGCCGTAATCACAACACCGATTTGTGCGCGCTTCTTCAGCGTGTGAAACGACACCTGTGGCGTTGTCGAGATTGTATCGGTGAGATGTACTGTGATACCGTACGCAGCAAGGATGCGCGACGTTTCGATCGCAAACTCACGCGAGAGGAACCGCGTGTCGTGTCCGACAACAACGGATGCCCCTTTCCGCTTAAGCGTGAGTACATACCGTGCTGTTGCATGCGCAACCAGCGTCAGGTTTTCGAATGTGTAGTCGCGTGCGATAACGCCACGCCAGCCATCGGTGCCGAATGCAATACTCATGGCTGCAAATTACGGGGGAATACCGAAAGAGTGGGAACGAAGCCCGATCTATAACGCTCTAACCCCAACACTCGGTTGCGGAGGGACGCCTGGGGCATCAGCGATTCAACATTTTTGCCGATGCTGTACTTGAGTGGAGAACATCCACTAGCTGAAGTATGTACGGACCCGGAACTTGCCACGGGAACGGCAATTGCAAGCTACCCTGTGCCGTGAAGTCGGGCCAAGCATATCCTTCTTGAAGTATGCGCCCGGTGATGTCCACAATTCTCCATTTTAGCTCTTTCGTATCTACTGGCTTGGTGCAGTTTACCTCAAGCATTCCACTACGTAACCGCACGTAGCGGATAGATAGAGCTGAAGCTTCAGTGCTGGCATACGATACAGCGTGAACTCCGGGCTTCGCCATCTCGTCAAAGGAAGCGTAGTCAGCCTTTTCAGTTGCAGTAGTATGCAAATAGAGGCCTGCAGTATCAAGGAACTTGTTGAGCGGGGTGTACGAAAAAGCACCTTCTTCATGTTCCGTGATACTGAAATGTTTCGACATGATCCTTCTGAACGTGGCATCAGGAATCTTGAGGTGCATGATTGATTCCCATGAATTAGAAATACTCATCAGAGAATCAACGTAGGCCTCCGCCAGTGCCAGATAGCGAGAATCAAGAGAATCTACTGTTGCCGCATCGATCTTTGAGCGTACAGCTCGGTCGGACCACACGCTCAATGCCATCTTCTCTCGATTGAATTGTCCCATCATACCCAGCGGGGATGCACCCATGCGCCTAACAACAATGCGCAGTCTGCACATTTGTCCGTCGAACGCTGCAGGAATTGCGCGAGTATGGATGTAAGCATCTGGATTCGTCCCGCCATGCGGCACGTATTTGCTGTTCGTATTTGGTGAGACTACAACAGAATCAAGTGTCGCATACACAGCAGTATCTGAAACTCGTTCTATGCGCAGCATAACTGTGCTCGTATCTACGATATCACCGTATGCCGCTTTCCATGTGTCGGGATAGTTGCCCATACCATCGGGTGGGGCAGGATCTCCGGGTCTCGTAGGGTCGTCACAATGGACGCTGGAAACCACTACTGAGCGATAGAACTCAACAGAGTCGCCGGATGACACCATGAATTGCAGTGATTTGAACTTGTTGGTTAAAACGGAATCCAACCCTGTCGTCGACGTACCCCACTCAAACTGGCGGTCAAGGCTAGTGGTTGCGTAGTGCACCGGGAGACGTAGGGTAGATCGCTTTATACGAAACTCACCCACTGTGAATTGGAGTGCAGTGGAGTCAAATCTGTTCTCTATGATCGCATAGAGATGGTTGCGCTGATCAGCAACGCTAATCGAAAACTTGTCATCACCTGCAAACACTTGCATTGACAAGGTGATTGCGCAAAGTAGGAGGAGGAGCATGTTCATAGTCACCTGGAGAACCTTCCAAACATTGATTCAATCACGTTCGTCGACCGTATGGACTTCCGGGATGAGGCCATACATTTCGACGCGGTTTGAACATGCGTACATATACACACACAAGTAAAAGTAATCCACGTTGGTAATCCAGTCAACAAAGAGCACGACGAAACACTGCGTCGGGCTATACCACCCTATTCGGTACGAACTCCGCCACACGCTGCAACTCAGTGCGCGTGTGCTGTTGCCTGTACTTCGTGATCCAGTACTGAAGCGTACTGTAGGCCAGACCGAACTTCTAAGCGTAGTTCTATTGCCTGATCCAAATATGCTTGCTGGTAGGGATTCTGTTCTTCTCCGGCAGAGTGGGCGGTGGTGTGGTAGACGAGGCCATTTTCCTTGCTATCGGTGGAAAATCAACGTAACATGCCTCTGCCGGGGGGTAGATTGGTTGTTCGATGGGAGAGATACGATAGTTGACTGCGCGGAGGAATCGATGCGCGATTATTGCTGTAGGCTGATTGTTCCCGTTGCCCTTGCGACCTTGGTTGGGCTTTGTCCGGCAGTTGCTAGCGCACAGGAGATCTTGCGTGGGGGCGAGGTGATACGAACGACGAAAAGCGTAAGTCACCACACTGTTGTGCTTGGACCCGATAGCGTTTGCGTTTATGCGCGCGCTGCCGCTGTTGACAGCACGCCCGATGTACTTCATCAGTTCGACGCAAAACAGCGTCTATGGGACTCAGTCCAGATTGCAGGTACGGACTTGTACTCTGCCAATGGTGGCCTTATGGCAGGCTACGAGACCTTGTTTGACTCCGCCACCTCCGGCTTTGTGAGGAAGATCTGGATCGGCCGGACGATCAACGACATCCGAACTGTGATTGCCGGAGACTCGGGTGACATCCCCTCCACCAGCAGGATCATCGACATTGTGGCCCATCCGTACAGCCCAACGGTGGCGATCGTCAAGCTAGGTAACTATCCCCGGGACTTTCAGGATGCGTTCATCACAACGGATGCGGGCGTCACGTGGCGGAAGTTCGACCCACCGACAAAGGCCGGTGACTTCCGGAGGTTGTACTACTATGGGTTCGACGCACGGTACCCAACCCGCATCCATATCGCGGTGGAGCGCGATGCGGGCTTTCCAGTGCCCGAGCCACTCGGTACCCGCACGGTATACACCGAGGACTTTGGGCAGTCGTGGACCGATACACTGCGGTACGTCCATGGTGAGCCAATGCCGGTGATGGAGCCGTGCTTAGAACGCGGTGTTGGCATCTGGAGCAAGGTAGGAGGGCTGGTGTACATTGACACATCGTACTCCGGCGGGCCAAAACACTGGTGGCTCACATCGGACTCGTTGTTTCTCGAGCCGGGCGAGGCGCCGAGAAGGGTTCAACTTAAGTGGCTTGAGAACGCCCGGAGGAGTATGGTGCCGGATTTCGATTCGACAACGGAGACCTTCGTGTACCTCTCAACGTACGCTATTGGCTACCATCAGAAGTGGCCTAACGTTATCGCGCTGGGGTACGGGTATAGGCACCCAGTAGATACGGGCATGGTTCTCGAGACACTTGTAGGGATGACCAACGACTTTGGGAAGACGTGGACTCTGTTGTTCCGAGTTCCCGTGGATCGTAATCATGGCACCGGCGAGTACAAGGCAGTCGATGACATTGATCTCGACCCGTCTGGACCGCACGTGTACGTTACGTATCGTCACGCAAAGTACGAGGTCATCGAAGGTCGTACCCACTTCTTAGGCGCTGCCTACACGGTGCGCTGGAGCAGTGTCCCCACCGGAATTGAGGACGACGGTGCTGCCCGGACAGGATCGTCTCTCCTCCGTACCTCACCGAATCCGGTATCCGGATCCGCCACACTGCGTGTGAATCTTGAATCGTCGCTGGAGTTGTCTTCCGCGCAGGATGTGTCGATCTACGACGCTAGCGGGTCACTTGCCGCTACGTGCGGTGCATACATCGTATCTGACAAGGCGTTCGACGTCAGACTACCTGGGCTTGCGCCCGGGGTGTATATCCTCGTCATACGCACGGCATACTTAACGAATACAATAGGGTTTGTAGTTCTGGACTAGGGTAGGCCAGGACCATTTCATGTTTTAGTTGCTAGGAGGTCGTCATGTATGCTTTTAGGAACGCCGCGATGTTCGCGGCGTATATGATCGTTTGTGGGGTGTGGGTGGCTGCACTCGCGCAAACGAGACCCGAGTTTCCATCCGGAGGACCGTTTAAGCCGGGTGGCGTGATGAGTAGGAACATGGAGCTGCTTTCCGTGATCCCGGTTCATCCTGAGAATCATGACCAGTTTGAGACGGTGACGATTACGTATCCCGTCGCAGGCGGGACGGCGACGAAGTCGTTTGTCGTAATGGCCACTGTCGACGAATCCACCAAGGTTCCGGAGATCCGATTGCTCGACGTGACCGATCCACGGAACGTGGATGCCGATGGCTTTGTGAACATTACTTCGAATGGATACAATATAGCTGAGCCGGATCGCGATGTTGTACCCTTCGAGCAATATCAGATCTACAAGAGTGGCGGAACGCCGAGCACGACAACGTACAACGGCGATGTTTTTCTGATTGCGTATGTGCCGATCGGAAACGCGAGCGGCACCGAGCATCAAGTCGTCATTGTTCCCGGGCAGAACGCGGAGTACGGCAGATTCATGATCTTCAACCTCACAAAGGCTTGTTCGTTGAGAGCAACAGCGACGTCACGAACTATCAACGTACACAATTCAGCTGCTCGCGATGTTACGTACAACGGCACTGTGCAGAACAACCCCCATGTCTATCTCGGATATGTAAAAGCGGACCTTGCGTGGAAGGCTGACAATAACGGCGCCGCACAAACACAAGGATTGCACTCTCTGTGGGTCGATCCCGAATCCGGCATCATGGCAGCCACGCCCCACAGGGTAACTCGCCGTGGAACATCATCGGTTGTCCTGTCCGTTGAGATCGATCTCTTCGATCTCAGTACACTCACCACGGTATTTACACCACTGCAGACAACATTGCAAGAGCTGACACGCCTCAGTTCAGGCAGTGGACTTCCGTTTAAAGTCGACGGGTATGGGACCAATCGTCTTGCGATGCCACGAGATATCTTCATCGAGCGTGTAGGTCAGGCTGCAGATAAAAAGGTTAGGCTTACACTTGCGTGCATTTCGCGTGATCGCGAGTTCGTAGCACACGGTGCAACGTACACCCAGATTGGTGGCGTCGCAACAACGATCGTCAACTACTCGAATCCGGCGGCACTAACAGCTGCCCAGCAAAACGAGTGGGCTTACGACATAGATCGCGAACGGCCACTTGGAAGGTACTCTGCCGATCAAGACTGGGGTATGGGACCGTGTCACACGGCAACTCCGTTCTATCCACGGGCAGGTGGCGTCTACATGCTAACGGCAGATGAGATCCTCGGTACTCACTTCAATCCTTTTGTGCGACTGGACGGAACCAGCCCATGTTATGTCACGATTAATGGCACGACATATAAGGACGCTCGGTGGCCTATCGAGATCTATGAGAGCGGAGGAACCAAGTATCAGGACGACAAGCGCCTAGGCACGTTCATGCGTGTTTGGAGCGCCGAAGAGAACGCAACAACGAAGGAGTTGTCTATCAGCGCGGGCGGGACAACGGCAACTACCAATGGTGCGTTCACCCAGTATGATCCGTTGGAGATCGTTGGTCGGCCCAACGATCTGTATTACGGCGCGCGTCGAACGAACGATGCCAGTAGCAGTACTATCCAATCAACAGCAGCTTATGGGCCAACGTCGTCGAACAAGATTGGCGTAGGCACGGTCCACCGTCCCGTGACCGTGAGAAAAACCGATGCGGCCTACGATGAGAACGATGACGATGTGTTCGTAGCACACTATGCGCAAGGTGTTCGCATCGTAAACCTGAAGAACGTTGGATCAACGAATCGTCCGGTTCTTGAAAAGGCCTTCTTCGATTTTATCCCGACACTGACATACGACCCGTATGACCCGTACTTCTACCTGCTGAGTCATCGTGACCTGAGTGCCTACAAATCCTTCCAACCTGGTGCCAATACGTGGCCAATGTACTACCGTGGTGTGATGCATTGTGTCCCGGATTTCGGCGATACCCGCGTTGGTACGAATGGCACGGGCACGCTCCCATCTGACGAGAAGTTCGTCCACGCGGCAGCCTTTGGCGAGGGGTACTTCGGCGTTGACATCAACGTCCCGGACAAGGATGGCGATCCTACTGGCATTACCATTCCAAAGGACCCGCAAGAGGTGATAGATGCGGGCGGACGTAACTGGTTGCCCGAAGGCGGACTTATGATATTCCGGTACTTCGACAACGAGCTCGGTGGCACCCTGAAGGGGTACACTGGCTCCGGCTCTTCGAGTCAAGCAAAATGGGCAAAGCGACCATACCAGACGATCAATCTTCAAGGCGACTTTGATCTGAAGCGGGATGTCACGGTCGATGCCTCAGCATGTGTGCAACTGATTCCAGCGCACGAGAATGATCCTGGAACTCGTGACGTCATGCGCTTGCATTCGACAACTGGCAAGAAGATCGTGGTCTACGGCACCCTGAATATTTCTGTACCTGAGACATCAGATGACGACGCGTCGGAGCGGGCAATGCGGGCCAACATCACCATCGACGTTCCAATTGAGATCAAGTCGGGAGGGGTCGTCAATGTCTTCGGAATACGAACTGGACGAAAGGTACAGTTCCGCAAGTCTGTTACGTGCGATGCGGGCGGAACATGGAAAATGCACCCGGGTGCCAATGTTGAGCTGTATGAGAAGGACCATCTCTGCCATGGTAAGTTCCTCATCGAAGGAACATCAACACATCGTGTGACCTTCAACGGCAGAGCAGCTTCGGGTGGAAATCCGGCGCAGGCAGGGGTTGTCAGAGGATTCCCAGTCTATTCTGGAAGCCCAACCTCCGGCACGCAGCTTAGCGAGTTCAAGATTCACTACGCAGATTGCGAGAATGCATTCTTCGACATGAAGTACTTCCAAACGAAGCTTACCACGAAAGAAGTACTCAATTCAAGTTTCCGTAGAACAGTCCCCGCTACCACTGCTAATTCATTTGTACGAATCGAGAAGCCATGGGGACACTCGTCAAGCCCATTCTTCTCTGCCTTCAATCAAATTGAAGTCGAAGGCAGCACATTCGTAAACACGTATGCAGGTACAGAGAATCCCGGCTACAAAGGGTTTGGCGTGGAAATCGTACGATCTCCGATGGTGAGCATCTCGGGCTCTACCTTCGGGAATATGATGACGGGAGCCATTGTGTCAACATCATTTCTCATGAGCGTGTCGACTTGCACGTTTGAAGATAACATCATGGGCTTGCTCTCTAACGCCTCACTTGGACAGGTTTGCACGTCGGACTTCATCGACAACGAATTCTCTTCCGTTGCCTTTGAAAAGTCGGAGTTATTCTACTACGACAATCAG